>ERZ791765.62-NODE-62-length-154977-cov-23.799125_pt1 | contig 154977 bp, 149 predicted proteins | sample MGYA00509949_ERZ791765 | MGnify/ENA primary metagenome ERZ791765 (study PRJEB30046, sample SAMN00791980) | human gut metagenome | study: EMG produced TPA metagenomics assembly of the A metagenome-wide association study of gut microbiota in type 2...
AAAGATGGTAAGTATATTAGAGTATGATAAAGAATGGGAAGAAAAGAAACTCCGAAAGGCAGAATATGAAGCTGGTAAAGAGGAAGGCAAAAACGAAGGAATTGAAATAGGCAGAGAAGAAGCTATGGCAGAAATGATTCACAATATGATTAAGTCCGGCTTCCCAATAGAAAAAATCATAGACGCAACTGGAAAAACACTCTCAGAAATAGAACAATATTTATAATCGAGCAGATAAAGACGACGTTATTCGGAATATGTACAGATTGGGTTATTCTACAGAAAAGATTGCCGAAGATGTTGATAAAACTATAGAAGAAGTGGAAAAAATATTTAAGGAATAATCAACGATGATATCGGATTAAAAAATAATGCAATGAGCGGTAAATAACAAAATCCTCTATAAACAGAAAAACAGGTGGCAGGTAGCATCTGGCTGTTTATAGGGGATTTTATTTGTTCTGACGAAAAAGGATGAAAAAGTACAAATATTATTTTATAATAAAACTTTATTGATATACGATAAAAACATATTGCAAAAATAAAATATATGTGTATAATAAAATGCAGGAAGAAGCAAGTTTGGATTCAGCATTTTTGCAGTCAAAAACTTGAAAGCTGAATTGAAAAATGAATCAGAAAAAGGAGAAGTATTTATGCAGCAAAAAGAAATTTCACGATGGTTAAAAGCAATCACAATTGTACTGGCACTGATGGGAGCGGTGTTTTTTCTGTATATTATGCCGGTACTTGCGATATCATGGAGAGATGCGGATGAAACACTGGCGTATCTTTTTATGCCGGGACTGTTGTACGGCTGGTGCATAGGGGTGATCTGTTATGCGATTCTGTACCAGTTCTGGAAAGTATGTGTGCAGATTGGAAAAGATAATTCATTCTCGAAAGAAAATGCAAGATGTTTTCGAAATATCAGCCATTTCGCATTACTGCTTGCGGTTGTGTGGTTTGCAGGAATTGTTTTTCTGGTATTTTTAGCAGCCAGACAGCCGGGAGTCAGTATTTTTATGATTACTGCGGTTTTGATTTCAGTTATGATATCCATTTTGGCAGCAGCATTATCACATCTGATTCTGAAGGCTTATGAATTAAAACAGGAAAATGAACTTACGATATAATGAGAGCAAGAGAGTCAACATGCTTGTATGATTGACGAACGACGAATTGGATCATGTGCTGATTTTGCACATGATATAGTGAAGGAGAGAAAAATGGCAATTATCATAAATATAGATGTAATGCTTGCAAAACGGAAAATGAGTGTGACCGAACTTTCGGAAAAAGTAGGCATTACAATGGCAAATATTTCCATACTGAAAAATGGAAAGGCAAAAGCAATCAAAGTGGACACTTTAAACAAGATCTGCCGGGCATTGGACTGCCAGCCGGGAGATATTTTAGAATATGTTAAAACAGATGAGGAAACTTAACGTTTTGTGTGAAATGAAGCGGAATCATAACAGGTTATGGAAAGATGAAGCGGGAACATGACAGTTTATTGGAGAAGGAAGAAGAGAAGGGAGCATAAAAAATGGATCAGAATCTTACAGTCAGTTACGAGGAGCAAAAAGCGCAGTGGCAGGAAAAAAGAAAACAGCAACAGAAAGAAAATGCGGAGATTTTTAAGAAACTTGCGCCGGCAAGTTTTGTTTACGCACTGATCTATACGGTCTGTATTTACAAAAATATGACAGGAGCTGCAGTGCTTCTGTGGGTTGCGGCAACAATCGGATATATTTGTTACATCGTTAAAACGGTAAAAGAAAGGAAAATTTTTAACACAACAATATTTTTCGCTGCATATATGCTGATTCTGGCGGTCAATACATTTACGACCGGAAATGAGTGGATTATCTGGATGAATTATTGCTGGATTTTTGCATTCACAGTGTGCTTCCTTATACGAAATCTGGCAGATAAAAATCAATGGGATTTTTGGGAGTATCTGTGCAGTGGAGTAAATGCTGTATGTGGAGCGATTAGCAGTATTACAAGACCATTTGGTGATGGAAACGATTTTATCCGTTTACGTGAGAAGAAGGAAAATGGAAAAGTGCGTGAGATCCTGATCGGAATTGCAATAGCAATACCGGTGGTTCTTCTGATCGGTGGATTGTTAGTGTCAGCAGATCTGGTATTTTCAAGTATGATCACAAAATTTTTTGCAGGAATCAGGATTCCGGCAAATCTGGCAGGAATTTGCTGCATGTTATGCTTTGGTTTTATTTCATCTTACTGTGGTGTCAGATATTCGGCATATAGAAAAGAACGGCAGGACAGGAAAACAAAAATTTTTACAGAAACGACAGCGATGCTTACGGTAACAGTCCTGGTTGCAGTATTATATGTTGTATTCTGCGGCATACAGATCATATATCTGTTTGGCGGTGGCGGGGAGCTTCCGGAAGGAGTTACCTATGCCGAATATGCAAGACAGGGATTTTTTCAGCTTCTTTTGGTATGCATCTTAAATCTTGGAACAGTTCTTGTAATGGAACATTTCTTTCAGAGGAGCAGGGCAGCAGATATCGTCTGGACTGTGATCTCCGTATGTACGATGATTATGACGGCATCAAGCGCATGGCGAATGATCCTGTATATCAGGGCATATCAGCTTACATTTCTGCGTGTTGTTGTACTGACGGTGCTGGCAGTGATCGCGTTTCTTATGGCAGGAACGATCTGTTATATCTGGAACCGCAGGTTCCCGTTGTTTACGTATGGAATGGCGGTTGTGTGCATCAGTTATGTGCTGTTTGCCTTTGCCCATGTGGATGCTGGGATTGCCGCCTATGATCTGGCGCAGATTGAAAATGGAAATGCCGCGGGAGATTACAGTTATCTCTCATGCTTATCAACCGATGCGGCACCTGTGATCGCAGAGTACTTAAAAGATCATCCGGAAAACATTTATTATGGGGATGAAATGTATAACTGGAAGTGGGAATATATGCAGGAAAATAACAGAATGAACCAGCCTGTGACACTCCGGACATTTAATCTGTCTTATCTGCATGCCCAAAGAGTATTTTCAGAAAAATAGGTCAAAAGTATCAATTTATTGTCATAAAACCAAGATTTATTTACAAATGTTCTCCTGTTTTGTATAATGAAACAAAGTTGTTGTGAAAATTTGTGATGAGGAGAACAAAGGATGAAAGGAAAAAGAGTTAGAAAGCTGATTGCATTGTTTGCAGTGACAGGCATACTTGCAGGATGCGGCGGAAAAACAGGTGGTACGCCGGATGATTATGCAACAAACGATGGTTATTTAACGACGGAGGCAGCCGGAAACGGCAGCGGCAGTTCACAGTCGGAAACGGGACAGACATCAGGTACAGCAGGAATTGCCAAAGAAGATATAAAAGTTGGCGTACTTTATATCTCAGACCCGGATGAGGGGAGCGGATATTCTTACACACATGATCTGGGTATCGTGGGAATGCAGGAAAATCTGGGATTAAGCGATGATCAGATCGAGAGAAAAATTGTGGACGATTCAGATGCAAAAGCAACGGAGGAGGCAATCGAAGCCTGCATTTCGGATGGATGTAATATTATTTTTACAACAAGCTGGGGTTATATGGAAGTGACGGCAGAGATGGCGGAAAAATATCCGGATATCTATTTCTCACATGGAACCGGCTATATGTCAAATGGAAAGAATTTTAATAATTATTTCGGCCGCATCTATCAGGTAAGATATTTGAGTGGTATCGTAGCAGGTATGAATACAAAGTCGAATAAGATCGGTTATGTGGCAGCGCAGGATTCGTCAAATTCTGAGGTGACAGGGGGAATCGATGCATTTGCGATCGGTGTGGAATCTGTAAATCCGGATGCAGAGATTTATGTGGCAGTCACAAATAGCTGGTATGATCCGGATAAGGAAAAAGCTGCATCCGAACAGCTCTTAGATATGGGCTGTGATGTGATGGCACAGCATTGCGATACACCGTATCCACAGACACTGGCACAGGAGAGGGGAGTTTATGGGATCGGTTATAACTCGGATATGAGTAAAGAAACGCCGGATGCCTGTCTGACAAGCGTGATCTGGAACTGGAGTGCATATTATACGTCAGCGGTCAAAAGTATTATCAATGGAACGTGGGATGGATCCAATTATTATGGAGGTATGGCAGAGGGACTGGTACAGCTGACGAATCTGGCTTCATTTGCGGCAGAAGGAACACAGGAAAAAGTTGACGAGGCGACTGCAGAGATCTTAAGCGGTACAAACAATATTTTTGACGGAGTGATGGAGACGAATACAGGGGAGACTGTTGGAACAGAAAACGGAACCTTGGATGATGCAACGATCTCAGGTGGTATTGACTGGTATTATAAAAACGTTGTGATTGTGGACTAGGGGAGGATAGAATTATGAAATTAACAATTCGGAAAAAAGTTTTACTCTGTTCTTTGATTCCACTGCTCCTGTTAGGCGGGATTATCCTTCTGATCGCATCAACGATCGTAAAAGGTGTGATCATTGATCAGATGGAAAATTCGTTAAAGGGAACGGCAATCGCAACGCAGGCCGCTTATGACCAGAATGCAGGAACTTATTTACAGGCAGAAAATGGGGATATCTGGAAAGGAAGTTATAATATTTCCCAGTCGGAAAACCTGGTTGATACGATTAAACAGGAGTCCGGGATGGATGTAACATTTTTCTACGGATCGCAGAGAATCATGACCTCTGCAGTTGATAAAAATGATAACAGGATATTAGGAAGTCCGGCGGGGGATAAAATTGTTGAAAAAGTATTAAATGGCGGCGAGGGGTATTTCAGCGATAATGTATCCATGGATGGTACAATTTACTACGGATACTACGTTCCAGTCTATCAGAAAGGTGACAGCAGTACTCCGGTCGGAATGGTATTCGCAGGTGCAGAAAAAGAGAAAATATCCAACAGCGTCATAAAGATCATCAATACGATCGTAGCGATCGTACTTGTGGTACTTGTCATCTGTATTATAATCGTGGAGATCAGCGCAACTTCCATTACACATGCATTAAAAAAGGGAATCGCCAGTGTGCAGGAAGTGTCAGCAGGACATCTTGATGTAGCGTTTGACAGTAAAATTTTAGAGCGGAAAGATGAAGTCGGTGATCTGACGAAAGCAATACAGAATCTGCAGAATGAGCTGCTAAAGATCATTAAGGGTATCAAGGGAAGTACGGATATGCTGATGGAGGCATCCAATACGTTAGAAGATACCTCCCATCAGACTTATGATGGAATGCGTGAGGTGGAGGCAACCGTTAATTCTGTTACAAACGGTGCAAATTTACAGGCAGAGGATGCGAAGAAGGCGTCAGATAATGTGAAATATATGGGAAATCTGATCATTGAGACAGGAAAGGCAGCAGATGAGCTGAATGACAGTGCAGATCAGATGAAGCAGTCAAGCGATGCAGCAGTTGTTACGATCGATGAATTAAAACGTATCAGCGAAGAGGTAAAGGAGGCTGTTGCAACGATCGCAGACCAGACGAAACAGACGAATATCTCGGCACAGAATATTCAGAAAGCATCACAGTTTATTTCTGAAATCGCGTCCCAGACAAACCTGCTTTCTTTAAATGCAAGCATTGAAGCTGCACGCGCAGGTGAAGCGGGAAAAGGTTTTGCAGTTGTGGCATCAGAGATACAGAAACTTGCAGAACAGTCCGATACGGCGAGCGGTAATATAGGTGAAATTGTAAATACTTTGATCGCAAATTCCGAACGTGTGGTTGAGACGATGGGCAGGACACAGGAAATTATTGAAAAACAAAATATGCATATTGAGAGTACGGAACAGATGGTAAACGGTGTCATGGGTGAGATTGATGCATCTATCGAACGGATCCGTCAGATTGAGAGCCGGACAAGAAAATTAGAGAGTGCAAGAGCAGAGATCATAGATGTCATCGATTCCCTGTCGGAGATTGCACAGCAGAACGTTGAGGGAACTATGCAGACGAGTGCATCTATTACCGAAATAACGGACAGCTTTCAAAATATTGAAGATTCCACAGAAAATCTGCGTAATATGGCAGATATGCTTGCACACAATATCAGACATTTTAATATATGATAAAAATACGACCCTAAGCTGCAGAATACGGAGGCAGAAAAGATGGAAGTGCTTGCTGTTTTTGATGAGAATAATTATGATGACACAACGAAGGTATATGAGAAATATAATGTGCGTGGAGTAATCTTCCGGGATGGAAAGATTGCAATGCAGTGCAGTACGGATGGCGAATATAAGATGCCGGGCGGTGGAATGGAAGAGGGGGAGAAGTTGTCAGAAACCCTGAAACGCGAGATCAGTGAGGAAACCGGACTTACAGTTTTAGAGGATTCATGGCATGAACTGGGAGAAATCCTTGAGATGCGCCGTGACATATTTGATCCGTCCTGTAAATATATCTGCCATTCATATTTCTTTTATTGTAAGGTGTCAGAGAAAGAAGGAGAACTTCATCTGACTCCAAGTGAAGTGGCAAAAGGGTATTACCTCAGATGGGAGCAGCCGGAAACAGTATATGAAACGAATATGCGGATGGCGAAAGATCCATGGATCATCCGGGATACGGCGTTTGTGAAAATGATACTGGATGGAAAAGTAAAGCTGCCGGAATAAAAGATTTCGTATCATAATAATAGAATGGCTGGTGTTCACATATCGCTACTGGTCACACAGTATGGGTGAACACCGGTCATTCTATTATTTTTTTGTGGAAGAACGAAGAAAAATATGTTATACTTAACGATATGTATTGCAGAAAATTTAAATTGGTATGCAATAGATACAGGCACAGACAGATAACGGAGGATGGCGCATATGAATGAAAATTATGTAACACTGACCATTGGAAAACAGAAAAATATAGCACTGATCGCGCATGACAATAAAAAGGCAGAGCTGATCGCATGGTGCGAAACAAATAAAGAAATCTTGAAAAATCATTTCCTTTGTGGAACAGGAACCACGGCACGCATGATCACGGATCAGACAGGACTCCCGGTTCGTGGATATAACAGCGGTCCTCTTGGTGGAGATCAGCAGATCGGAGCAAAGATCGTTGAGGGAAAAGTTGACTTTGTCATTTTCTTCTCTGATCCATTGACTGCACAGCCACATGATCCTGATGTAAAGGCATTGCTTCGTATTGCACAGGTATATGATATCCCAATCGCAAACAATAAAGCATCTGCAGATTTTATGATCAAATCAGAGTACATGAATGAAGAGTACGAGCATGAGGTGATCAACTTCAAAGAAAACATCAAAAAACGTTCGGAGACATTATAAGGGGGAACATTTTTCATGAGCAACGTAGCAATCGTATCAGACAGCAATAGTGGAATCACACAGAGTATGGCAAAAGAACTTGGAATTACCGTGATGCCGATGCCTTTTTTTGTGGGAGATAAGACGCTGTATGAAGATATTGATCTGTCACAGGAAGAGTTTTACCAGATGCTATCTGAGAAGACAGACATCCATACATCCATGCCACTTGTAGGAAATGTCACAGACACCTGGGATGAACTGTTAAAAGAGTATGATGAGATCGTGCATATTCCAATGTCATCCGGACTCAGCGGTTCCTGTGAGACTGCCATTATGCTTTCACAGGATTACGATGGAAAGGTACAGGTGGTTAACAATCAGAGAATTTCTGTTACACAGCGGCAGTCCGTTTTAGACGCGATCGCACTTTCGAAACAGGGAAGATCTGCATCTGAAATTAAAGAGATCTTAGAGCGGGATAAATTTGAATCGTCTATTTATATTATGGTGGACACACTTTATTATCTGAAAAAGGGCGGCAGGATCACACCGGCGGCTGCAGCACTCGGAACATTGTTAAAGTTAAAACCGGTACTTCAGATCCAGGGGGAAAAATTAGACGCATTTGCCAAGGCAAGAACTGTAAAACAGGCAAAGAGCATGATGATCGAGGCAATGAAGAACGATTTTGCCAACCGCTTCAAAGATCCAGCCGGAGAGCATATGTATCTTGAGATGGCATACACGCATGACTTGGAAGCGGCAGAGAACTTTAAGAAAGAAGTGCAGGAAGCATTTCCAGGCATGGAGATCCGTATGGATCCGCTTTCACTTAGTATTTCCTGCCATATCGGACCGGGAGCATTAGCAGTGGCATGTTCAAGAAAGATTCCGGAACTGGAAGAGTAATCAGAAAATAAAAGAAAGTAAAAAATATATAAGAAAATCGGTTGGAGACTGAATTTCATAAGAAATTTAGTTTTCAACCGATTTTTATTTAATACATTCCTATTCTTCCCATTGCCTGAAAATAAGAAAAATCTAAGTGTCTGATTTAGATTATATTGTTTAGGATCATGATAAAGTATGACCGTGCAGTTTGATTTTTTTATGTTTCCATATGATATAAGTGATCATCAGAGGAATACCGGCGCCCACCCAGGCAGCAGGATCAGCAAGGCAGATCCCCTGATAACCGAGTGGTTTCTGCAGGAGTGCGATCGCAACAAAGCGGCATACCAGCTCGATCACGCCACTCAACATTGGAACAAGTCCTTCGCCTAATCCCTGTAAGGCATTGCGGTATAAAAAGATCATGGCAAGCGGGAGGAAAAACCAGCTCACTGTTTTTAAATACATCATGGCGTAGGAGAAGATCTCATCGGAAGGATTGCTTACAAACCAGCTTACGATAAATTCTCCACCGAAAATACAGATGGCAGCACCGATGGCTGCTGCAGCGATACAGATGAAAAATCCTTTGCGCATACCGTCGAAAATACGGTTGTATTTTCCTGCACCGAGATTCTGACCACAGTAGGTTGCCATGGCGGTACCGAGCGTCGGCATGGTCTGAGTTGCGATATTGTTGACCTTAGAGGCAGCTGTAAAGGAAGCAACCACACTGGAACCAAACACGTTGACAGCACTCTGCAGGATCATGGTTCCAATGGCGGTGATGGAGTAATTTAATGCCATTGGGATACCGATCGAGAGCATGTTAATGACACCCGGGCGATCCAGATAATAATCCGCTTTTGTTGTGCGAAGGATCTCAAACTGCCGGAACATATGGATAAAACATAAGATCGCAGAAATTCCCTGTGCAATAATGGTGGCATAAGCAGCACCGGCGGTTCCTGTTTTTAACACAACAATAAATAAAAGATCCAGTACAACATTTAATATAGAAGAAAAGATCAAAAAGTAAAGTGGTGTTTTGCTGTCCCCGATTCCTCTTAAAATACCGGCAGAAACATTATATAGCATCGTTAAGATAATACCTGCAAAAATAACTTTGATATAGGCATCTGCCATGGAAAGTATATTGTCCGGTGTGTGCATCCAGACTAAAAACAGACGGGATGCCGCAACAGTCGGAATTGTGAGGATTGCCGAAACGATCACGGTTAAGATCAGAGAGAGCGCAACATAGTGTTTTAACAAACGAAAATCTTTTGCACCGAAAGCGTGTGATATCATGACGCCAAATCCCTGTGCGATACCGGTTGCAAATCCGAGCACCAGAAACATGATGCATCCGGTAGAACCAACGGCGGCAAGTGCTTCTTCACCGAGATATCTTCCCACGATGATCGTGTCTACCATGTTATAAAATTGCTGGAACAGATTCCCTAATAAAACCGGAATAGAAAAAAGCAGTATAATTTTAAGTGAATTGCCGGTGGTCATATCTTTTGTCATGCTACTGGAAACTCCTTTCAAACTTTGGTATGATAATAAACATGTAAGGCTTAGTATACGTCAGGAAAATCAGAAATACAAGCGGAAAATATGACTTTTTTCCTAATTTTAAAAATGGACAGCTCCTTCACAACAAGTTGCCCGGAAATGAGGATTAAAATGGATATTAATTTGGAATACTATAAGATATTTTATTATACAGCAAAGCAGAAAAGCATTACTCTGGCGGCAGAAAAACTTTCTATCTCACAGCCTGCGGTCAGTCAGGCAATCAAACATTTAGAAAAAGATCTTGGCTGTGCATTATTTGTAAGGACGGCAAAGGGAGTTCGCCTGACAAAGGAAGGGGAGATGCTTTTTTCTTATGTGGAGCGCGGCTACGAGGCAATTCTTTCCGGGGAGAGGAGACTTCTTGAGATGCTCAATCTTGAAAAAGGAGAGATCTGCATCGGTGCAAGTGATATGACGCTAAAATATTATCTGCTGCCTTATCTGGAGCGGTTTCATGAAAAATATCCTAATATCCGGGTAACCGTGACAAATGCGCCGACACCGGAAACCCTGCAGCATCTTGCAGATGGCAGAATTGATTTTGGAATCGTAAGTTCTCCGGTTGAACCGCAGGGCTGGCTTAAGATCATTCCGGTCAAAGAGATCCGGGATGTTTTTGTAGCAGGGAAAAAATATAAAGAGCTCTGTGGGAAAAAGATGAAATACAAAGAACTTTCGGAATACCCCCTGATGTGTTTAGAGGGAAGCACATCAACGAGACATTATGTGGAGGCATTTTTAAGGGAAGAAGGTGTGACGGTGTCCCCGGAATTTGAACTTGCCACCAGTGATATGCTGATTCAGTTTGCGCTCCGTAATCTCGGGATCGCAAGTGTGATGGAAGAATTTGCAAAAGAGTATGAGGAGGATGGCAGACTTTTTAAGCTGCAGTTTGAAAAAGAGATTCCGGCACGAAAATTCTGTATCGTGTTAAATGAGAGGATCCCGATGTCTGCGGCTGCGGCAAAGCTTTTAAAAGGACTTTTATAAATTTACATAATGAATGATTATATCAGATATAAAGAATATTAATTTTACTTATAGAAAAACATCATGTATAATCAGTAAGTAAAAACAGGGAATGGGTGACAGTTTTTACGCTGCCACCTTTTTTTCCGGACAGGAATAGCATAGAAAAACTAGGAGGATATTCAAATGGTAAAAGCAGTCGTTGGAGCCAACTGGGGCGATGAAGGAAAAGGAAAGATTACAGATATGCTTGCAAAGGAAGCAGATATTATCGTACGTTTCCAGGGTGGTGCAAATGCAGGTCATACGATCGTAAATGATTACGGAAAGTTTGCACTTCACACATTACCGTCAGGTGTATTTTACGGACACACCACAAGCGTGATCGGCAATGGTGTCGCTTTAAACATTCCGGTACTTATGAAAGAAATCCAGTCTATCGTGGAGAAAGGCGTTCCGAAGCCAAAGATTTTAGTTTCCGACCGTGCACAGATGGTGATGCCTTATCACATTTTATTTGACCAGTATGAGGAAGAGCGTTTAGGCGGTAAATCTTTCGGTTCCACAAAGTCAGGTATCGCACCATTTTATTCTGATAAATATGCAAAGATCGGTTTCCAGGTCAGCGAGTTATTCGATGAGGAACTGTTAAAAGAAAAGGTTGTCCGTATTGCAGAGACAAAGAATGTACTCTTAGAGCATTTATATCATAAACCACTGATCAATCCGGATGAATTATTAGAGACATTACATGAGTACCGCGATACCATTGCACCTTATGTATGCGATGTTTCTTCTTATCTGGATCAGGCGATCAAAGAAGGAAAGACTATATTATTGGAGGGACAGCTTGGAACATTAAAAGATCCGGATCACGGAATCTACCCGATGGTTACATCTTCCTCTACATTAGCAGCATATGGTGCAATCGGTGCAGGTATTCCGCCATATGAGATCAAACAGATCGTGACTGTATGTAAAGCATATTCTTCTGCAGTCGGAGCAGGTGCATTTGTCAGCGAGATCTTCGGTGATGAGGCAGATGAGCTTAGAAGACGCGGTGGTGACGGCGGTGAGTTCGGTGCGACTACAGGACGTCCGAGACGTATGGGATGGTTCGATTGTGTGGCAAGTAAATATGGCTGCCGTCTGCAGGGAACAACAGATGTTGCATTCACGGTACTTGATGTACTTGGATACTTAGATGAGATCCCGGTATGCGTTGGCTATGAGATCGACGGAGAAGTGACCACAGATTTCCCGACAACTGCAAAATTAGAGAAGGCAAAACCGGTATTAAAGAAACTTCCGGGATGGAAATGCGATATCCGCGGAATCAAAAAATACGAGGATCTTCCGGAAAACTGCAGAAAATATGTAGAATTTATCGAGGAGCAGATCGGATACCCGATCACCATGGTATCAAACGGACCGGGAAGAGATGACATCATTTACCGCACCAAATAAGAAAAAGGATATCTGGTATGATAAAAAATATTATTTTTGATGTAGGCATGGTGCTGGTCAACTGGGATCCACATGCGGCATTTCAGAAGTTAGGTTTTGATGAAAAGACGGAGGAAGCAGTCGGGAATGCGACTGTTTACTCGGATGCATGGAATGAATCAGACCGCAGTGTTTTAGATTCTGATGAACAGCTTGCGGTATTTGTTCAGAATGCACCGGACTATGAAAAAGAGATCTGTATGTTCTGGGACAATGTCGGAATGGCGATTTACCAGTATGAATATTCACGTGCATGGATTCAGGAACTGAAAAAGAAAGGTTATCATGTATATATCCTTTCTAATTATGGAAAATGGACTTATGAGCACACTACGGAAGCACTGTCGTTCTTAGAAGATGTAGACGGTCAGGTGTTCTCCTTTGAAGTTCACCAGATCAAGCCGGAACCGGAAATCTATCAGACTCTGCTGGAAAAATTTAAACTGACGGCAGATGAATGTGTATTTTTAGATGACCGCAGGGAGAATGTCGAGGCAGCAGAAGCGCGGGGGATTCATACGGTATTATTTACAACGTATCAGGAAGCCTTGGAAAAATTAAAAACATACGGTGTTGTGTAAGAATTTACATGATCCTGCCTGTTATAAGGGCATATAAAACAAAGAGCTGTTTTCACAGATGTGGAGATGGCTCTTTGTTTTTACGTTCACACTTTTATCACAGATTCATCCACTTTTAAACACAATTACACGTTACCCTTATAAAGTAATATTTAGGGAATGGAATAAGGAGGAGAAAAACGTGATTGAAATCAATCATCTGGTAAAAAAATACGGCAGTCATGTCGCCGTTGATGATTTGTCGCTCACAGTAGAGCCTGGCAGAATTTACGGCTTTTTAGGGCCGAATGGTGCCGGAAAATCAACAACGATGAACATTATTACCGGCTACCTTGCAGCAACAGGCGGTGAGGTAAAAATCAACGGATTTGATGTGTTAAAACAGCCGGAGGAAGCAAAAAAGTGTGTGGGGTATCTGCCGGAGCTGCCGCCTCTTTATATGGATATGACGGTAAAAGAATATCTGGATTTTGTGGCTGAATTAAAGAAATTAGATAAGAGCCTGCGGGCAGGTTATGTGAAAGAAGCCATGAAAATTACAAGAACGGAGGAAGTATCAGGAAGATTGATCCGCAACCTGTCAAAAGGTTACCGTCAGAGAGTCGGTTTTGCACAGGCGGTACTTGGATATCCGGAAATACTGATCTTAGATGAACCGACGGTAGGATTAGACCCGAAACAGATCATTGAGATCAGGGATCTCATCAGAGAACTTGGAAAGAAACATACAATTATACTCAGCTCTCATATTTTGTCTGAAATCTCTGCTGTCTGTGATCATGTATTTATTATCTCTCATGGAAAACTGGTTGCCAGTGATTCGACAGAGAATCTGCTGGAGCGGATGACTGGTGCACAGGAGATTGAACTTTTGCTGAAAGCGGAAGAAAATGAGGCAGAGACGGCAATCCGCGAGATTGCACAGGTAGAACGGTGTGAAAAAACAGAGGCGAAAGAGGATGGTACAGTAGGGCTTCTTGTGACAGCAAAAAAAGATGCGGATGTAAGGGAAGCAATTTATCACACCTGTGTGGAACATCATATGCCGATTTTAGAGATGAAAGCAGCATCGAAGTCCTTAGAGGATGTATTCCTTGAACTTACCTCACAGGAAGGAGGAATAAAATAATGTTTGCAATTTTTAAACGTGAGATCAGATCCTATTTCCAGACTGTGGTGGGATGGCTTTTCATAGCGGCGGTACTTGCTTTATATGGTTTATATTTTTATGCTTATAATTTAAGATCCGGTTCGCCTTACGTATCGTATTCACTTTCGGCAGTCGCATTTATTGTTATGATCGCAGTACCGGTACTTACGATGCGCAGTTTTGCGGAGGAGAGGCATACAAGAACCGATCAGCTGATGCTGACATCTCCTGTTCCGCTTGGTAAGATCGTGTTTGGCAAATATCTTGCCATGGTCGGAGTATTTTCCATTGCCATGGTCATCGTTGCACTGACACCATTATTTTTATCAATTTATGGCTCGGTTCCGCTTGGAGAAAGCTATGTTGCTATCTTAGGATTCTGGCTGTATGGCAGTGCGTGCATTTCGGTCGGTATGCTGATGTCGGTTGTAACCGAAAGCCAGGTTATTGCAGCAGTTTTAGGGTTTGCAGCACTGTTTCTGGGTTATATGATGTCAAGTATTACCAGTATGATCTCGCAGAGCGGTAATATTCTGACAAAAATATTAAATGCATATGATCTTTATACGCCGCTGGATAAATATATGAACGGCTGTCTGGATCTTACAGGCGTTATTTATTTCCTGTCTGTGATCGGGATCTGCCTGTTTTTAAGCTGCCAGCTGATCCAGAAACGCAGATATTCTGTCAGCACAAAAAAGATCGCACCGGGTGCGTTCTCAATTGGTATGATCGTTGTTGCTTTTGCAATCGCAGTTGTTGTGAACCTGGTGGCAGATGAACTGCCATCCACAGCCACAGCGATCGATGCGACATCTACAAAGTTATATTCTATTACAGATACAACAAAAGATTACTTAAAGACGCTTGATTCGGACGTTAATATTTATGTGCTTGCAGCAGAGAAAAATGCGGACAGTACACTTTCCGAAACGCTGCAGCGTTATGAGGATCTGTCTGACCATATAAAAGTAAGCTATATCAACCCGTCAACAAACCCGACATTTTTCCAGAAATATACGACGGAAGCACCGACCTCAAACAGTCTGATAGTGGTGAGCGATGCACGTTCGAGGGTGATCGATTATAATGATATTTATGAATATTCCTATGATTATTCTTCTTATACAAGAAGTCTTGACGGATATGATGCAGAGGGACAGATCACAAGTGCACTCCAGTATGTGACAAAAGATTCAAGTGAACTGCCGGTTGTTTATGAGATTACAGGACATGGTGAAACTGCACTGTCCGGTGGATTTACTGAGGCAGTTGAAAAAGCCAATATGACACTCACAGAGCTGACATTGTTAAAAGAAGATGCAGTGCCTGAGGATGCATCGGCGATCATTATCAATGCACCAACATCAGACTTTTCAGCAGATGATGCAAAGAAAGTGACAGATTATCTGGAAAAAGGTGGAAAGGCACTGATCACGACAAATTTCCAGTACAAGGATCTGACAAATTTTGAAAGTATTTTAAAAGCGTATGGCATTGAGCGTGTGGACGGTATTGTCATGGAAAATGACAGTTCCTACTATTATAATAACATTCCGTATTATCTGCTTCCGGAAGTAGAGAGCAGTGATTATACATCATCTGTCAGCGGCAAATATATTTTTGCACCGTACAGTGAGGCGTTCAGTTATGACGGATCTTCCGATGATGTGACATACACAGCGCTGTTACAGACAACGGATAAGTCTGTTTCGAAAATTGATGCCGGCAACGCGACAACTTCTGAAAAAGAGGATGGAGATATTGAAGGTCCGTTTACGATCGCACTTGCTGCAGGAAAAACAGTAGATGATACATCGTCCCAGATTGTTGCCATTGGTTCCATGGAATTGTTTATGGATTCTACGGATCAGATCGTATCAGGAAGCAACGTATCCATGTTTACGGATATCGTGACGAATCTGACCGGGGGAGCAGATAATGATACCAGCGTCATTCCGGTAAAAGATTATAAGATGAGCACGATCACGATCACATCAATTTCCACGATTATCGGCGGACTGGTGGCAAGCATTTTTATACCGGTTGTTCTGATCGTCATTGGAGTTGTGATCTGGGCAGTAAGGAGGAAAAAATAATGCAGAAACAGAAAAAACAGATGGTCATTCTGGTCATTTTGCTGATATTACTGATCCTTGCCTATATAGGTGTTCATTTTTACAGTAAAAAGCAGGAAGAAAAAGAGGAAGCAAAGACGGAGGCAGAAAAGATAACGGTAACAGATATTGAAGTTTCTGATATCACACAATTTTCTTATGTGCTGGATGGAACAACGCTTTCCTTTACAAAAAATGGAACGGAATGGATTTATGACGATGATCAGTCCGTTGATATTGATGAAAGTGCATTAGAGACACTTCTGAAAAAAGCAGCGAAGATCACAGCGACAGATGAGGTTACAGAGTACGACAGTCTTACTGATTTTGGACTGGATGATCCTTCTAATACGATTACACTAAAAACGGATGCCGGACTTACCACTATCTATATTGGAAGTCAGAATGAGATCACGAATGAGTATTATTTAAAAACAGGTGAAAGTGATACTATCTATGTTGTAGACAGTGCAACAGCAACCGGATTTGATAAAAGTATTGAGGAGCTGACAGCAAAATCCGATGATACGGAAACAGAAGAACCGTCAGAAGCCGTGGAGGAAACAGAAACAGCAACAGTGGTGCCAAATGATACAGAGATATTGGAAATAGAAGAAACAGAGACGAAATAGCAGAATTGCATGATAAACTTGCAGAGCTGCTGTTGTAAATGAAAAAAGTACCGGATTGCGGATGAATGCAGTCCGGTATTTTTTTGATAATCGCTGTTGGTTGTACAGTATGTGTGGACAACAACATTTACATAAGTTCATAAATTATTAATTTGACACATTTTAGAAAAAGGGGTAACATAAGTATTAGAAAGTTCATTAATGAACTAATCCAAACCGCAAAACAGTGAAAAAATATTTGCCATAAGAAAAAGAATGTGGAGCAGGGATGATGTACAGTGAGTATGAATTGTTTGGAACCAACCAGCAGATGAGAAAAGTGATCGAGCAGGCGTGTGAACGGCTGATGGAGACCTATGGACTGCGTCACGTGGAACTGGATATCCTTTATCTGATTTCCCATGAAAAGCAGAAAGATACTGCAAAGGATCTGATCGAGATACAGCATTTGTCCAAGGCTCATATTTCGAAATCAGTGGATAATTTAAAGCAGCATGGTTATATTGAACTGATCGCAGATGAGGAAGACCACAGAAGGATACACATTCGCATGACTGGTAAGGCAAAACCTGTGCTGGAAGAATTTGAGCAGATCCGGGCGGATATTTTGGAACGTCTGTTTGCGGGAGTGACAGAAGAAGAACGCAGCTGCTTAAAGCGTGTAATGGGTAAGATTATGAAAAACATTCAGGCAGAACAGGAGGATGGGGTATGAACCAATATGGAGATTTTGGAAAAGAAACGGAAGAACTGATGATGATATGTGAACGTAACGACAGGATCCCGCCGGAGCTGTTTAAAGAGTTCGGTGTAAAACGTGGTTTAAGGGACGTAGATGGAACCGGTGTACTTGCAGGAATCAGCAATATCTCAAGAATTGATGCATTTAAAACAGAAAATGGAAAAAAGATTCCGTGTGACGGACAGCTCTGGTACCGTGGTTATAATGTGATCGATCTGATCCAGGGATTTGAAGGGAAACGTTTTGGATTTGAGGAAGTGGCATATCTTCTTTTGTTTGGTGAACTGCCGGATACTGCAAAATTAGGAGCATTCAAGAGCATGCTCGAAGAGTGCAGACAGCTTCCGACAAACTTTACCAGAGATGTCATTATGAAGGCACCGAGCAAGGATATCATGAATTCACTGACAAGAAGTGTGCTGACACTTGCTTCCTATGATGAGACGATCGCAGACCAGGAACTTCATACACAGTTAGAACAGTGTATCAAACTGATCAGTGTATTTCCGATGCTTGCGGTATACGGCTACCATGCATATAACCATTATATCTGTGATGACAGCCTTTATATCCATCGTCCGCAGGAGGGGCTGTCTGCAGCAGAGAATCTGCTTCTTATGCTCCGACCGGATAAGGCATACACGGAACTGGAAGCGCGCGTGCTCGATATAGCACTGGTGCTTCATATGGAGCATGGTGGAGGAAATAACTCTACATTTACAACAAGAGTTGTAACATCCTCCGGATCTGATACATATTCTGTCATGGCAGCAGCACTTTCTTCCCTGAAAGGACCAAAACACGGTGGTGCCAATATCAAGGTTGTAGAAATGATGGATGATATGAGAAGCCATGTAAAGGACTGGGGAGACAGGGATGAAGTTAAAAACTACTTAGAGCAGCTTGTTGACAAACAGGCATTTGACCGCAAAGGCCTGATCTATGGCATGGGCCATGCCGTTTATTCGCTTTCTGATCCGAGAGCACGCGTGTTCAAAAGTTTTGTGGAACGGCTTGCTGTGGCAAAGGGAAGGGAAAAAGATTTTGCACTTTACAGTATGGTGGAGAATCTTGCACCGGAAGTGATCGCAGAAAAACGTCATATTTACAAAGGAGTTTCTGCAAATGTTGATTTTTACAGTGGATTTGTATACAGCATGTTAGACATTCCGTTAGAACTTTATACACCGATCTTTGCGATCGCCCGTATTGTCGGATGGAGTGCACATCGTATGGAAGAACTGGTAAATATGGATAAGATCATTCGTCCTGCATACCGGAGCATCATGCCGGAGAAAGTGTACGTGCCGTTAGAAGAGCGAGAACAGTAACAAAAAATGAGCAGAAGAAAGATTATTCTTCCTTCTGCCCGTTATTTTTTTTGATCATCTTATATACAAAGGAATATGCCCAGATCAGAACTGGGATGATCACAGTTGCATAAACCGAAGCCATCAGCATATCCATGTAGTTCTCATTGGAAGAGAGCGCACAGAAAATGGTGGAAATATAAAGCCCGGCTAAAATGACGGCGCCGGAAATGGCGAGGATACGTTTTATTTTTTTCAAAGTAAGACCTCCAGTTTTATATATGTTTACCGGCATGATGTGAGTCAAAGACAGACAAAATACCGCAGCTGTACTAAGATTATCCTAGCCGAAAGTATCAGAAGAGTCAAGAAAAATAAAGACGGCATGAAATGCAAACATCATAAATTAATGAATTGCAAAAACAGTGGATGTTTGCTATAATAGTACATGCATGTTAAATGCAACCACAATTCACATAGAAAACGAGGAAACAGACTATGGCATTATTAGAACAGTGGCAGAAAATTGCCTATAATGAGAAAACAGATAGAGGGGAATTACAGAGATTCTGGCAGAGATATTTCCTTTTGGAAAAAGGCGTATATGAGAAGCTTCTTACAAACCCGGATGAGAAGGTTGAGGGAACTGTAAAAGAGCTTGCTGATAAATATAATCTGAGCATCATGGAGATGACAGGTTTTCTGGATGGAATCAATGACAGTTTAGTAGAGCCGAATCCAATCGATACCATGGAGGAGGATACAAAAGTAAGCCTTGCATTTGATAAAGAAAAATTATACAAGAACATGGTAGATGCAAAGGCTGACTGGCTGTATGAGCTTCCTCAGTGGAATGAGATCTTCGATGGTGAGACAAAAAGAAGACTGTACTTAGAGCAGAAGAAGTCCGGAACTGTTATTGTTGGCAAAAAGATCGGACGTAACGATCCATGCCCATGCGGATCTGGCAAGAAATATAAATACTGCTGTATGAATAAATAAGTAAAACAAAATCCCGGTGTTTTGAAGATTATCAGAACACAGGGATTTTTATGTATCTGAAAGGAGAACATTGTATGAAAAAATTAAAAGAATTTTTTGCAGATATGACAGAGAGCGTTTCTGTTACAAAACTGGATGGAACTTTGATCGTTGCAATAGCAGCACTCTCCGGTGTGATCATCGGAATGCTGATCTCACCGCGCAAGAATGCAAAATATGGCTGTGATAATGGCACAACTTATATCACCAACAATGGAGAAGAGGACGACTGGGACTGGGATGAAGAGGACCGGGAATAAAATTTTATGATAAAAATCCGGATATTGTCAAAAAAATATGCTCTCTAATCTGCCGGAAAGGCATAAATTTCCCCAAAAGAGAGAAACTAATACCAGACAGTCAGATCATTGCGAAAGAAATGATAAAAATACGAAAGACTGTCCCCTTTTTATAAGGGATGAAAGGAGAAAAAATGACAATTCTGGATTGTTCAGTTACAGGCTGTATTTACAATGAGGCAAACTGCTGCCACAAAGGCAGTATCAAAGTGGAGGGAGAAGACGCAAAAGAATGTGAAGATACCTGCTGTGGAAGTTTTGTGGAGCGTGGGGATAAATGCGCAAAGAATGTAACGAAAGATGCACCGAAAAATATTGATGTATCATGCTGTGCTACAAATTGTGTCTTCAATAAGGCAGAAAAGTGTGATGCAGAGCATATTGGTATCGCGGGCGGTGATGCATGTAACTGCAGGGATACAGAATGTGCAAGTTTCTGCTGTAATTCATAACAACAGATTTGCATGGAAAACCGGAGATTTGTATTGGAAAGTCTCCGGTTTTTCTTATGGTAGATATAAAATCCGACACAGAACGTACAGAAAATGTTCAGAAATTCTTAACTTGTATTTCAATCAGATGGGACGTATAATGCGAGTAGGAAATAAGTCATGATCATAGCTTACATTTTTGTATGACAGGGATGCACTGGAATGGGAGGCTTTTAGAATGAGGAAAAAATCTCATATTTCTCTTGCAAAATATATCGTAAACAGTCTTGACGACAAAGAATTAAAAAAACATAGGTTGTCGTTTTACATTGGAAGTGTTCTTCCTGATATCAAACCTTCTTTTGTTTATAAAAGGCATGAGATCAATGGAACGTTCCCTTATGTGAAAAAGCATATTGCCCGGTTGTCGGAAGGACAGAAGGTTATGAATAAAAAGGGTGGAAAATATTACAGGGATTTAGGACAGGTCAGTCATTATCTTGCAGATTATTTTACATTTCCACACAACAAAATATATCCGGGAGGATTCAAGGATCACTGCTCTTATGAAGAAAAATTAAAACGTGATCTGAGATCTTATATCAAAAGCGGGGAAGCTGAGAGACAACATGTGCCGGGTGGACATTTTATGGATGCAAAAGCTCTCTGCGATTATATCCAGAAAGCGCATGATGATTATATTGAGCGAAAACATGATGTTTCAGATGATATTACACATATTGTTGAGGTGAATCGTAAGGCGATTGAAGGAATGATAGAAGTTCTTGCGAGAAAGAGCGAAAATCACCGTCTGAAACACTCATAAAGTGGAAAATTGCAATAGCTGCTGTCGAAAAATGGGGAGAAGTGGCATGCTGTTTTGATTGATTTTTGCATGATTTAGGAGTAATATGTAAATATCAGAGAAAAGGGTGTCATAAGTACTATAAACCGCCAGCAACGCGATGAAAGTGGCATAGGAATCTTGGCAGTTAAGGAGGATTCATATGAACAGAATCGAAGAAATTCAAAGAGAAATTGAGTCTGTCAGATCAGAACTCAATCAATCATTTTTACAGAACGATGAATTCGAGGAATATTATCGAAAAAGTACGGAACTAGACAAGCTGATCGAAGAATACTTAGAGAGAAAACAGCAGGTACAGATGAGCTGACAGACAGTCGAATATGGAAAATATTATTTATAAGAACGATAGGACAAAGGTACTACCGTTCTTTTTTTGTGCAACAAATTAGCGACATTACCATAAAAAACCACTGGAAAATCAAGGAAATTCTTGATTTTTTCTTAAGAGTGGTTTAAGATGTATATAAATGTGGAGGAAAGTGGTACGAAATGGTACAAAGTGGTAGATGAGATCCTGTTTGGTGGAAGATCAGATCTTTAGGATTTTAGTTCCACTTAAAGGCAGGTGTTTGTGTTATGTTCATGGGAGAATACAATCACACAGTGGATCCAAAAGGCAGACTGATCATCCCTGCAAAGTTCAGAGAGCAGCTTGGCGATGAATTTGTAGTGACAAAGGGATTGGATGGATGCTTATTTGTGTATACCAAAGAAGAGTGGCACAACATCGAAGAAAAGTTCCGGGGGATTTCCATGACCTCTAAGGACGCCAGAAAATTTTCGCGTTTTTTCTTCGCAGGAGCAGCGGCACTAGAACTGGACAAGCAGGGAAGAATTTTACTTCCGCCGGTTTTGAGGGAATACGCTGATTTACAAAAAGATGTCGTCTTAGTCGGCGTGCTGAGTCGTGTGGAAATCTGGGATAAAGACAGATGGCTGGAAAATACTTATGATGAGGACGAGATGGATGATATCGCAGAACACATGGCAGAGTTAGGATTTAGCATTTAGAGGTGAGGACAGTGGAATTTCATCATTATTCTGTATTATTAAATGAGACAATTGAAAATTTAAATATCAGACCGGATGGAATCTATGTGGACGGAACCTTAGGCGGTGGAGGACATTCTTATCAGATCCTGAAGCATTTGGGGGAAAATGGAAGACTGATCGGCATTGATCAGGATGCAGATGCGATCAGGGCAGCCGGGGAACGCCTTACAGAGTTTGGAAATAAAGCGACACTGATCCGCAGCAACTATGCCAATATGAAAGAAGAACTGCACGCGATCGGAGTGGACAAAGTAGACGGTATTGTACTTGACCTTGGTGTTTCTTCCTTCCAGTTAGATACACCAGAGCGTGGATTTACTTACCGGGAACCGGATGCGCCGCTTGATATGCGTATGGATGACAGACAGAGCCAGACAGCAAAAGATATTGTCAATGGATACAGTGAAATGGACTTATACCGTATTATCCGTGATTACGGGGAAGATAAATTTGCAAAAAATATTGCAAAACATATTGTAGCGGAACGTCAAAAGAAAACGATCGAGACAGCAGGAGAACTGACAGATATTATACGGGCAGCTATTCCGATGAAAGTACAGGTAACCGGAGGGCATCCGGCAAAGCGTACATTTCAGGCGATCCGTATTGAGTTAAATCACGAACTTGAAGTGCTTAGAGATCATTTAGATGAGATGATCGATCTTTTGAATCCGGGTGGAAGGATCTGCATTATTACATTCCATTCGTTAGAAGACCGTATTGTAAAATCAAATTTTAAGAGAAATGAAAACCCATGTACCTGTCCGAGTGATTTTCCGGTCTGTGTCTGTGGAAAAGTTTCAAAAGGAAAAGTGATTACAAGAAAGCCGATTCTTCCATCGGAGAAGGAACTGGAAGAAAATTCGAGGTCAAAAAGTGCAAAACTTCGTGTATTTGAACGAAGATAGTTAGGGAGGAATATTATGAGAGATCAGACGGAGAGGAGAGCTTCCGGAAGAAATTATTATGTGGATGGCAATACGGTGCGCCGCATGGAAGCAGTACCTGATTACCGAAGAGAAAGACGGGAAAGAGAAGAAAGAGAACGGGAAGAACAACTGCGTAGAAGAAAACGTCAGGTAAGAAGAAATCAGGAACGTCAGCTTCGGATGAGCAAGAGTTATGTGATATTTCTTACCATGGCAGTGATCGTATTTGGCGTATTTACAGGAACCTACATAAAAATACAGTCAGATATGACGGCAAGAATGAATACGATCAGCAATTTAGAAAGCCAGATCGCTGATTTAAAGGCAGATAATGATGAGGCATATAAGAGAATCCGTATGTCTGTAGACCTTGACAGTGTCAGGGAAAAAGCATTAAATGAGCTTGGAATGTCATATGCAAAAGAATCCCAGATTATCTATTATACTGTTGACAATGATGATTTTATGAACCAGTACAGTGAAATACCGCAGAAATAGAATGCATGTTTTGATACTGTGATATAAGAAATGCAGGGGTAAGGATGGCAGCAAAGAGAAGAAGAAAACCATGGTTGAAGTTTCCGAGACGCATGCAGAAAAAACTGGTCGTTATGTTCAGTGCGATTGCAGTTTTACTGACAGGGCTGATCGGGAGACTTATGTATATTGAACATACCAGCGGTGATAAATACGAAAAAATTGTTTTGTCACAGCAGGAATATGACAGTCAGACCATTCCGTATCAGAGAGGCGATATTGTGGACAGCAAGGGTACTGTACTTGCAACCAGTATCGCCGTTTATAATGTCATTTTAGACTGTTCGGTCATGACCAGCAAAGAGGAGTATATTGAGCCTACAATTCAGGCGCTTACAAGCTGCTTTGAGGATATGGACAGCAATACATTGTATGGTTACGCGAAAGAGCAGAATGACAGCCGTTATATCGTGCTGAAGAAAAAGGCATCTTACGAAGAAATACAGCCATTTGTTGAAATGCAGGAAGCTGTGGATGAAAAAGGGAAAAAGATAAATCCCAATATCAAGGGTGTGTGGTTTGAAAAGGAATATCAAAGGGAATATCCGTATGGTGCAATTGCGAGCTCTATTGTAGGATTTACAGCTTCCGGAAACGTTGGTGTGAACGGTCTTGAACAGTATTACAATGAAACCTTAAACGGTGTGGATGGAAGAGAGTACGGATATTTAAATACAGATAATAACTTTGAAAAGACCATCAAAGCTGCGAAAAATGGTAACACAGTTGTGTCTACGATCGATTCCCATATCCAGTCTGTGGTAGAACAAAAGATTGCGGATTTTAATGAAGCCTATACCGGGAATTACCGTGAGGGAGAGCCTGGGGCTAGCCATGTCGGAGTACTGGTCATGAATCCGAATAATGGGGATGTTCTTGCAATGGCTAATTATCCGAATTATGATCTGAGCAATCCCAGAGATCTTTCGGCATATTATACGCAGGAAGAGATTGATGCAATGGACGAAGATACACAGATGGATGCCTTGAATAAAATCTGGCAGAATTTCTGTACAACATATACTTATGAACCTGGATCTACTGCAAAACCATTTACGGTAGCGGCAGGACTTGAAACGGGCAAGGTTTCGACGGGAGACAGTTTTTACTGTGATGGATATGAGCATGTGGGTGGACATGATATCCACTGTGTAAACAGAAGCGGACATGGGATGGAAACACTTGAACAGACACTTATGAATTCCTGCAATGATGCGATGATGCAGATATCCTATCGTCTGGGGAGTGATATTTTCACCAGATATCAGCAGATATTTGGCTTTGGACAAAGAACGGGGATCGATCTTCCAGGAGAAGCAAGAACAGATTCCCTGATCTATACGGCAGATAATATGGGACCAGTCGATCTTGCAACCAATGCGTTTGGACAGAATTTCAATACGACGATGATACAGCTTGCCACGGCATATTGTTCTCTGGTCAATGGTGGAAGTCTTTATCAGCCGCATGTTGTGAAAAGGATAACGGATGAAAGCGGAAATACGATCAGTGAAGTGACACCAACCCTTTTACGGGAGACGGTATCGAAGTCAACGAGTGATGCCTTAAAACAGTATATGTATTCTACGGTCACAGGCGGTACTGCAGTAACTGCAAAGGTAGATGGATATTCCATGGGAGGAAAAACCGGTACAGCCCAGAAAGCAGGACGTGATGGCATTAATTATCTGGTGTCGTTTATCGGATTTGCGCCGGTGGAAGATCCGCAGCTTGTCATTTACTGTGTTGTGGATGAACCGAATGTTGCAGAACAGTTCCACAGTACTTATGCACAGAATATCGTAAGAGAGATCTTAGAGGAGGTTCTTCCTTATATGAATATATACCGGGATGAAGATACTACCGGTATTCATGAAGGATGGGGAATCAAAGGTGAAGACGAAGGCGATGTCGGTGATGTGACGGCAGCCGATGTTGCAAACTCTACGGCTGAGGAGAGTCTGGATGTGCCGGATACGACGGATGAACTGCCGGAGAATACGGGGGAACAGCCAGCCGAAGATATTGATCCGGGGGCAGATGAAGGTCAGCAGTAAAGAAAAGTATAAAACAAAATACATAACCTCACAAAAGTAAGAATAAAATGCTATGAAAACTTTTGTGAGGTTTTTATATATGCAGCAGGAACTTCCTTTTTATAGAAGTAAAACATTTCATCGGAAAAAGATCATGGTAATGTTTACGGTTGTATTTCTGGCGCTTTTATTTTTACTTGGAAGACTGGTGTATCTTATGATATTTTGCTCCGGATATTATGGACAAAAGGCGCAGAATCTGCATGAGAGGGAGCGTGATATTAAGGCAGCGAGAGGAAAAATTTTAGACAAAAACGGTGTGGTACTTGCAACTAACAAGTCGGTCTGCACCATATCGGTCATACACAGCCAGATCGAAGATAAAGAGGCAGTGATCACTGCACTGGTAAAAGAACTTGAACTACCGGAGGAAACAGTGCGGAAACGTGTGGAAAAGGTGAGCTCCATAGAGCGCATAAAGACAAATGTCCCAAAAGAGACAGGAGATAAGATACGGGCATATAAACTTCCGGGGATCAAAGTAGACGAAGATTATAAGCGGTATTATCCCTACGATACGTTAGCATCAAAAGTATTGGGATTTACGGGTGGTGATAACCAGGGAATTGTGGGACTTGAAGTAAAGTATGATTCTTATCTTCAGGGGACGAATGGGAAAATACTTACACTTACAGATGCAAGGGGGATTGAGATTGAAAATGCAGGGGAGACGAGACTTGAACCGGTCAACGGATACGACCTTAATATTTCCATGGACTATAATATACAGTTATACTGTGAACAGGCGGCGGAGAAGACCTATATCAAAAAAGATGCAAAATATGTGTCTGTTATCGTGATGAATCCGTCAGATGGAGAAATCTATGCGATGGTAAATTATCCGGAGTTTCATCTGAATGATCCGTTTACACTGATCAATGAGGAAAATGTTCCTGCGGAGAAAAAACAGGATCTTTTGAACCAGATGTGGAGAAATCAATGTATCAGTGATACTTATGAACCGGGTTCCACATTTAAGATCATTACAGCGGCAGCAGCATTAGAACAGGGAGTCGTTAAGCTGACGGATAATTTTTACTGTCCCGGATATAAACTGGTGGAGGACCGGAGGATACGGTGTGCCAAGACGACCGGACATGGAGCAGAAACGTTTGAAACAGGAATTATGAATTCATGTAATCCGGTATTTATCGAACTTGGAGAAAGACTTGGGGTTGACAATTTTTATAAGTATTTCAGACAGTTTGGACTGCTGTCGAAAACAAATGTGGATCTTCCCGGAGAAGCGGCAACGATCATGCACAAAAAAGAAAATGTCGGCCCGGTAGAGCTTGCGACCATATCGTTCGGTCAGTCCTTTCAGATCACGCCGATGCAGCTTGTGACTACTGTTTCTTCTATTATAAATGGGGGACACCGTATCACGCCGCATTTTGGGGTAAAAATCACAGGAGAAGGGGGAAATGAGGTAGAAACATTGAGATATGAAACAAAAAATGACATCTGCAGGGAAGAAACGTCGGAAACAATGCGTTATCTGTTAGAGAGGGTTGTCTCTGATGGCAGTGGAAAGAATGCTAAAATAGAAGGTTTTTCCATTGGAGGAAAAACTGCTACTTCACAGACACTTCCAAGGAGTGAACATAAATACATCTCGTCATTTCTTGGATTTGCCCCTGCGGATGATCCGAAAGTTTTAGTGCTCGTTGTGATCAACGATCCGAAAGGAACTTATTACGGAGGACAGATCGCGGCACCTGTTGCAAAAGAAATTATGGAAAACATTTTGCCGTATCTTGCGAAATGATAAAAAATGACGTATACTATTGTGTTGTTAAAAAAGTACATGAGCGCAAAACCGGCGCAAGAATGGAGATTATTATGACATATGAAATTGTAATACCGGTAATTATTGCATTCGTAATCAGTGCACTGTTAGGACCAGTTGTGATTCCTTTCTTAAGAAGACTCAAGGTAGGTCAGACAGAACGAAAAGAACTTGAATCCCATTTAAAGAAAAACGGAACCCCGACAATGGGGGGACTGATGATTCTTGCAAGTATCATCATCACATCCCTGTTTTATGTCAAAGATTATCCGAAGATCATTCCGATTCTGTTTATGACAGTCGGATTTGGTGTGATCGGATTTTTGGATGATTATTTAAAAGTTGTGCTGCGCCGTTCAGATGGACTGCTGGCATGGCAGAAGATGATTCTTCAGATCATTGTCACAGGTGTATTTGCTGTATACATGGTGAAATATTCCGGTGTGGCACTTACCATGCTGATCCCGTTCTCAGGGGGAAAATACTTAGATCTTGGATGGCTGGCAATTCCGGTTCTGTTTTTTGCGGTAGTCGGCACCGTAAACGGAACGAATTTTACGGATGGACTTGACGGATTAGCATCAAGCGTTACGATCATGGTTGCAACATTCTTTTCAGTTGTAGCAATCGGAACTAATGCAGGAATTGCACCGATCACTTGTGCTGTTGTGGGAGCACTGCTTGGATTTTTACTGTTTAATGTATATCCGGCAAGTGTATTTATGGGAGATACCGGATCTCTGGCACTGGGTGGCTTTGTAGTATCAACAGCATATATGATGCAGATGCCTCTTTTTATTCTGATCGTGGGTCTGATCTACCTGGTGGAAGTTTTATCCGTTATCATTCAGGTGACTTATTTTAAGAAAACCGGCGGGAAGCGTATTTTCCGTATGGCACCGATTCATCATCATTTTGAACTTGGCGGATGGTCTGAGACAAGAGTTGTTGCTGTATTTTCTATCACGACAGCAATTTTGTGCCTGATCGCACTGCTTGCAATGTAATAAAAATCACATGTGGAAATGGAGTAATGCATGGATCTGACAGGAAAACAGGTATTGGTGGCAGGACTTGGAAAAAGTGGGATTGCCGCCGGGGCGTTACTAAAGAAACTTGGGTGCAGCGTCTTTCTGTTCGATGAAAACAAAAAATTCGATACTGCTGCCTGGAAAAAAACGTATCCGGTATTTTCGGACTGCCCGTTGTGGGTAGGAGAATTGCCGGATGAGGCAGTTGATAAAATGGAGCTTGCTGTGGTAAGCCCAGGCATACCGCTTGATTCTTTGGCAATGCAAAAGATACATAATGCCGGCATACCGATATGGGGAGAGGCAGAACTTGCATACCGGCTTGCAAAAGGGCGGGTTGCAGCAATTACGGGTACAAACGGAAAAACGACAACGACAACACTTGTGGGAGAAATCCTAAAGAAATGTTATCCGGAAGTATTTGTTGTTGGAAATATTGGTATCCCATATACTTCGATCGTTGAAAAAACCACAGAACAGACCATTGCAGTGGCAGAGATCAGCAGTTTTCAGTTAGAAACAATGGAAACTTTCCATCCCTCCGTTTCTGCAATTTTAAATATCACGCCGGATCATCTTGACAGACATCACACCATGGAGGCATATATCCGGGCAAAGGAAAGCATTACAAAGTGTCAGACAATGGATGATGTATGTATACTCAATTATGAGGATGAAATACTTCGTTCTTTTGCAGAAACGCTTAAAACAAAGGTATTGTTTTTCAGCAGCAAAAGATCATTAGCAGAGGGAATATATCTGAAGAATGACGCGATCTGGATAGCTCAGAAGGAAAAAGAACCGGAAAAACTGATAGACATAGATAAACTGAAACTTCTTGGAACACACAATTATGAAAATGTCATGGCGGCTTCCGGTGCTGCGCTTTGCATGGGAGCACCGGCTGATGTGATACAGAGCGTGTTAAAAGAGTTTCAGGGTGTAAAACACCGCATTGAATTTGTGCGGGAATTGCATGGTGTTATGTATTATAATGATTCTAAAGCGACAAATCCGGATGCGGCAATTCGCGGAATCAGGGCAATGAACCGGAAAACGGTGCTCATCGGCGGTGGGTATGATAAAGAACTTGAATTTGATGAGTGGATTGACAGCTTTGAGGGAAAAGTAAAATATCTTTTGTTAATTGGACAGACGAAAGAAAAAATCGCAGAATGTGCACAAAAGCATGGCTTTGGGAATATCGTATGTTGTGATACATTAAAAGAAGCGGTAGACAACTGTTACAGACTGGCAGAAACCGGGGAAGCAGTATTGCTCTCGCCTGCATGTGCAAGCTGGGGAGATTTTAAGGATTATACGCAGCGTGGAGATCTGTTCCGGCAATATGTCATGGAACTGCCGGAATAAAGAATCAGGGTTTGATCAGACAGGTTTTATATAAATGAGGAAAAATTATGGCAAGAAGACGGGAAAATGAAAAAAAACAAAAAGCGATCCGGTATTTTGATTACAGCCTGTTATTTCTGATTATATTTTTGCTGTGCTTTGGGCTGATCATGTTATACAGTACCAGTTCTTATTATGGATCGACAAGATTTAACGATGCAGCATATTATGTGAAAAGGCAGATGTATGCAAGCGCACTTGGAATAGCAGCAATGTTATTTATTTCGAAAATTCCATATAAGTTCTGGATGCAGGTTTCAACGCTTGCGTATTTTGTGGCCTTGACGTTATGTACAGCAGTTATTTTTGTCGGAACAAGTGCAAAAGGACAGTCGCGATGGTTCAGGATCGGACCGATCCAGTTCCAGCCATCTGAGATTGCGAAAATCGCGGTTATAATTTTCCTTGCGACGATCATCTATAAAACACCAAAACGTATTGGTGAATTTAAAAGCCTGGTTAAGATCATGCTTTTTATTCTGCCGATTTTTGCGGTGGTTGCGTATAATAACTTAAGTACGGCAATTATTATCCTTGGAATTGCTGTCTGCATGTTATTTGTTGCAAGTCCGAAATATTTACAGTTCATCATCATGGGAATAGGAGTAGGTCTGGCTGGCACTCTGTTTATTCTGCTGGCATCTTACCGTGCAGAGCGTGTTATGATCTGGCTGCATCCGGAGGACTATGAAAAAGGGTATCAGACGCTGCAGGGATTATATGCGATCGGTTCCGGAGGGCTTTTTGGCAAAGGATTGGGAGAGAGTATGCAGAAACTGGGATTTATCCCGGAGGCACAGAATGATATGATCTTTTCTGTTATATGTGAAGAACTTGGTCTTTTTGGCGCAGTCTGTCTGATATTGTTGTACCTGCTTATTATCTGGCGTCTGATGATCATTGCAAATAATGCCTCTGATCTTTATGGAGCATTGATCGTAGTTGGAATTATGGCGCATTTGGCGATTCAGGTATTACTCAACATTGCGGTTGTTACGAATACAATTCCAAATACGGGTGTATCACTGCCGTTTATCAGTTATGGAGGAACATCCATATCGATTTTGTTGGCAGAGATGGGTCTGGCGCTTTCTGTATCGAGGGGAATTAAATTAGAGGTTGCCTGATTATGAGAATCAAAGAACAGAGAAAAAGAAAAAAAAGAAGAAAAATTGGAGCCTGTATATTCTTAGTGGTTCTGATGCTGGCAGCACTTACTGCACTGATCGTGGTAAAGGTGTTTACAGTTCAGAATGTGGTTGTAGAAGGAAACAGTCTTTATTCAGCCGATCAGATTAAAAATATGGTGCTGGATGATGATTATTCGTGGAACAGCCTGTATGTAGACCTGAAATACCGGTTTGTGGACATCGGAGAGGTGCCGTTTGTAGATACAATGGAAATTTCACTGGATGATCCACATACACTGCGGATTTCTGTTACGGAAAAAGGCATTCTCGGAAGTTTCTATATAGATACACTTGGGCAGTATGCATATTTTGATAAAGACGGATTTGTTGTGGAAACTTCATCGGATGTAATCGAGGGAGTGCCAAAGATCACAGGCGTTACCTGCGACAGTGTGGTTTTATATGAAAAACTGCCGCTTGAGGATTCGAATCTGCTGAGAAATCTTCTGACATTGACACAATTATTGAAAAAATATGAGCTGGAACCGGAAGAGATCCATTATGACAGTGCAATGCAGCCACAGCTTACCTACGGAACGATTACAGTCAATGTTGGTTCAGAGGATTATCTGACACAGAAAATTGCAAGACTTTCCGCAATTATGCCACAACTGTCGGGACTGTCCGGTATACTTCATTTAGAAACATGGACGCCGGATACGACAGATATTGTGTTTGACCGTGCAGATCTGTAAAAAAAAGTGTAATCTTTTTTGAAAAATCAGTTGATTAATTGTAAGAAAAATTATATTATAGTGTATATGAGTTTTTTAGCTGTAAATTTTTAAGCTAAATGAAGGAGGAACTACCTTGCTGGAGATTAAGACAACAGAAGCGGATACCAGTGCAAAGATCATCGTGATCGGAGTAGGAGGAGCTGGTAATAATGCTGTAAATAGAATGATTGATGAGAGTATCGGGGGAGTCGAGTTTATCGGGGTAAACACGGATAAACAGGCTTTGGCACTCTGCAAAGCACCGACACTGATTCAGATCGGTGAGAAGCTGACGAAAGGACTTGGAGCTGGAGCACAGCCTGAGATCGGTCAGAAAGCCGCTGAGGAGAGCATGGAAGAATTATCTGCAGCAGTAAAAGGCGCGGATATGGTTTTTGTAACCTGTGGTATGGGCGGTGGAACCGGAACAGGTGCAGCACCGGTTGCTGCTAAGATTGCAAAAGAGCAGGGAATCTTAACGGTCGGCGTTGTGACAAAGCCATTTAAATTTGAAGCAAAACAGCGTATGTTAAATGCACTTTCCGGTATTGACCGTTTAAAAGAGAGCGTTGATACTCTGATCGTGATCCCGAATGACAAACTTTTGGAGATTGTTGACAGACGTACAACTATGCCGGATGCTTTGAAGAAGGCTGACGAAGTGTTGCAGCAGGCTGTTCAGGGAATTACAGACCTCATTAATCTGCCTGCATTGATCAATCTTGACTTTGCCGATGTTTCCACAGTTATGAAGGACAAGGGTATGGCACATATCGGTATTGGTAATGCAAAGGGTGATGACAAGGCGATCGAAGCAGTTAAACTTGCAGTTGCAAGTCCACTGTTAGAGACAACGATCAATGGTGCATCTCATGTTATCATTAATATATCCGGTGATATTTCCCTGATGGATGCGAACGATGCCGCAAGTTATGTTCAGGATCTTGCAGGTGATAATGCCAATATTATTTTCGGTGCGAAGTATGATGAGTCCATGACAGATGAAGCAACCATCACGGTTATCGCAACAGGACTTGAGAATGCCCAGGCGGCACCAAAGAGCAAGATCATGCCGGATCTCCGTTATGGAAATACTGCGAACGTTACAAGACCGGTTGGAACACCTGGAATTAACAGACAGGCAGCAAATCTTGGTGCAAGTGTACAGGCACATACGCAGACACAGGCAACAACACCGACATTCTCCGGTATCCAAAGACCACGCCAGCCAGAGAGTACGGTACAGCCGATGGATATTAAAATCCCGGATTTCCTTAAAAATTCAAGAAAATAAATATAAGATAATTATGTACATCAGAAAAGAGATTTATGCATTGACAAAATGTGTAGATCTCTTTTTTCGTATAGCACAGATGATCACTTGTCGAAAATAAGGGATGATTTTTAGGATTTGCAGTTCCTGTTTTGACAAAAAAGTAATGTTATACGTTTTATAATGGCAGTAAAGATGCAAAAGAATCTGAGAAAAGAGGTGAGGCGAGATATATGTATTTTATGCAGATGTGTTCCTGCTTGAAAATCTGTTCATGGATTATATGGCAATACTTGGATGCAACTGTCTGCTGAAACGGAGAATACATGCCGGGCGGTTGTTTGCAGTATCGCTTATATTTTCGCTGTTTCATCTGTTTCTGGTTTGTTTTATAAGAAACAGGATACTGTATTTGCTGATCGCACATTTTGTTTTAAATACGGGGATGGTATTTTTGTGTTTTGGCTGGGAAGGAAAGCGCAGCTATCTGGAAAACTGGGTTGTAACCTATTTTATGTGTGTGATACAGGGAGGAGCACTGGAATGGCTCTTAGAACAGCAGATATTTACACAAAATGAGGTTTTACAGATATTTGTTGTGACGGCGGCAGTGGTTACGGCAGTGATCTGTTTTGGAGAAAGACGCATTTACGGAAATCATATATATCCTGCGGAATTAAAAAAAGGGGAAAGACATATCAGACTGCATGCATACTGGGATAGCGGAAATCAGCTGATGGACCCGTACACAGGACAGGAAATCAGTATTTTATCGGAAACCACAGCAGAAAAGATCTTTTCAAAGGAAAAAGATCTGGTACGGTTTGTGCCCTATCGGTCACTGGGAGAAAAGAATGGGTTAATTGCGGTAACTAATGTGGATGAAATGATAATTTTCCAGGGAAAACATGCGGTAAAGATCCAGAATGCGGCGATCGGAACGGCAGATAAAATGTTATTTGACGGTAAGGAGTATGAAATGATTCTGAATGCATCAAGCATTATGCCGCATGGCATATAGTGTGAAAATAAAAATTAAGGTGGAATTGGGAATGTACATAAAATTTGCGATACCAAAGATAAGAACAATGATATTTCCTGGTATTTTTCGAAAGAAAAAGAATGAAGTGCATTATATCGGAGGTGCAGAGGTACTTCCACCGCCACTTGCAGGTGAAGATGAGGCGGTATGTATAGAGATGCTCACAAGTGATGAAAGCGGGCAGCTTGCGAGGAAACGCCTGATCGAACACAACCTGAGACTTGTGGTTTATATTGCAAAGAAATTTGATAATACCGGTGTTGGGGTGGAAGATCTGATCTCGATCGGCACGATCGGCCTGATCAAGGCGATCAACACATTTAATCCAGGAAAAAACATTAAACTGGCGACCTATGCATCGAGATGTATTGAAAACGAAATCCTGATGTATCTGCGGCGAAACAGTAAAACAAGAATGGAAGTGTCTATTGATGAACCCCTAAATGTTGACTGGGATGGAAATGAACTGCTGCTTTCAGATATTTTAGGAACTGACGAGGACGTGATCTACCATGACATTGAAACGGATGTGGAACACCGGCTACTTAAGACCGCAATTGGAAAGCTTTCCGGAAGGGAACGGATGATCATTGAACTGCGGTTTGGATTAAACACGATTGACGGTGAAGAAAAAACACAGAAGGAGGTTGCGGATATGCTTGGTATTTCCCAGTCTTATATATCCAGACTGGAAAAAAAGATCATGGGAAGACTGAAAAAAGAAATCGTGCGACTGGAATAAAACACCATTTTATGTTGTTGTGCAAAATGACAAAATGATTAAAAAATTTATAAAATCTGAAAAAATATTGTGCATATAGCTGAAAAATAGTATAATGAAAGAAAAGCAGACAGAATGGGGGACTTCATATGGTATTGGAATTTTTAGGCGCAGCACATGAGGTAACGGGCAGTTGTCATTATCTGTCATTTGCAGATAAGCATATACTGGTGGACTGTGGAATGGAACAGGGACCGGATCTATACACGAACCAGGATATACCGGTTAATGCGGCAATGATCGATTATGTGTTTGTGACACATGCACATATTGACCATTCCGGATTATTGCCTCTTTTATACAATCATGGTTTTCGCGGCAAAATTTACTGTACGTTAGCGACTAATGAACTGTGTAACATTATGCTCAAAGACAGCGCACATATCCAGATGTTTGAGGCAGAGTGGCGTAACCGGAAGGCAAAACGAGCCGGAAAACCGGAAATAGTTCCTCTTTACGATATGAATGATGCGATGAGCGTGCTGAATCATTTTGTGCCGTGTGATTATCAGAAAAAGATTAAAGTCTGTGACGGACTTGAAGTAAGATTTGTGGATGCCGGTCATCTGCTTGGATCTTCAAGCATTGAAATGTGGGTACAGGATGATGCCGGAACAGAGGTAAAACTGGCATTTTCCGGAGATATCGGGCCGGGCAGCCGTCCGCTTATCAAGGATCCGGAATATATCAAAGATGCCGATTATGTGATCATGGAGTCAACTTACGGTGACAGAAAACACAATACACCTCTGGATTTTGCGATCGCCCTTGCGAAAGTGATCAAAGAGACGCTGTATGAACGGGGAGGCAATCTGGTCATCCCGGCATTTTCCGTAGGCAGAACGCAGGAGATGCTTTATTTTATACGCAGGATCAAAAGCGAACATCTGCTGCCTGAATTTGAAAATTTTGAGGTATACATAGACAGCCCGTTAGCGGTTGAGGCTACAAGTATCTTTAATAAGAGCGTGGAAGAATGTTTTGATGAAGATGCGAGAGCACTTGTGCAGCAGGGGATTAACCCGATCGGATTTCCGGGACTTAAAATGGCGATCACAAGTGATGAATCGAAGATGATTAACTTTAATGATGATCCGAAAGTTATTATTTCTGCATCTGGAATGTGTGAGGCGGGACGTATCCGCCACCATTTGAAACATAATCTGTGGAGAAAAGATTCCACGATTTTATTTGTAGGATACCAGGTACCTGGAACGCTTGGCTTTTCCCTTTTAAATGGTGCGAAAGAAGTCAGGCTTTTTGGAGAGACGATCGAGGTCGCAGCAACGATCGAGAATCTTCCGGGTATCAGCGGACATGCGGACGTGGAACAGCTTACAAAGTGGGCGGCATCATTTGAAAACAAACCGAAAAAAGTATTTGTGGTACATGGGGAGGATAAAGTCACAGAGCAGTTTGCAGACCATCTGAAAGATGCTCTGGGATATGATGCATATGCACCGTTCCCGGGAGACGCATTTGACCTTGCAACAGGTGAACAGGTGCGTGAAGGTTCCAGGGAACGGGCAGAGAAAAAGACGATGGAGAAGAGCCGTGCGTCAAGCAATGTATTTGCAAGACTGCTTGCTGCGGGACAGAGGCTTCTTACGGTTATCAATAAATGCGAAGGAATGCCAAACAAAGAACTTGGTAAATTTGCAGATCAGATCAATGCCCTGTGTAATAAGTGGGAACGTTAAAGCGACAGATAATGACGGATGGATTTTAAGGCGGATTTTTCCAGACGGCTGACCTGAGCCTGTGAGATATGGATCTCGTCAGCCACTTCCATCTGCGTTTTGCCTTCAAAAAAACGAAGTTTTAAAATATAATTTTCGCGCTCGTTCAGCCGGTTAAGAGCGTCGTTTAAGGATAGTTCTTCGATCCAGTTTTCTTCCCGGTTTTTTTTGTCGCTGATCTGATCCATGACATAGAGTGTGTCACCGCCGTCAGTATAGACCGGATCATAAAGACTGAGCGGGCTTTGTATGGCATCAAGGGCAAAGACAATATCCTCTTTGGAAATGCCGGATTCGGCTGCGATTTCGTCAAGAGTCGGTTCTTTGTTTTCAGATTTTGAGAGAATCTCTTTTGTATGGATTGCCTTGTAGGCAGTGTCGCGCAGGGAACGGCTGACACGGATAGAGTTATTGTCGCGCAGGTAGCGCCGGATTTCACCTATGATCATTGGTACTGCGTAGGTGGAGAATTTTACACCGATCGTTGGATCAAAGTTATCGATGGATTTGATCAGACCGATACATCCGATCTGAAAGAGATCATCAACATTTTCGTGGTTGCCGGAAAAACGTTTGATGACACTTAATACCAGTCTGAGATTGCCCTTGATATATGTTTCTCTGGCAGCGTTGTCTCCCTGCTTGATTCGCGCAAACAGAGCATCTTTTTCCTCTTCTTTCAAAATGGGGAGTTTTGCGGTATTGACACCGCAGATTTCTACTTTATAAGAAGCCATGCTGTTTTCCTCCGGAATTTCGTATTTACCATAAAGAGCATGCTTCAAACAGATGAATTTTATTCAGAAATTAACTTTTTTTCCAAAGAGTTTCGTGCTAAAATAAAAAGGTATCAAAAACCAGAACAGAGTGTGGTGCAGTGATGATGAAAGATATGATCGATAAAAGAAATGAGCAGGAACGGATTGCGAGAAGTATTATCAAGTACTGGAATGTGAATTATATTCCGAGAGCACAGACCGATCCAATGATACAGATGCAGACTGGGGAAACAGAAAGTAAGCAGGAACAGACTGCAGACGAAAATATGCAGGAAAACTACAATAGAGCAACAAATGCATATTCAGGTCAGTATGGTCAGGAGAAAGACTTAGATGGTGTGAAAAGAGAACAGATAGACAAGATCCTTCATGAAAAGGCAGAGAATATCCATCGTCTCTTTGAAAATGGGGGAGTAGAGTAACCGTTATTTATTTTTTGCATATGATATCATAAGGAAAATAACAGAGGAATCAGAATGTCTGAAATCATACTTCGCAAATATCATGGGGTTGGCAATGATTATCTGATTTTCGATCCAAAGAAAAATGACGTTGTTTTAAACGAAAGACTGATAAAGCAGTTATGCAGACGTAATATTGGCGTCGGTGCAGATGGGATTTTGTACGGACCACTTATTGAAGATAAAAAAATTAAAGTACGAATTTTTAATCCGGATGGAAGTGAAGCTGAAAAAAGCGGCAATGGCATCCGGATTTTTTCAAGATATTTAAAAGATGCCGGCTATGTAAAAGAAAAAAAGTATTATCTGACCACAAAGGCGGGGGATACGCTTGTAACTTTTCTGGATGATGCTGGAGAGCGCATGCGTGTGGATATGGGATATGCGGTATTTGAGGCAGAACAGATCCCGGCACTTGGATTTGAAGGAGAAGTCGTGGGAGAATCGATATTTTTCTGCGATAATTTTTATAATGCAACCTGTGTATCCATGGGCAATCCTAACTGTGTTATCATGCTTGAACGGGTAGACCGCAAGAAGGCAATGCAGTTAGGACCGTATGTGGAAAATGCAAAATATTTTCCGAATCGTATCAATATGCAGCTTTGCCAGATTGTGGATGAAAAAAATATACAGGTTGAGATCTATGAACGTGGAGCAGGTTATACGTTTGCTTCCGGCACCGGGGCCTGTGCGGCAGCAGCAGCTTCTCACCGTTTAGGGCTGGTGGGAGATGAAGTGACCGTACATATGCACGGTGGAGACCTTTTTATAGAGTTTGGGGAAGACGGTAGAATTTTTATGACGGGTTCGGTTGTATATATTGGAAAAATTACTGTTGCAGAGCAGTTTTTTTCATGAAAGAGAAAGGAAATGATTTAGATGAAAGAACGGTATCAATTACGTCATGCGGCAGGGGCGTACTGGCTTTTGGATATGGAGCAGGGAAAACAATATAAAAAACCGTTCATGTTAAACGAGTGTGGTGCATATATTTATCGTGCGTATATTTCAGGAATGTCCGAAGATGAGATCGTACAGGCATTTGCAAAAGAATATGAATTATCATTCTCCGGTGCACAAAGTGATGTGAAACAGTTTATGATGGAGTTAAGACAACAGGGTATTATTTGAGGATGGGACAGATATGAACATATTGCTGGTTGGAAATGGCGGAAATTTCATGCGCCTTATGATTAACAGGCTGAATAAAGAAGGACACAGGGTATTCGTTCTGACGGAGGAACCAAAGAAAGGGTATAGTTTAAAGAAAGTATTTGAAGTGTATCATTTTTCGTATGAGGATGCCTGTGTGCGGGAGGTATTAGAGAGCATCATGCCACAGGTGGTTGTTTTTTGGGGGGCATACGACCATAATTTCTCCTGGAACAAGGTGGAAAATACAGCGGCATCCTACGCGGCCGGACTTACGAATATTTTGATGAATTATATAGCTTTAAAGAAAGGCAGATTTGTCTATCTTTCTTCGGAGAGTGTTTTTGATGGTGAAAATGCCCGTCTTATGACGGAGGACGATCTTACCGGGGCATGCAGCAAGAGAGGGCAGGCAATTGCCATCGGAGAAGAAATCTGTAAAAATTATGCACGGATGGGGAATGACATTGTGGTTCTCCGGCTTGATCATCTGTATGGGGAGATACGAAAGAAAGAAGATACCGATACGATCTGCGCAAAGATGTGCTTAGAGGCTGTAAATACCGGTGAGATCATTGCGCCACAGAATGAAAAAATAATGCTTTTGCACGAGGCTGATGCAGTGGAGTTTATTTACCAGATGATGGTAACAAAGGAGCATAAACACACATTGTATCAACTGTCTTCCGGGGAAAAAATATCACGGTATGACCTTGCTAAGGCAGTTGCTGCGGGAATGAAGACCGGGGTCAGTGTCATAGAAGAAGAAAACGAAAAAGACCGGGAAGTTATGCTTTCCGGTAAAAGATACGAGGAAGAGTTCGGGCTTCGTGTGATTCATCATGCCGGGACTGATGTGGAAAAGATTGCGGCTTATTTTGGCAGGCATGCAGCAGAATTTACGGATATAGTGAGAAAAAAGGGGTATTTGTTTCAAAGATTTGGCAGCAGAACAAAGGAAATCATAACGAATCTGATCCCTTTTATGGAAAACCTTATTTGTTTTATCCCATTTTTTATGTTAAATAACCGGGCAGTTGGAAGTGAATATTTTCAGAATATTGATTTTTATCTTCTGTATGTGCTGTTGTTTGCACTTGTGTATGGACAGCAGCAGGCAACGTTTTCTGCGCTGCTTGCCGTGGCGGGATATTGTTTCCGGCAGATGTATCACAGAAGCGGATTTGATGTAATGCTTGACTATAATACCTATGTCTGGATCGCACAGCTTCTGATCTTAGGTCTGGCAGTAGGTTACTTAAGGGACCAGCTTCGCGCGATGAGAGAGGAACAGCAGCATGAGGTATCATATTTAACCAAGCAGCTGGATGATATTTCAGATATTAATGTCAGCAATGTCAGGGTAAAAGAGATTCTTGCAAATCAGATCGTAAATCAGAATGACAGTTTTGGAAAACTATATGAGATCACGTCAAGTCTTGAGCAGTATGAACCATGTGAGGTACTTTTTTATGCAGCGGAAGTGCTTGCGAGACTGATGGGAAGCAAGGATGTGGCAATTTATACAGTGGCGAACCGTTCTTATGCACGTCTTTTTTCTGCAACATCAGCAAAAGCACGCAGTCTTGGTAATTCGATCAATTACAGCCAGATGGATGCCATGTATACGGTTCTTGCCGGGAAGAAGGTTTATATTAATAAAAATATGGATGAAAGGTATCCGCTTATGGCGAATGCCATTTATTCAGAAGATGAGATGCAGCTGATACTGATGATCTGGGGGATTCCGTGGGAAAGGATGACGTTAGGACAGGCAAATATGCTGACAGTTATCGGCTATCTGATCCAGAATGCGGTGGTGCGTGCAAACCGTTATATTGCCGCGTTAGAGCAGCAGCGATACATACAGGGAACAAATATATTGGAACCGGAAGCCTTTTCATCCCTCGTAAAGGCATATTTAAAGGCAAGGGATAAGGGTCTGACACAGTGTGCACTGCTTTCTGTGGACACAGAGAAAAAAGACCGTGAAGAGACTGGCAGACGGCTTACAAAACTCTTGAGACAAAGTGATTATGTCGGTGAACTTGAAGACGGAAAAATGTATGCACTTCTTGCAAATACCAGTACAAAGGATGCAGATATGGTAAGAGAAAGGTTTGAAAAAGAGGGAGTGTACTGTCAGATTCAGGAGGATATATTTTTATGACAGTTACGGAAAAGAGATTTTGTATCGTCCTTTTGATCAATATGGCGGTTACTATTTTTTACGTGGTATGGAGCAGTCTGGGCAGACGTGAAGGGAAAAAAACAGATATACTGATGAAAGGCATCGTTATGTTTCTGTGTCCGGTGGTGGGACCGTTGTTCTTTTTTGCCGGACTGGTGTTTAATAAGGTCTTTTTCAGACAGAATGTAGATCTTGAGGATGTTATTTTCAGTAAAGAGCGTGTAAAGACACATCTTCGTGCTGATGAGGAGAGGGAAGGAAATTTAGTACCGATCGAGGAAGCACTTGCAATCAGTGATAAGGACAGTTTGAGAACACTGGTAATGAACGTAGTACGTGGAGATGTACAGAATTCCCTGGCATCCATTTCACTTGCATTAAACAGTGAGGACACAGAAACGTCACATTATGCCGCCACGGTATTAAGGGATGCACTGAATGATTTCAGAAAGCGTTCGCAGGAACTTTACCTTCAGATGAAACAGGATGGATGCGATGCGGCAGAAGCAGCATGTATCCTGATCGAGTACATGTATGGAGTTTTGATCCAGGAGGTGTTTCATGAAAAGGAACAGCAGACCTATATTGACATGATGGAAGAGGCATGCAGCTTCCTGGATGAAAAATATCAGGAAAAACTGCAGGTTTCCTATATTGAGGGGCTTTGTATGATGCTTCTTAAGATAAAGGATTTCAAGCGCATGAAATACTGGTGCGATAAGAGCAGGGAACTTTATCCGGAGGAGTTATCAACCTATACCTGCTACTTAAAACTTTATTTTACAGAGGGAAACAAAAAAGATTTCTTTGATGAATTGGAAAAATTAAAAAAATCCGATATTGTAATAGACAGAGAAACATTGGAATTGATTCGTATTTTTAGCTGAAGGAGGTGATGGCAGTGTCGATGAAAGTTCTGACTGTATTACAGTTTATCAGCATTTTTGTGATCTATACCGGGCTTTTTATAGCGGTTCCGGCACTGCTTTTGCATCGCAGGCTGAAAGATGAAATATTTAGTGTCAGGTTTTTCTTTTATATTGTATTAGGTCATTTTTATCTGATCAATCTGGTATTATTTCTTCAATTACTTCATATTTCTGGAAGATTCACACTGATTTTGGGCAGTGTTCTCCCGGTTATTGTATCCTTGATCCGTACGAAAAGAGTTTCACCAAAAAAAATCGGGCACGTCATAGGAAACAGAACATCGCATGTCATCCGGGAGACGCTTGGCATCAAGCTGCTCCTTCTTGAGATAGTCCAGTGGATTGGCAGGAAAGTGAAGAAGCTGTGCAGAAGAATGTGTGGACTGATCATCAGACATTTTGCTGATGGAGTGCTGTTTATTGTATTTACTGCAACGGTTCTTGTGATGTATGGCACCAATATGATCCATACATACGGTTATTGTGCATCCGATATACCTGTGCACAATTACTGGATCAATGCAATGGGAAATAATGATGTATTTGTAGCTGGGATTTATCCGTTTGGATTCCATTGTGTGATCTATTATATTCATGCTGTAACAGGAATAGAAACATATGTTCTACTCCGGCTTTTTTATGTAGTGCAGGTTTTATATATCCATTATGCACTGCTGGCATTTTTGAAAGCATGCTGCAGAACATCATATTGCGCATGGGGAGCTGTGTTTTTTTATGTGCTTGCAGCATTTTTTAACAGGAATACCTATTCCCGTTACTACAGTTCCCTGCCACAGGAATTTGGTATGATATTTATTCTGCCGGGAATTTACTTTATGTTTGCCTTTTTAAGACAGCGGAAAGCAGAAGTGGATCAATGCAGAAAAGAAAAAAATATTGCCGGATTAAAAACCTGGAAGTGCAAAAGTACCCGTTATCTGATGGGATTTGTTGCAGGATTTGGTCTTACACTTATTGTGCATTTTTATGACACCATGGTAGCAGGTCTGTTCTGCATCGGTATCGCAGGGGGATATCTGTTTCGTATTTTTAAGAAGGAATATTTTTTCCGGGTACTTGCGACCGGTATCTTAAGTATTTTCTTAGCAGTGCTGCCGATGGGAATCGCATTTTTACAGGGAACACCATTGCAGGGATCACTTGGCTGGGGACTTAACGTGATCAATGGCAGCAGTAATACAGGCAATGAGGAAGAACAAACAGATGTTACAGATAATGAAAACGAAGAAATGAATACAACGGGTGCACTGAGCCAGGGCACGACGGAAAGCATGGGTCCGGCCGGAAATACAATGAATCAGACAGTGTCCGGTAATAGCACAGACAATGTACAGATGCCGGAAACAACGCAGGTAAAAACGTCAGCGTTTGCTGCGCTGGTGGAAAGGGTACGGTTCCGGATCACTGATATTGCAAAGAACGGTCTTGATTATCTCTGGACGGGAGTGCACAATGTTGTAATGCTTCAGGCAAGTGACCAGTGGATGATGTTCATTTTTGGCTGTGAGGGATTTTGTCTGGCAGGAGGATTATTATTTGTGCTCATTGGAAAACGTGACTACGGATCAATGCTGATGTCTACCGGATTTGGACTGCTGCTTCTGATGATTTTTCTTAGTGCATGGCGTTTTGGACTGCCGCATATTATGGATGCAAGCAGGTGCAGTATATATGTGGCTTATATGATACCGGCAGCGATAGGGCTTGGAGCAGACGGCATAGTGGCACTGGTCTTTGGATTTTTTAAGCATGATATCTGGATGAATCTGGTCTCACTGCTGACCTCAGCCGCCCTGGTTGCGGTACTGGTCAATGGAAACCAGATCCGTACACCGTCGATCGTAACAGCACTGCAGTCAAATTCGGCGATCACTTGTCTGGCAAATATAAAAAGAGAAAACGAAAAGTATAAATATACGATCTGTTCTGCAAATGATGAACTGCGAATGATGGAAGATTATGCGCGTCACGAGGAGACGATCACATTTTTACGAAGTATGGAAGGAAATGCGGTAAACGGAAATCTGACATTGCCGACAGACCGTGTATATTTCTTTATTGAGAAGATACCGCTTGATTATACTGTAGCATATGAGGGAAGCGGACAGCGGATCTCGGAAGAAGGAGCAAAAAAACCGCTGCCGACAGCAAATGATATTTCCGTTTATGAGGGTGAAAACAGATGGATCATAATGTCAAGGATGTATTACTGGGCACAGGCATTTATGGAACTGTATGGAAAAGAAATGCAGGTGTATTATGAAACAGATGATTTTGTCTGTTATGTGGTAGAACAGAATACCTACAGTTTATATGATTTTTCGATTGATTATGGATATAATGAATGACAATAGGATGTTTGAAGATCATATATTCTATTGCCGGCAGAAAAAATAGCAGATGCCAAAAGAGATGGATCTGGAAAGGAAAATGTGATGGTATCCCGGAGAAATTTTGCTACGATCACTATCATGCTCGTTATTTTATTGTTTATGTTTCAGTTTACGGGTGTGATGAAAGATAAACTCAGTAAATATGGAATCAATGAATATCAGGAGAGTGCCCGGACAGAACTTACGGAAAAGGATATGTTTCCTGCATCCGGACAGAGTGAACAAAAAACGGCAAAGGTTTTTTATGCCGGGCAGAGTGAAAAAACAAAAAACACGGTAAAATGGTGGTGTACATACAGTAAACGGGATTTTCAGACCGCAGACTCCCTGAATGTTATCATGGATGATGAAGATAATCTGCCGGATGTTCTGGTCTTAGATGGAACATATCTGGAAAACAGGGAGAATATAAATGTGGTCAGTGATGCGGTTGAAAATGGTGTAAATGTTGTGGTTTCAGGACTTCCGGATGCGGATGAGATCGAGAAGAACAACAGTTTGCAAAAACTGCTTGGAATCCGTTATGTGGAACAGAAAGAAGTAACACTCGAAGGCATACATCTGTTTGCAGGATTTCTGCTTGGCGGGGAAGTCATCTATCAGGCGAAAGATGAGGAAGAAGAAAAAAATAAGGATATGGATCTTACGGTTCCGTGGTATGTGACGGGTGAGGGAACCAAAAGCTATATGGTTGGAATGTTAGAAGATGTCCGGCCGGACAGTGGAAGACAGCCTGCGATCATATGGAGAAACGGACTGGAAAATGCCTGTGTGTTCTGTGTGAATGGTGATTATCTGGAAGATAATTCCGGTATTGGAATTCTGGATGCAATGATGGCAGAAGCATCTTCCTTTGAGATTTATCCGGTGGTTAATGCACAAAATCTTGTGATCGCAAATTATCCGGGATTTGCATCAGAAAATGAAAATAATATGGAAAAAATATACAGTCAGTCACAGAAAGCGTTGTTTCGGGAGATTATCTGGCCGTCTCTGGTTTCAATTGAACGAAAGATCGATGCAAAACTGACTTGTATGATGACACCACAGTTTGATTATAATGATGAAAATGAACCGAGGGAGGGAGAAGTTGCATATTATCTGAAATTATTGAAAGAGGAGTATGGGGAAGCCGGGCTTTCCTCCGGTAATGTGTCGGATACCGGATTGTCTGAAAAAATGGAGCAGGATGAACAGTTCTGGAAAAGAGAGGCACCGGATTACGGTTTTCAGTCTTTATTCCTGGAAAATGAAAATGAACTTGGTGATGCCTTAGAAAATGATAAACTTGGCGGAATAAGGACAGTTGTAACCCCGGAATCACAGACTTACGATGAACCGGTCATTTCTTTTGCCAAGGAAAATGTGACGCTGCAGCGGGCTACCGGGGACGGCGTAAATCACACATTTATGGATGATTTCAGACAGAGATGCATTCAGACAGCGCTGGGATATTCCAATACAGTGTGGGATCTGCTTGTGGCAGCGTATCCGGAGAAAAAAGCTGATGCATGGGAGGTCCTTTCGAAGGAAGCGGCGTCTAACATCTGTACTTATCAGAAACCGTATATGGTGTTTGATGAGACGACTCTTTCAAAGAGTGACCAGAGAATCCGCAGATTCTTTGCACTTTCCTATTCCGTGGAATCTGAAGATAATACGATTTCGCTGCATGTGGATGGATTAGAGGAGCAAGCATGGTTCTTACTGCATACAGGAAGCCGTGAAATAGAAGAAATGCATGGCGGAAGTTTCTCTGCAGTTGAGGATGGTGTTTACCTGATCTGTGCAGAGAATGATGAGGTAACGATCCGGTTGAATGAGGAAGAAGAAAAACAATTGTTTTTTTACGAGGATTGAGAATGAAAGTATGTATTGTAGCAGAGGGATGTTATCCTTATGTGGTAGGTGGTGTGTCGAGCTGGATCAACAGCATGATAAAATCTTTTCCGGAGATCGAATTTGTGGTGCTTTCGATCGTGGCAAACCGTTCCTACCGGGGAAAATTTGTGTATGAACTGCCGGAAAATGTGTCAGAAGTTTATGAACTTTATCTGGAAGACTATGACTGGGTAGAACAGAAGAAAAATAAAAAACTGCACTTAAATCAGACAGAATATGAGGCGCTTCGATCCTTACTTTTAAACCGTAACGTTGAGTGGGATACTTTGTTTACATTATTTGAAAAGAAAGAATTTTCACTGAATGCTCTTTTGATGGGAGAAGATTTTTTAAAGGCAGTGCGGGAGTGTTATCAGCTTAAGTATTCACAGGTTGTCTTTTCTGATTTTTTGTGGACGATGCGGTCCATTTATCTGCCGCTATTTCTGACATTAAAGATGGAACTGCCCAAAGCAGATCTGTATCACTGTGTTGCAACCGGGTATGCAGGGGTGATCGGAAGCATGGCAAAGAAAAGATATGGATGTGCGCTTATGGTTTCAGAACATGGAATTTATACAAGGGAACGGGAGGAGGAACTGATCCGTGCAAAGTGGGTAGGTGGTATCTATAAAAATATCTGGATTGAACAGTTTAAAAAAATGTCACTGCTTGCATACCGGTATGCAGATCAGGTAACATGCCTTTACAAGCATGCCATGGAACTTCAGATCGAACTTGGATGTCCCGCAGAAAAAATAAAAATCACGCCAAACGGTATTGATGCACAGAGATTTGTCAGATGTCTTGAGGAAAAGAGAGAAGATGATGATATGATCAATATCGGGGCTGTGCTCAGAATTGCGCCGATCAAGGATGTGAAAACGATGATCCGGGCATTTGCTTATGCAAAAAAAGAGGCACCAAAACTTGCGTTATGGATCATGGGACCATCGGATGAAGAAAAAGAATATGCAAAAGAATGTTTAGAACTGGTGGAACTGCTTGGTGTGGAAGATGTGATCTTTACGGGAAAAGTTGACGTGACAGAGTATCTTGGCAGAATGGATATGACCATACTCACGAGTATCAGTGAGGGACAGCCGCTTACGATTCTGGAAAGTTTTGCTGCGAAAAAGCCGGTGATTGCAACGGATGTAGGAAATTGCAGAGGACTGATCTATGGCGAAGGGGATTCGTTTTGGGAGGCAGGAATCATCACACATATCATGAATGTGGAGGAGATTGCCGCCGCGATGGTAGATCTTGCACGGCACAGGGAGAAGAGAATCGGTATGGGAGAAAACGGTTACCGGAGACTAAGGAGCCGGTATCTTGTAAATGACATGAGAGAAACGTACCGGCAGATCTACCGGCAGTTTGAGCATGCAGACAGAGAGCAGGGAAAGAAAGGGGATGTGTGATCTATGGCTGGAATTGGTGTAAAACTTCAGAAAATATATGACAGGCGCACGATCCTTGCAAATCTGGCGGGCTTTGGGTACAGTACCATGGTTACGATCGCACCAATGTTTGTTGTGATCGGCAATGTGATGCTGATGAGTCACTTCCTTGGCTATGAGACGGTGGGATATGCGAGAAGAGGATTATTTTCAGGCACGGTACTTTATATTTTTATATTTTCCCTGCTGGTTGCGGCGCCGTTTAATGCTGTATTATCGAGATATATGTCCGATATTATTTATGAGGAGAAATACGAAGATATCCTGCCATGCTATGAAGTCGGACTGTTTCTGAATATCGTGTTTGGGTGTCTGTTTGCGATTCCGTTCTGTATCAGAGAGTATCTGAAGGGGCAGGTGGATCTGGTATTTGTGTTTACCGGATTTTGTGGATTTATTTCGCTTCTGCTGGTATTTTATTCCATGCTGTATCTGTCAATCTGCAAAGACTACCAGAAAATATCTTTATTTTTCCTGATGGGAATGGCGGCAGCATTTGGGCTTGCATGGCTGCTCGTAAAAGTCTTTCACAGAGATATCATATACAGCATGCTGCTTTCACTTACGATCGGATTTTTTCTGACAGCATCAATATCAGCAGCAACCATAAAGAGTTACTTTAAAAGAAACAGTCATCAGTACCGCAAGGTGCTTCGCTATTTTAAAATTTACTGGCATCTTGTTGCAACAAATCTGCTGTATACGTTAGGACTTTATATACATAATTTTGTATTTTGGACGACGGATTTAAAGATGACGGTGGCAGATACATTTGTCTATGCGCCGGCATATGATATGGCAACCTGTCTGGCAATGTTTACGAATCTTTCGTCGACTATTATTTTTATCAGCCGCGTGGAAATGCATTTTCATGAGAGATACAAGGCTTATTCGGAGGCTGTTATCGGTGGAAGATGGGAAGATATCAACAATGCCAAAAACAGAATGTTCCGCCAGCTTGCCGCCGAGCTTATGAATCTTGTGAGAATCCAGTTTATCGTTTCGGTCGTGCTTTATCTGCTCTGTGTGATATTGCTGCCGGGAATGGGATTTTCAGGGCTTGTAATGCAGATTTATCCTTGTCTTGCAGCCGGATATTTTATTCTTTTCCTGCTGTACGCGGAACTGATTTTTCTGTATTATTTTAATGACATGACAGGAGCACTTTTAACAGCGGTATGTTTTTGCATGGGTACTTTTTTTGGAACGCTGTTTTCAAAGGAACTCCCTGACCTCTGGTATGGTGCGGGGCTTGTCATGGGAAGTTTCCTTGGGTTTACCGTTGGATATTTCAGACTTCGCTGGGTGGAACGACATATGGATGTGCATATTTTCTGCCAGGGTGAATTATTTAAAATAAAAAGAGGAAAAAAACCTTCCGCAAAAAGTTATGACAGAAAAGAGGGGATCAGGGCATGATATTAAAAGTGTTGATGATAGGTTTTGGTATATTTCTGCTTATTATGGATCTGTTTATGTATGCAAGACAGAAACTCACAGATGTGATCGGACTTGGCTGGGCGATCGTTTCGCTGGCATTACTTGTGGCGAGTATCGTTGTAAGCCTGGATGATGTCTGTTATCTGTGGAGTGGGGCAAAAAATATCGTTTTGCTTATGTTTGCGGTGTTTGCTGTTATAATTCTGTTTTTGTTTAAGATCAGTATGGCAGTGTCAGTTGTGGTAGTAAAAAATCAGGAACTGGCGATGCAGGTATCGCTGCTCAATCAGGAAAATGAAAGAATATTGCAGGAGCTGAAGGTGCTTGTGGATGAAAAAGAAGATATTGTTCGTAATTAATACGTTAGGCGGAGCCGGTGCGGAGATGGCACTTTTAGAACTGCTTGAAAAACTGATAAAGGAAAATGAAAAAACAAAAGATGTACAGTATGAAATATCTCTTTATGTCCTGATGGGGCAGGGAGAACTGGTAAAGCGGCTGCCGGGAGAAGTGATACTGAAAAATAAATCGTATCAGCCCTTGTCTGTTCTGCAGAAAGAGGGAAGATATTTCATGTACAGGACAATATTAAAGACCATGTTTGTCCGTGGAACCATATTCCGCCTGATGCCGTATCTTTTGTCATTGCTTGCGGATATGTTAAAGAAACGTAAGATTTTACCAGATAAACTGCTTTGGCGTGTGCTGTCTGATGGAGGAGAGCGGTTTGCGGAAGAATATGATCTTGCGGTTGCATATTTAGAGGGGGGATCGGCATATTATGTTGCAGATCACGTCCATGCAAAGAAAAAGGCTGCGTTCATACATATTGATTACACGAAAGCAGGATATACAAGGAAGTCAGACCGTGACTGTTATCTGAAATATGATGCTGTTTTTCCAATCGGGGAAGAAATAAAGCAGCAGTTTTTGAAGGTTTATCCGGAATGCAGTGGACGGACAAAGGTTTTTCATAATATCATCAATACAGAAAAAATAAAAACAAAGGCGCTGCAGCCCGGTGGATTTTCTGATGATTTTGACGGTATCAGGCTTTTGACGGTCGGCAGGCTCACAGAACAGAAATCCTATCCAACAGCAATACGTGCAATGAAAATGATAAAAGAGAAACATAAAAATGTCCGCTGGTATGTTCTTGGGGAAGGACCAAAACGAAAGGAACTCGAACGGTTGATCGGGTCACTTGGCTTACAGAAAGATTTTATTCTGTGTGGATCTGTGGAAAATCCGTATCCGTATTATAAGGGTGCAGATATCTATGTACATGCAACCGGATTTGAAGGAAAAAGCATTGCGATACAGGAGGCGCAGACACTTGGACTTCCGGTAATTGCGTCGGAGAGCAGCCGTGAACAGATCAAAGATGGTGTGGATGGTATTTTATGCAGATTAGAACCAGAAGCAGTCAGTGATGCTGTATGCAGAATGGTGGAAGATGTGGCAATGAGAAAACGGTACGGGGAGGCATCTCTCAAAAAAAATGTTGTCTTTGAGAAAGATATGGAACTGTTGACCGGGTTACTGTCAGATTGACGGAAAAGATACATGCAGCAAAAAAGAGGGTTGGAATGGAAATGAAAAAGCAAAAAGAGTTATTGATTATTATGCCTGCATACAATGAGGAAAAGAATATCGAAGCAGTGCTCTGTGAACTTGAAAAGCCGGAAATAGCGTCTATTGCCGATATTCTTGTTATGAATGATGCATCTTCGGATTCAACAAACTGGGTGGTAAAGGCGCATGGACATACGTTAGTTACGCACGTGTTTAACCTTGGTTACGGCAGTGCCTTACAGCTCGGTTATAAGTATGCGATACGAAGGAAATATAAGTATGTGATACAGATGGATGCAGACGGACAGCATGATGTATGCAATATTCCCCAAATTTATGAGAGACTCCGGCAGAAGGATGCGGATGGCAGATATCCGGACATTGTGCTTGGATCAAGATTTATGGAGGAAAGTTCTGATTTTCCGGTTTCCATGACAAAAAAACTGGCATATGCGCTGTTCCGTAAGATGATCAAAATGACGACAGGACGTCAGATATATGATCCGACAACCGGACTGCAGGGACTTAGCCGGAAGGCATTTTTATATTATTCGAAATACAAGCATTTTGATGATAAATATCCGGATGCAAATATGATCATTCAGATGCTGCTGCTTGGATTTAAGGTGGAAGAGATACCGGCAGTCATGCATAACAGGCAGACGGGGGTCAGTATGCATTCCGGACTGAAACCGGTTATTTACATGTTTCGTATGGTGTTTTCAATTATCGGAGTAGTATTCCGTGTAAAAGTACTAAAAATTGATGCGGGGGCAGGGAAAGAAGATGTTTTTCTGGAAGAACAGAAATAAAAAACATTTTACAGTAAGATTCCCGGAAGAGAGCAGAAAAGAATGTGCAAATCCGGGCAGAGGATGGTATCATATTTACACATTTACACTGGATAAGAGAGATACGGATGGGCTTTTATATCAGCCTTTCTGGGATGACGAGACACTGGTGCTGGTACGATTTGACATTGGGGCATATCGGGGAAAAGAGATTCCGAAAGAAGCACTTGCGTATGCTGATGAAATTTTAAAATGTTTTCACTGTTACGGGAAAGAGGTCATTTTGCGTGTCTTGTATGACACAAAGGGGAAAGGAATGGAACGGGAACCGACGTTGTTTTCCATGATTTTAACACATATGAGGCAGATGGGAGCGGTTGTGCGTGCACATGAGGATGACATCTTTGTAACACAGGGGTTATTTATCGGTAACTGGGGGGAAATGCACGGATCTAAGTTTCTGGATCAGGAATACATCAGGAAACTCTATGCAGCGTGGAGAGAGGCGATAGGACCGGACATTAAGATCGCACTCAGAAAACCGTCTTTCTGCCGTATGGCAGTGGCAGGAGAGGATGGCGAATTGGCGCCTGGAGTATTTGATGATGCGATCTTTGGCTCAGAAAATCATATGGGGACCTTTGGACAGAAGCATCGTGATGACAGTGTGTGGACAGAGGACTGGTGCATTGAAGATGAACTGGTTTATATGCGGGAAACATGTGGATTGGTTCCGTTTGGTGGGGAAGTGCTTTTTGGGCAGGAGGCACCTGTGAAAGAAATGCTGCTTTCGCTGAAAGATTTGCGGGTTACATATCTCAACAGCATTTATGAGGGGCAGATATTAGACCAATGGAAACAGATGGGATATGGGGAATGGGGCAGTTTCTACCAGTATATTGGTGCACACCTGGGATATCGTTTTGTGGCAGAGAAAGCTGTATTTTATACAGACAGAATAGAAATTGAGATAGCCAATACCGGATTTTCCAATATCTGTGATAAAGCAGAACTTGCATTGGTTAAGGAAAATGTGGACGGAACAGAAGATGTTTATACGGCAGATTATGATATCCGGACATTATCCGGACATGAAACAGCAAAAATTATATTTCCACTGTCAGGATTGCAGGATGGAAAGGGAAAATATTATCTGAAGCTGACAAGATGCAGAGGAAAAGCGGAGATACGTTTTGCAAATGAGGGGGCAGGAGAACAGCTATATCTCAGATAAAAAGGGAGTATGAAAAACATGACAAAAAAGACAGACAAGATCAGTGTGATCGTGCCGGTATATAATGTGAAAAATTATCTGGAAAGCTGTGTGCAGAGTATTATGGGTCAGACATACCCGGATCTGGAGATACTTTTGATCGATGATGGATCTAATGACGGTTCTGCAGAGATATGTGACAGGCTCCAGGGTGCAGATGCGCGTATAAAAGTATATCACGAAAAAAATAAAGGAGTGTCTGGTGCGAGAAATAAAGGTCTGAAGGAGGCAACAGGTGCATATATTGCATTTGTTGATGCGGATGATGTATTAGATCCGGATATGTATACCTACCTGACCGGGCTTTTAAAAACATATAAAGCACAGATCGCCACATGTTCCGGATGGTACAAATATGATTCCGGTGTGGAAAAAAGGTTTGAAAGTCCAAGAAATGTGGTCTGTTTAAACGGAAGAGAAGCACTTGGTGTTTTGCATGAGAGATGCTATCTGCGTGCCTATGTCTGGAATAAACTGTTTCGACGGGAGGTTCTTGACGGAATCCGTTTTTCAACGGAACTGTCTTTTGCGGAAGATTATGAGATGTTCTGCCGGGTACTAGAGCAATGTGGCAGAATCGTATGCGGAACAAAAACGAAATATTATTATATGCAGAGAAAATCAGGTGTATGCAATTGTGGATATGACAGAACATACCAGAAGGCAATGATGATGTTTGAGGATTACTGCAGGATGTATTCACGCAGGTATCCACAGTATAAAAAATTATTTGAAAACCACTATCTGTTTGATCTGATGGGGATGGCTGCTGCAATGAGCCGGAACGGTAATTATGTTGCCGCTGACTGCAGAAAAATAAAAAAATATGTCAGACAAAAACTGCCCCAGTATCTTATGGATAAAAAGGTTTCACTTCATTTAAAGGGAAGCGCCTGTATGATCAGTGTCAGCGTAAGGGCATTTGGCGCAGTCTACCGGTTACTGCACGGTGTGGAATCTGAATAACCGGGCACATTTTGTGAAAATAGGAGAGAGGTGAGAATACAGATGGAAAAGAGCAGAACAGAATATTCTACCATGAATACCATGGTTGCAATGATCTCAAGAATCGCTGCGATCCTGATGGGATTTGTGACACGTGTGGTATTTACACATACACTCAGTGAAAGTTATGTCGGAATCAACGGACTTTTCACAGATATCTTAAATGTACTCTCACTGACAGAACTTGGTGTGGAGACGGCGATCAGTTATGCGCTTTATCGCCCGATCGCGCAGGGGGATATCAAAAGACAGCAGATTCTGATGCGGATGTTTCAGACATTCTACCGTATTACAGCAGGCTGTGTGGCAGTGTTAGGACTGTCGATCGTCCCTTTCTTTGATATTCTTATGAAAAACCGGCCGGATGTGGATCATCTGATGCTTATTTATTTTTTATATCTGGCAAATTCGGTCGTATCGTATCTGCTGGTATATAAAAGAACATTGATCGAAGTGCATCAGTTGAACTATATCGTTCTTTTATATCAGACGGCTTTTCTGATTCTGCAGGATATCTGTCAGATCCTCATTTTACTTACAACACACAATTTTATATTATTCCTGATCATTTATATTGTCTGTACACTGCTTTCAAATATCTGTATCTCGTTGAAGGCGGATCGGATGTATCCCTATCTGAAAGAGAAAACAAAAGAAAAACTGCCGGAAGAAGAGAGAAAAGATATATTCCGCAATATAAAAGCCATGCTGATGCATAAACTTGGAAATGTAGTGGTCAATAATACAGATAACCTGCTTATTTCCTCCTTTGTGGGGGTTGTCAGTGTAGGTATTTATTCAAATTATTACCTTTTGATCGGATCAGTCAGACAGGTGCTGGATCAGATTTTTCAGGGAATCACAGCGAGTGTCGGAAATCTTGGGGCAACGGAAGACGAAAAAAGAGTAAAGAGTATTTTTGAGACGGCTTTTTTTATCGGAAACTGGCTTTATGGATTCGCTGCGATCTGTCTGTATGAATTGTTAAATCCATTTGTGGAACTCACATTTGGAAAGCAGTATTTGTTTCAGATGCCTGTGGTTTTGATCTTATGCATCAATTTCTATATCAATGGAACGAGAAAAGCGGTACTGACATTCAGAGATTCACTTGGATTGTTCTGGTTTGACAGGTATAAAGCATTGGTAGAAGCAGTGTTAAACCTTGTCATTTCGGTAATTCTGGTATGGAAGGCAGGAACATTTGGAGTATTTGCAGGAACGTTTCTCTCTACCATGCTCACATCTGTATGGGTGGAGCCATATGTTCTGTACCGGCACAGACTGCATGCGAAAGTATCTTCATTCTTTGTCCGTTATGTGATCTATGCAGCAGTGACAGGATTGACCTGGTATGGAACAGACAGGATATGTGCATTTGCAGGCGGCAGTGTCATTGTTGTATTTTTGAAAAGACTTTTCATTTGTGCGGTAGTGCCAGATCTTGTGATGCTTTTATGTTTTTGCCGTACAAAAGAATTTGGGATTGTAAAGAGAAAGGCACTTGCTATCTGGAAGAAGAGGTGGAACGATGGAAGAAAAAAATGAAGAAAAAGAACTTATATTGTGCAGCCTTCTGGATGCAGCTCTGCATGCAGAGTTGCATGAGGATAATCCGGCAGATATAAAACAAAAATGTGAAAAGATAAAACAACAGAAAACAGACTGGAAAAGCATTCTTTCGATAGCGGATAACCATCGTGTGCTGCCGCTTTTATATGATGTATTGGAAGACATCCTGCCTGAAAACGGGGAAGACTGGAAAAGGGTGGAAGAGAAAAGTATACAGACTGTAGGGCAGTCTTATCGCCTGCTGTTTATGAGCAGGTATGTGACCGGACTTTTGGAGGATGCAGGGATGCATACGATCTTACTGAAGGGAAGCGGTATAGCAGGACTTTATCCGGTGCCGGAACTGCGTAAATCAGGGGATGTTGATCTTTTATTTGAGGATGAACAGACGGCGCAGAAAGCGGGCAGTTATCTGTTAGCGCATGGTTTTATGGCGGAAGGTGGTCATCAGGAAAATCATCATCTTACTTATATAAGTCAGGAAGGGATTCGCCTGGAACTGCATAGTGCGCTGGTAGAGCCATTTGATTCACAGGAAGTGAACGATTTTATGGAAAAATGTCAGAAGACTTTCTTTGAAAACAGAGTTACGGCAAATGTGATGGGGGTGGATTTTTTCCTGACATCACCACCGTATCAGGCATTTTATCTGCTGTTACATATGCTGCAGCATTTTCTGCGTTCGGGGTTTGGATTAAAACTTTTATGTGACTGGGTTGTGTTCTGGGAACATGGATGTACGGCAGAGGAAGATAAGATATTTTTAAATCTGGTACGGAAATGCGGAATTTTAAATTTTGCATGTGTCGTTACGGAATTTTGTGTCAGATATCTGGGATTATCAGAACAAAAGGTGGAGTTTCTCAAAAATCAGGGCGAAGCTGACGGTATGAAGGATGAATCTTACCTGAAAGAATTTTTTACAGAGATCATGGAATCTGAAGAATTTGGTGAGGCGGCTCCGGAGCGGATGGTAGCCATGAGGGGGACTGGATGGATGGATTATATCCGGGAGTTCCATCATCAGATGCATTTAAGCCATCCGAAAGCCGGAAGGTATAAAATACTTTATCCCATTTTGTGGGTAAGGACATTCTTCGGATTTGTATACCGTAACCGGAAACTTCGCGGAATATCGAGCATAGCTATCTTAAAAAATGCAAAAAAAAGGAGCCGTCTGGTAACAAAAATGAAACTGTTTGAAATGGACTAAAAAAGAGGAGTAGAATGAGAAAAAAATTACTGTTTTTCATTCTGTTTGTGCTTGTGATTGCCGGGATTATTGCCGGAGTACATGACTATTTTCACTGGAAAGTAATGCTGACGGAAGAAAATTTTACGGAATCTTCAGAGGAAATATGGAATCCGGACCGGGGTTTTTATCATATTTATGGGTTTTTGATATCGGACGAACCGGTGGATATGGGGGAACAGTTAGACACACAGATGGAAAAAGATTCAGATCATGCACTTGCCATGGTGCAGATCAATTTAAGGGAATATCGGGAAAAAGAGATATCAAAAGAAGGTCTGCAAAATATAGAAAAACTGTTTCAGGCGATGTCAGCTGCAAAAGTACACTGGATCGTGCGTTTTTTGTATGACTGGAATGGAGAAAATGAAAAGTATGAGCCACAGAGTATTGACATTGTGTTAAAACATATGCAGCAGACAGGGGAGGTATTGGCAAAATACAGGGATTCAGTTTTTACGCTACAGGGGCTTTTTGTCGGCAACTGGGGGGAACTGAATGGAACAAAATATGCAAAAACGGATTCTTTGCAGCAGCTTGCAAAACAGCTTGTACAATCGACAAATGGTCAGATGTATCTTGCTGTGCGGACACCGGTACAGTGGCGGAAGATCATGGAAAGTGCAGACGTTTCCAGAAAAAATGGTCCGAATGATCCTTTATATGACATGCTGGGACTGTTCAATGACGGAATGTTAGGAAGCGGCAATGACTGCGGAACTTATGGGGAGAAGAGTGCTGCAGAAGCCGGGGTGGATCAGGCATGGAACCGCAGTGAAGAACTTGCATTTCAGGAAAAGTTATGTTCACGTGTGCCAAATGGCGGGGAGGTCATTATTGACAACGGATACAATGATTTCGAGCATGCCATTGCGGATTTGAAAACCATGCATGTGACCTATCTGAATGAGGATTATGATGAAGCCGTATTGGAAAAATGGGCATCATCTAAGGCGCAGACAGAGGATTGTTTTGATGGTATGGATGGCCTTTCGTATATACGCAGACATTTAGGCTATCGTCTGCTGTTGTCAGAAGTTTCCATGCAGCATGATTTCTGGGAAGATACGGCAGAGATCACAGTGGCATTGCAAAATGTCGGTTTTGCACCGGTCTATAAAGAATATGAGCCGGTACTTCTTGTGAAAGATGAGACCGGACAGACGATTTATGAGGAAAGTCCATCAGGAGATGTCAGATCGCTTTTGGGAGGAAATGAAGCAGACAGAAAAGAGAGCTTTTCTGTCAGTGTACCGCTTCGGGGAGTAAAAAAGGAATGCTACAGTGTGTATTTTGCACTGCGTGATACAGCAGACGGCAGTTTTATCACATTTGCCAATGAACAGAAAATAGAAAATGAAGGATATAAGATCGGAACCATTTTACTCGAATCGTAAAATGGTTCCGATTTTGTTTGAGTTTTTCCGTAAGATAAACTGTGAAAGGAAGGAAAAATTATGACAGAGAACAGAAAAATATATCTGAGTTTTGTAGTTCTATGTTATAACTCTGAAAGTTACATGACAAGGTGCATTGAATCACTGCTGCCGGGTGGAGAAGATGTGGAGATCATTAAAAAGTCGATTTTGGGAGAAAAAAGACGTGTGGTGATGCTTGACAGTACAGACGGATATGGGTAAAATTATAGAATAAGACTAAAAACAGGGAGAGGGAAGTTCATATGAGAGAGTATATGAAACCGATGTTAGTTACCAGTGATGAACTTGCAGAAGGGGTGTATCTGGCAAGTGGGGCAGGATGTTATACAGCATCTGCTTATATACATCAGACTCCGCAGGACGGAAGAGGAGATTACCGCATTCAGGTTAATGGTAAACATGATGCAGATCATACCAGGGAAGCACAGCAGTTGAACATTTCGTTTAACCAGCCGGTCAGTTATGTATCCGGTGGTACAGGATGTACATCAGGTGACGGAACAAGTTCCCTTTGCATTGCTTTGGGATATCATCAGAATCCGACGGATAATATTGGGTTTGGCGATCTGGTCGTACAGTCAGATGCAGGTCTTGCAATTACAGGGGTAAGTATTACAGACTAAGGGACAGATCCGGTAAGATAAAATAATAAATGAACTGAGGAATATAGAAGTAATGAACAGATATGAAAGACCAACGATCATCGCATATTAGGATACGGCAGAAGGCGTGTATCTTGCAAGCGGTGGTGCAAACGACCATGTAGCAAGCGGCATAAAATGTGACAGCCAGTATATGAACGGCAACTGGCAGGCACCGGACTATTCTTCATGGAATGGGGGTACCAGAGGTTACAGGCAGCAGTTCGGATGTCTGGGATGTCCGGCTAATACAGCTTCAGCTTGTGGACTTAAGACACATTACGTGGATTCCGGATACGCTGGAAGCTATGATACCGATAATGGAAACCGTAAGCCAACATGGGAAAAGAAAGGATACGGACCGGATGATACGGTAACGGATTGGTCTATGTAGAGCATATAGAAATCAGAACAGGGTTATCATATGGCATGTGTTTGGGCGATTATCTGACACATATCCATGTGGTAACCTCTTTTTTTCGTGGTACAGATTTGTTATAATAACCGGGAACGGAATGAAATGGAGATTATTATGTTAGACAGTCTGAGACATTATCATAAAAGGATCAAAGAGGGCGTATTAAAAGATATGTGGCGGGAAACTGTCTGGATCTATGAGTATGCGAGAAAGTACTGGAAACAGATGATTTTTTATACCCTTCTTGGTCTGTCGGGAACGGTCATTTCACTGATATCAAGTCTGATCTCAAGGGATATGGTCGATATTATCACTGGACAGCAGGCAGGACTTTTAGTGCGTACATTCTGTCTGTATATCGGATTTTCCATAGGAAATATGCTGATCTCACAGGTTACAAGTTATTTTTCCAATAAGATCAGTATCAGTGTGGACAATGATATCAAAGCAGATATTTTTGATAAAATGCTTGTGACGGATCTTGAAGAGATCCAGAAGTATCATACGGGTGATCTTCTGACACGCTGGAATTCTGATGCCTCCAACATTTCGAATGGTATTTTAAGCTGGATTCCAAATCTGGTCATCTATACGGTGCGATTCATCAGTACATTTGCACTTGTCTTTTACAATGATCCGATGTTTGCACTGCTTGCCATGCTTGGCATGCCGGTCAGCATGCTTATGTCGAAACGGATCTTAAAACGCATGAAGGGCAATAATGAAAAAAGTGCAGCCATGAATGCGAAGATGTCAGGATTTAACCAGGAAGCATTTTCTAATATACAGACGATCAAAGCATTTGATCTGGTGCGTCTCTACGGAGAACGGCTGCGCGGTCTGCAGAAAGAATACCTTAGCATGAAATTAGAGTTCCAGAAAATGTCCATGGCAACTTCGATCTTATTATCGGTTGTCGGGCTTGCAGTGTCATATAGCTGTTATGGATTTGGTATTTACCGTGTCTGGAGTGGTGCGATTTCCTATGGTACTATGACGATGTTTTTATCTTTATCCGGTTCGCTGACAGGAACATTAAATCAGCTTGTGTCGCTGGTACCGACGGCAATTTCACTGACCACATCTGCGGGAAGGCTGATGGATATCCTTGGAATGCCGAAAGAAGATTATTCGGATGCAGAACGTGTAGAAAAATTTTATGAGGAGAACAGGGAGCGTGGTATCGGTCTTTGTTTTTCTAAGATGTCTTATACCTACCACAATGGAACAAGAGTATTTACAGAAGCGGATTTTGAAGCACATCCACACGAGATCGTTGCGTTAGTGGGACCTTCCGGTGAAGGAAAAACAACACTTTTACGTATCATGCTTGCTCTGTTACATATACAAGGAGGTGCGGAGGATCTGGTGGGAGAGAAAACAGGAGAAGTACTTGCAATCACACCAGCAGCACGTCGGCTTTTTTCTTATGTACCACAGGGAAATACAATGTTTTCCGGAACAATTGCAGAGAATATGCGCAACGTCAGACCGGACGCTACGGATGATGAAATCAGAGAGGTCCTTATAGCAGCCTGCGCATGGGAGTTTGTGCAGAAACTGCCGGATGGAATATACAGCAGAGTAGGAGAGCGGGGAGGAGGATTTTCAGAGGGACAGGCGCAGCGCCTTTCCATCGCAAGGGCACTGCTTCGCCATGCGCCGATCTTGCTTTTAGATGAGGCAACAAGTGCACTTGATGTTGCAACAGAGCGAAAGGTTTTGAAAAATATTATGCAGACAGATGAGCCGCGCACCTGCATTGTGACCACACACCGTCCGACAGTATTATCAGTATGTGAGAGAGTGTATGGTATCCGTGAGCAGAAGTGTGTCGTGCTGACAACACAGGAAGTACAGAAAATGATGGATGATTTTTAAAAGAAAACAGCTCAGACAGACAGATCGATAGCTGCTTTCATGACGGCTGCAGCTTCGGGATCTTTGGTACAGTTCAACCGGAAAATCCGTGTCAGCGGGGCAAGCTTTTCTGCAAATGCAAGGCTTTTTAGCACCAGATCTTTTGTCCAGGACGGAGAGATCATGCGCTGCACCAGACAAAGTGCCTGTTCATCCAGAGAGAGAAAATCGACACGATTAAAAGGAGCCTGCTTTAAAAATACAATGCCGCCAAGTGGATAGGTCGTGGTGGTGTATATTTCAGATGTTCCACACCAGGGCAGACCGTATACGCAAGGCATTCCGTCTTTTATGCCAAGGATGTTCAGATCTCCGTTTAAAACCGGAGTCTGGTACTGATTCATCCAGAGGTCTGCATGTGTGGATTTGCCGGTGCCGGAACTGCCGGAAAAGAGCCAGGCTTTGCCCTGATATAATATGGAAACCGAATGCAGGACAAAAAGGTCATGCCATGCTGCAACAATCAGGAAAGCAAAACGCAGTGCATGAAAGATATCATCTGCGTGGTTTGTGGTGTAGTCGTCGGTGCAGTAGAGGACGGCGGCGGAACCGTCTTTTTTTACACGCATTTCATGAATACCCCAGTGGGTGCCAAAGACAAAACGGTAAGTGTCTGTAACGTCGAAGATAGTAAGCTCGGCAGTACTAAGCAGCAGTGTTCCTTCTAAAAGCCCCGACGGCTTTCCGGTCTGTACCAGAATGGCCTGATCAGCCACAGCGGCTTCGCAGGAAAAATCTTTAAAATAAGTGTCAAACAAAACATCCGGACCGGACCATGAGAAGCAGAGAATACCGATCTTAAAATATTTAAGTGCGTGATTGTCGGAAAAAAGTGCAGGAAAAGTATTGCCGGTCCAGACATGATCCGGGCAGGCAGTTTGTGTCAGTGTATTGTCAGAAAGCATGCCAAGTTTTTTTAAGGTGGAAAGATAACTGTCCAAGTCAGATTCGAACTGTGGCAGCATAGTTTCATCTGCATTATAGTGGTTTTTCATGATTGACAAAAGTGTGCTTTTATCCGCACCGGTGGAGAGAGCATCCCATAAAAGGGCACCAGACTCATTCAGACGCAGAGAACGGGCATGGTCAGCAATGTTCTGCCCATAGGGAAGAACATAGGGAACAGAGGAAAGTGTTGTTTTAAAAAATCCGTCAGATATTTTCATATGGCTGCGGCTCCTTTACATGAAAATGAATTGGAAATATTATAGCATTAGCAAAATGGAAATGCTACAATATTTCCGGATGTCATGAAATTAAAAAAGACGGAGTGATTTTAACGGGGGGAATGTAATGAAGTACGATATCGAGCAGTTATTAGAAGCGGGGGAAGTAATACAGATTTATCCCGAAGGATATAGTATGTACCCGATGTTTGTACCGGGGCGGGATGCTGCAGTCATAAAAAAGGCAGATGTAAAAAAAATTCGGCGTGCAGATGTCGTGTTATATCGCAGAAAAGGAAGTATCCTGGTTTTACACCGTGTCGTAAAATGCAGGGATGGTCAGTTTTATATGGTCGGTGATAATCAGATGGAGATAGAAGGACCGGTGCAGGAAGACCAGATAAAGGGGATTCTAACTGCATTTGTAAGAAATGGACACCGCATCAGCGTGAAAAATCCGGTATATATGGTTTTAGCCAGAATCTGGCTTGGACTTCGACCTGTACGTTGTATTTTCTGGAAAATGATGGCGGGAGTGCGCTGGCTGTGGAAAAAGAACTCCAACTGATTATAACCTGTATTGTGTGAAAATTTGCAGCAGTGTTGATTTTTTCCTTCGATTATGCTAAACTCGGGAAGTTGCAGTAACATTGAGTGTTCGAGACCTTCCACTCGTAAAACAAAACTAAAGGAGAAACAAATGAGAAACAAAAAAGTATTACTTATCGTGCAGGCTGCACTTATCGCAGCTATCTATGTTGTACTGACTTATTTTATCAGTGCATTCAATCTTGCTTCCGGCGCAATTCAGGTCCGGATTTCCGAAGCGCTTACTATTTTACCGGTATTTACGCCGGCAGCCATTCCGGGACTTTTTATCGGATGTCTGCTCAGCAATCTGCTTACCGGCTGCATGCCGCTTGATGTTGTGTTTGGCAGTCTTGCGACACTGATCGGGGCATGTGGAACTTATGCGTTAAGAAAGCACAAATGGCTGGCTCCGTTACCACCGATCGTGGCAAATACGATCATTGTACCGTTTGTTCTGGCATATGTGTACATGGCAGAGGGGACGATCCCATTCTTTATGCTGACTGTCGGAATCGGCGAAGTGATTTCCTGCTATGTGTTAGGTATGATCTTGTATAAAGTGTTAAATAATTACCGCAGTGTGATCTTTAAAAACGAATAAAAGTTTATTTTAAAACCAAGGTCTGGAAATTACGGCGGCAGGGACAGTTGTCTTTGCCGCCGTAAACTATTGTTTGACAATTTCTCCGGCAATGTATACAATGATACGAGGATAAATAGAAGAAAAAAGTGGTGTGATACCGCATGGAAAGGAAAATACAATGAAGAAAATCTTAGATTTGATTACGGATGAAGTGACCAAAGCATTCACAGACTGTGGTTATGATGCAAAATATGGAAAGGTTACTTTATCTAACAGACCGGATCTTTGTGAATATCAGTGCAACGGCGCAATGGCGGCTGCCAAAGAATACAAAAAGGCACCGTTTATGATCGCAGACGAGGTTGCTGCAAAACTTGCAGAGGCATCCATGTTTTCCATGACAGAATCCGTAAAACCGGGATTCTTAAATTTAAAGCTGGATGAAGCATTTTTAGCGTCTTATGTGGCAGATATGCAGAAAGATGAAGGCCGTTTTGGATGTGAGAAGGCAAAAAATCCTAAGACGATCATGATCGATTACGGCGGACCAAATGTAGCAAAGCCACTTCATGTCGGACATTTACGTTCTGCAATCATCGGTGAGAGTATCAAAAGAATCGGCAAGTTTGCCGGACATAAGGTGATCGGGGATGTACATTTAGGCGACTGGGGCTTACAGATGGGACTGATCATTACGGAGTTAAAGCTGCGTCAGCCGGATCTTGTCTACTTCGATGAAAACTTTGAGGGGGAATATCCGAAAGAAGCACCGTTTACGATTTCTGAATTGGAGGAGATCTATCCGACCGCAAGTAAAAAGTCAAAAGAGGATGAGGCGTACAAAGAGGCAGCCATGCAGGCAACTTATGAGCTGCAGAATGGAAGAAAGGGCTATCAGGCATTACTTTCCCATATTTTAAACGTGTCTGTGACAGACTTAAAGAAAAACTATGAGAACTTGAACGTATCTTTTGAACTCTGGAAAGGTGAATCTGATGCACAGCCTTATATTCCGGCAATGGTGCAGAAGATGAAAGATGACGGTTTTGCCTATGTCAGTGACGGAGCACTGGTCGTCGATGTAAAAGAAGACACCGATACGAAAGAGATCCCGCCTTGTATGATCTTAAAATCAGACGGTGCATCCCTCTACAATACGACCGATCTTGCAACGATCGTATGGCGTGAGGAAGATTATGACCCGGACGAGATCATTTATGTGGTAGATAAGAGACAGGAACTTCATTTCGTACAGGTATTCCGCTGCGCAAGAAAGACCGGACTGGTAAAACCGGAGACTGAATTAAAATTCTTGGGATTCGGTACGATGAACGGCAAGGACGGAAAGCCGTTTAAGACCAGAGATGGCGGTGTTATGCGTCTGGAATATCTGGTATCTGAGATCGACAATGAAATGTTGAAGAAGATCACCGAGAACCAGAAATCCAAAGAAAATCTTGGAATCAGTGAGGAAGAGGCAAAGGAGACCGCAAAGACGGTTGCACTTGCAGCAATCAAATATGGAGATCTTTCCAATCAGGCAAGCAAAGATTATATTTTTGATATTGACCGATTCACCTCCTTTGAGGGAAATACCGGACCATATATCCTGTATACGATCGTTCGTATCAAATCCATTCTGCACAAGTATCATGACTTAGGAAAGAGTGCAGAAGGTGCAGTGATTACGTCTGCACATTCTGAGAGCGAGAAGAACCTGATGTTAGAGATTTCTAAATTTAATGCAGTGATCGAAAGTGCATTTGTGGATACGGCACCACATAAGATCTGCTCCTATATTTATGATCTTGCCAATGCATTTAACAGTTTCTATCATGAGACAAAGATCATGTCAGAGGAAGATGAAATGGTTCAGAAATCCTATATCCGTGTGTTAGAACTGACAAAGTCTGTGCTTGAGACAAGTATTAATCTGCTTGGATTCTCTGCACCGGAGCGTATGTAGGAAAAAGGTCCTATTGCCTGCCAAAAGAAAATAGGGTATACTATTTTAAAAAGTAAAAGAAATAAAACAAGGAGGAAAAACCCCTGCTCGCCAATGAGCTCGCATTTTCCTTCGGAAAACAAGGAGGATTTATGAGAAAGTTAAGTAAGAAAGTAATTGCATTTGCACTTGCAGTTGTGATGTTTGTTACAGCCGGTGTAGCAGCACCGCAGGGAACTGTCGAGGTACAGGCAGCGAGCAGTAAGGTTTATATTATTGATAGTAACAAAAATATGGTATTTACTTATAAACCAGGGGATGGTTATACAGGATACTATACATTAATTACTATCATGGGCTGCAACAAGGCATCACAGATTAAAAAGTTAAAGAGCAGTAGTAAAGATGTTAAGGTTTATGCAAAAAACGGTTATATTCGTGCAGAATTTGGTAAGAAGGCAATTAAAAAAGCAACCATTACCTGTAAGGTTAAGGGCGTAAACCTGAAAGCTACATTGTCGGTTAAGAAGTACACCAATCCATGTTCATCTTTTAAACTTGGAAAAACCAATCTTACATCAAAATTCAGCAAAACAGATGTGTTTAAGACGAACAAGAATTATAAAAACCAGAAGCTGACCATTAAAATGAACAAAGGCTGGAAGATCACGAAAGTATATGTACAGAAAAAGAGTGGATCTTATACAACAGAAAGAATGAATAAAACCAGTTATTCTAAAAAGATCAGTTTAACAAATAACAGCGGTTATGTTTATGTGTACTGTTACAATGAAAAAACAAAAGTGTCAGAGTGTCTTGAAATCCGGGATGCAAGCTGGTATTAAAAATTATTTATAAATAACCATACAGGAAGAAGAACTATAGGCGAATGTTCTATAGTTCTTTTTTTATGCATAAAAATAAGCCTGTCTCATAAAATGAAATAAAAGAAAAGGGGGAGGCATATGGAAAATCTGAAAGTTTTGTTTCCGGTACATATCAGAGAAAAAATAAAGGATGATGGGTGGATGGACGGACTTGAAGAAATTCGTATCCGGGTAAATCAGCCAATCGAGCTTGAATATGCAGATGAAACACGCTGTCTGACAAATGCAGATGATAAGATAACAGGTGCTGATATTGCAGAGATGTTAAGCTATATCAGTGAGTATTCTCTGTATGCATATCAGGAGGAATTGCGGCAGGGCTATATTACGATCGAGGGGGGACACAGGATCGGAATTGCAGGGGAAATCGCAAAAGACAGGGAAGGGATTGCAGGGATAAAATATGTCAGCTTTATGAATATTCGTGTGGCACATGAAAAAAAAGGATGCGCAAAAGAAATTCTGCCCTATCTGAAAAACGGAAACAGTATCTATAATACATTGCTGGTATCAAAACCGGGAGCTGGAAAAACAACCTGTCTGCGTGACTGTATCCGCAGTCTTTCAAACGGGAAAGAGGGATGGGATGGCATGAAAATCTGTGTGCTGGATGAGAGGTCAGAGATCGCAGCCTGTCATTTGGGCATTCCGCAGAATGATATGGGAATGCGGACAGATGTTTTGTCCGGATGTGAAAAATCGGATGGAATGATACTCATGCTGCGTTCCATGTCCCCACAGATCATAGCAGTGGACGAACTTGGTGGGAAAAAGGATTTTGAAGCGGTCGAACAGGCAGCATATTCGGGAGTGCATATTCTTGGCACAGTGCATGCGGACACGGTGGAAGAATTATGGGAAAAGCCTTATCTGAGACAAGGAATAAAGAAAGGAATTTTTGAGCGGTTTATTCTGATCCGGCGCAGCCGGTCCGGAGAACGGGAGTTTCAGGTCTTTAACGGGAAAAGAGAAAGATTATGCTGAAACTGATAGGTGGTATTTTAGTTGCGGGTTCCGGAGTCGGACTTGCCGTAAGCATGATAGGTGAGATCAGACAGCATCTGCAAAGGCTGTACGAGATCCGGCAGCTTCTGTTAAATATTTCCGGGGAGGAGGCACTTGCATTGCTCCCGATGGAGCATATCCTGGATAAACCGGGGCTGACAAAAGATGCCGCGCTGCAAAAGGTATGCAGGGAGATCGCAGAAAGTCTTGCCGCGAAAAAAGAGGGAAGCGGAAGTGAGATCTGGCGGGAGGCATTTTGGAAAAACCAGAAAGAACTGGGGCTTCACGCGGCGGAACTTGAAATTACCGCAAATGCAGGTACCGCTTTTTTTGGCAGAAGTATCAAAGAGAACGAGAAAATGCTTTCTATTTATTTAGAGAGACTTGATTTTGTGATCGGACAGGAGCGGAAAGAGCAGAGAGAAAAGCAGAAAGTGGCGGGGACCGTCAGCGTAATTGGGGGGATGATGTTGGTGATACTTTTGATATAGCATGGGAAAAACAGGTATATCAGGCAGTCAGGAGAGGGGAATTGGATTACGGATGAGTGTTAATTTGATATTTAAAATTGCAGCGGTCGGGATTTTAGTCACGGTCATCAGTCAGGTGTTAAAACACAGCGGAAGAGAGGAACATGCGTTTCTGACAAGTCTTGCAGGACTTTTGATCGTCCTCTTCTGGATCGTTCCATATATTTATGAATTGTTTGAGACCATGCAGTCGCTGTTTGCACTATAAAAATTACCGGGATGAAAACATCACGGGGCAGAGGGATGGTATGCAAACAGGTAAAAACAGGGCAAAAATGAGGCGTGAAATGGACATTTTAAGAATATCGGTTCTTGGTATCGCAGGCATTCTTCTGGCTGTGTTACTGCAGAAAGAAAAAAGTGAATACAGTATGTTTATCAGTATGGCGGTCTGCATCTGCATTTTTATCTATATTATTGGAAAGGTGGAAACGGTCATTGACTTTGCAAAAAAAATGCAGTCGTTTGCTGCGGTGGATCAGACGTATATCACACTGATCTTAAAAATGGTCGGGATCACCTATGTGGCGGAGTTTGCAATGAATATCTGCAAAGATGCCGGATATGCGGCGGTTGGAAATCAGATCGAACTGTTTGCAAAACTGTCGATCCTGGTCTTAAGCATCCCGGTTTTAACCGTATTTTTAGAGACTGTCGGGAGTTTTTTATGAAGAAAAAGTGGGTTGTGTGCGTGGCATGTATTCTGGTATTGTGCATGACAGCAGCAGTACCGGTTTTTGCTGCGGGAAAAAATGCGCAGAATGATAAAACGGATTATCTGGACGAGATGACAGGGGAACTGGACTTCTCGAAACTGGATCATTTTATGGGGCAGGATGCAGGGGATGGTGGGATCACATTCTCAGAGCTTGTGGAAGAATTGCTGCATCAGGAAAATCCGGGAACGGTATATCAGCAGCTTGGCCCCTGGCTGGTCAGCCAATTATGTGAGTCGGTCCGCGAAAACCGCAAAATACTGGTGGAGGTGGTGCTGCTTGCCGTTTGTTTTTCCGTGCTTAAAAATTTTGCCGGTGCGTTTGCGTCATCTTATGTGTCGGATCTTTGCTTTATCCTTGTTTTCTGTGTCCTGGCAGTGCTGATGATGCAGTCATTTCTGACGTTCCGTGGCATTGTGTGCGGTGTGCTGGAGAATAGTGTGGAATTTTTCCGGATTTTTATACCGACGTTTAGCATTGCGATGGTGTTTTCCGCGGGTGCCGGCAGCGCGTCAGGATTTTACCAGACGGCGTTTCTGATCATATATCTGATCGAGTGGCTGTTTCTTACCATTCTGGTGCCGATGATCCACATATACATATTGACGGTATTTATCAATTATTTTTTCGAGGAGGAAAAATTTGCAAATATGATGGAACTGATCGGCGGACTGATCCAGTGGATCATCCGGCTTGCCGGGATCATTGTGCTGGGGTTAAACGTCGTGCAGGGGATCGTGGCACCGGCGAAGGACAGGCTGCTTTACGGGACAGCAGGGCGGGCAATGGCAATGATCCCAGGGATCGGCAATGCGGTGAATGGAGTCAGTGAACTTTTGCTTGGCTCCGGGATCATGATCAAAAACTGTGTCGGTGCGGCAGCTCTGATTGTGCTGGTCATTTTAGTGTCGGTGCCGATGGCGCAGGCGGGATGTATCGTATTTTTTTATAAGGTAGCTGCCGCTGTGGTGGAGCCGGTTGCGGATAAGAGGATCGCTGGATGTTTAAAGGGGATGGCGCAGGGCGGGATGCTCTATTTAAAGCTGATGGGATATTGTGTGATGCTGATCTTTTTAACGATTGCACTGACGGTCGCATCTTCCAGTTTTATATATTGACTTTGATATCTTAGCTCATTTACAGAGAGGAAAATGGATGAACACGTTTGTGAAATATATTCAGAATTTTTTTGCACTTTTTCTGCTGCTTATGGTGGTAAGGCAGCTGATCCCAAATGGCAGATTAAAAAAATACATTTATTTTTTTACGGAACTGGTGTTTGTGATCGGTATCCTGCAGCCGTTTTTTTCTCTTTTTGGTGATGATGCTGATTTGCTGGATAAAATCCGGTATGAGACTTTTACGGAAAATTTAAGTGAGGCATCCAGGGATGTAAGCCGCATGGAATTTTTGCAGAATGATTATTACCGGAAAGAATATGAGGATGCGGCGGCACTGGATGTTCTGAGTACTGCGGATGGGTATTTAGATCCGTTTGGACTTGCGGGAAAGCGCGCTTCGGTGGAACTGACGGAAAATTATGAAGTGAAAAAAATCGTGCTTACGGTGGGGGAAAAAGAGGAGGATGACACGGAGGGGATGTTTGTGGAACAGGGAAAAGCACAGGGCAGCAAAGTCGTGCTTGACGGGCTGAAACAGAAACTTATGCAGTATTATGGGGCAGAGGAAGAACAGATACAGATTTCCTATGGTGGTGAAAGATGACGGAGAGACTGAAAGAGTTTTTACAGCAGAAAAAGTGGCGTCAGTTAAAAAAGACAGACTGGATCGCAGCTGCCCTTGTGGGGGTGCTCCTTCTTGTGGTGGCGATGCCTTCCGGTGGAACGGGCGTACATATATCGGAAAATAAAAAAGAGGACACCGCGCAGGAGAAAACGGAACAGAAATACGAAAAAAAGGACTATGCGGAGTATTTAGAGCATAAATTAGAACAGGTGTTAGGACAGATGGAAGGAGTGGGGAAAGTTTCTGTCATGGTCACGGTGGCAGATCAGGGGGAAGATATCATAGAAAAGGATAAGACAGAACATACATCCACAGTCACAAATACGGACAGCGGGAGTATGGAGATGACGACGGAAAAGGAAAGTGGGGAAGAGACGGTATATGAGGAGAGCGGCGGCGAAAAAGCTCCGTATGTCAGCAAAGAAATACTTCCGGAGATCGAGGGGGTGCTTGTGGTGGCAGAAGGGGGAGACAGCCCGCGGATCGTTTCTGATATTTCAGATGCCGTAAAGGCATTATTTCAGGTGGAGGCACATAGAATTAAGGTAGTAAAGATGAGTTCGAAGGAGGATGGAACGTGAAAAAGATATTTCAGAAAAACCAGCTGATTATTACAGCACTCGCGTTGATGATTGCGGTGGCGGGATATTTCAGTTACATGAACAATCACATTGATGACGGTACGGCAGCGGAGACGGCGGCAAATGCAGGTACAGATGCACTCAATGCAGAATATGAGATCTCGGATGAAGATCCACTGGCTGCAGAAGATATTTTTACGGATGAGGGAACCGGGGAGGAACTTGCACTTGTAGATGGGACGGAGACTGCGGATGCAGGAACCGGCGAAGATACATACGATGCGGCAGATGCAGCTGTGACGGACGGTCAGGATGTTGCAGAAAATGCGGCAGATGGCCAGAATGCGGTGGCAGATGTGAGCGCAGATGCAGCGGATGTGGCAGACATGACGTCTCAGGATGCAGAGGAGATTGAAAATCCCGGGGAGGCGGTTCTCACAAGTACCGGCACTGCAAATCTCGACTATGCAGCAAGAATGAAATTAAACCGCGAACAGATCCGGTCTAAAAATAAAGAGGCGTTATTAGAGATCGTAAACAATGCATCCGTTGCAGATAACTTAAAGCAGGATGCCGTGAACAAGATGGTGGCGATGACGGATATCGCAGAGCGTGAAGCTGCGGCGGAAATGCTCTTAGAGGCAAAAGGATTTTCGGATGTTGTGGTCAGTATTACCGACGATAACTGTGATGTAGTACTTAATATGGGAGAAGTGACCGATACAAAAAGAGCACAGGTGGAGGATATCGTAAAACGGAAAACCAATATTTCCGCAGATAAGATCGTGATCACTCCGATCGTGGTAACAGACGCCGAGTAGGGCGTCTGTTTTTTCATAGGAAATTACTTCCTATGAATCAAAAAGCCCTTCGGGCAGGATTCTTTCTTGGCATTTTACTTGATTTTTTTTTAGTTACAGTTTATCCTAATAAGGATAGAAGAGAGTACATTGCATGAAATGGATTTGCACATGCAGGAATGGAGACTTTAGCGTGAAAAATACATTTTTCACACGCAAGATTTGTGCTTCACACAAACTTGTGATGCGCTTAAAAACAGCGCAAGAATGGAGATTAATATGAAAAGAGTATTTTTGATCGTACTTGACAGTGTTGGAATTGGAGAAATGCCGGATGCGGCAGATTACGGTGATGCTGGAAGCAATACCATAAGAGCAGCGGCATCCAGTCCGTATTTTTCCATGCCAAACATGAGAAAATTAGGATTTTTTAATATAGATGGAGTTAAGATCGGAGAGAAAGAAAAGAATCCCACCGGTTCCTTTGCAAGAATGACGGAGGTATCGAAGGGAAAAGATACGACCATCGGTCACTGGGAGATCGCGGGCATCATCTCAAACAGTCCGCTGCCGACTTACCCGAACGGATTCCCGCAGGAAATTTTAGATGAGTTTACGAAGAAAACTGGCAGGGGAGTGCTTTGCAACAAACCGTATTCGGGAACGGATGTGATCCGCGATTACGGCGAAGAACACATGAAAACGGGAAAACTGATCGTATATACGTCTGCGGATTCGGTATTTCAGGTGGCAGCGCACGAGGATGTCGTGCCGGTTGAGACACTTTACGAATACTGTAAGATCGCAAGGGAGATACTGACCGGGGAAAACGGTGTGGGACGTGTGATCGCAAGACCGTTTGTCGGTATGCCGGGCAATTTCACAAGAACGGTAAGACGTCATGATTTTTCCCTGCAGCCGCCAAAGGTGACGATGTTAGATCAGTTGTGCGGACATGGATATGACGTGCGTTCTGTGGGTAAGATCATTGATATTTTTGCAGAAAAAGGTATCAAAGAGTATGTGCGCACGACCGGAAATGAGGACGGAATCAACAAAACGCTTGATTATATGAAACAGGATTTTGAGGGACTTTGTTTTACAAATCTTGTAGATTATGATATGCTCTACGGGCACCGTAATGACGTGGAGGGCTACGCAAAGGCGCTGACTTATTTTGATGAGCGTCTGCCGGAGCTTCTCGCTGCAATGAGAGACGAGGATATCTTAATGATCACGGCAGATCACGGATGTGATCCGAGTACGCCATCGACCGATCATTCCAGAGAATATACACCACTTGTAATGTATGGAAAACCGATCAGAGCGGGTGTTAATTACGGAACCAGAAGCTGCTTTTCGGATATTGCAGCAACCATTCTTGCTTATTTTGATATAGAGCCGGAATGTGCGGGAGAAGCGATCCCGATTTTATAAGGATTTTTGGAGGATAAAAAAGTTTTGGCTGATTTAAGAAAAGAGATAGAAAAAAGACGTACATTTGCAATTATTTCCCACCCGGATGCAGGTAAGACAACCCTGACAGAGAAGTTCCTGCTCTATGGAGGAGCGATCAATCTTGCTGGTTCTGTCAAGGGAAAGGCAACTGCACGCCATGCGGTATCTGACTGGATGGAGATCGAGAAGGAGAGAGGTATTTCCGTTACTTCTTCTGTGTTACAGTTTAATTATGACGGCTACTGCATCAATATTCTGGACACACCGGGACATCAGGACTTCTCGGAGGATACCTACCGTACGTTGATGGCAGCGGATTCTGCAGTCATGGTTATCGATGGATCAAAGGGTGTCGAGGCACAGACGAGAAAATTATTTAAGGTCTGCGTGATGCGCCATATTCCGATCTTTACTTTTATCAATAAGATGGACCGCGATGCGAACGATACATTTGATCTGTTAGACGAGATCGAAAAGGAGCTTGGAATCGCAACCTGTCCGGTCAACTGGCCGATCGGTTCCGGAAAGAATTTTAAGGGTGTATATGACCGCAACACAAAAGAGGTCATGACATTTTCGGATACGCTTAAGGGAACGAAAGAGGGAACGGAAAAGCATATTGCAGCAGATGATCCTGCATTGATCGAGGAGATCGGACAGGACGCATACGATAAGCTGATGGAGGAGATCGAACTTCTCGACGGGGCAAGTGCGGAATTTGATATGGATCTTGTTACAAAGGGAGAACTTTCACCGGTATTTTTCGGATCTGCCCTGACAAACTTTGGTGTTGAGACATTTTTACAGCATTTCTTAAAAATGACATATTCCCCGCTGCCGCGTAAGGCTGATATTGGGGAGATCGATCCGTTTGATGAGCATTTTTCCGCATTTGTATTTAAGATACAGGCAAACATGAATAAGGCGCACCGTGACCGTATCGCATTTATGCGTATCTGTTCCGGAAAATTTACCGCCGGTATGGAGGTTACGCATGTACAGGGAGGCAATAAAAAGATCAAACTGTCACAGCCGCAGCAGATGATGGCACAGGAGCGTCATATCGTGGATGAGGCATATGCGGGGGATATCATCGGTGTGTTCGATCCGGGCATTTTTTCAATTGGAGATACGCTTACCACAGCAAAACCGTTCCAGTTTGAAGGAATCCCTACCTTTGCACCGGAACATTTTGCAAGAGTGCGTCAGGTAGATACCATGAAACGTAAACAGTTCATGAAAGGTATGCAGCAGATCGCACAGGAAGGTGCAATCCAGATTTTTCAGGAATACAATATGGGTATGGAGGAAGTCATTGTCGGCGTTGTTGGTGTCCTTCAGTTTGATGTTTTAAAATACCGTCTGGAAAATGAATACAATGTAGAGATCCGTATGGACAACCTGCCATATGAGCATATCCGCTGGATCGAGAATGAGGATATTGATATGGACAGGCTTGTCGGAACTTCGGACATGAAGAAGATTCAGGACTTAAAAGGCAGACCGCTACTCCTGTTTGTCAACTCCTGGAGTGTCGGTATGGTGCTTGACCGTAATGAGGGACTGGTTCTTTCTGAGTTTGGACGTGAGTAAAAGGAAAGGTCTGGCTGACCAAATCTGTAATACGAGTATTGTCAGTATTATGTGAATTTAAACATCAGGAAAAGGAAAACAGAAAATGGCAGTTATCACAATTACAAAAGATAATTTTGAAAATGAAGTACTTGGTGCGAAACTCCCGGTTGTACTTGATTTCTGGGCAGAGTGGTGTGCACCGTGCAAGATGCAGTCTCCGGTGATCGAAGCGCTTGCAGAAGAATTAGATGGCAAAGTCATCTTCGGCAAGGTCAATGTTGATGAGGAAGCTGCGCTGGCATTGAAATATCAGATCATGAGCATTCCGACACTGGTTGTCATGAAATACGGACTGTTCCAGAACCGTGCAGTCGGGCTGCAGACAAGAGAAGAAATCATGGATATGATCGCACAGATCAAAGAAGATTAGCGATTATTTGCATCAGGCATAGCCATGCGAAACCCATTAGTTTATGAATGCTGCCATTATCAGGGCATTCATAAACTGAAAAATGAGTTTTGTTTCCGGACTTATGCCTTATTTTTTTGGTAAGTAGCTTTCTCTGCCTGCATTTCCAGATACAACCGCATTACATTCCATTTCCGGTTTGTCGGGGTTAGAACAGCTTTATAATCAATGGTAACCTGATCTCTGCGGAGCGCAAGCAGAAGTTTATCCATCTTCTTCTCTGGAAAATCACAGAATACGATCAGGCTTTCTGATGGAACTTCCCCGGAAAAAGGGTTTAACAGAGGGGACGAGGTCTTACTTACGATCATTTCTAATGTTTTTAAATAATCAGTGGCAGGAACTAACTCTATCCGGATTTTCAAAACCCCTGCTATTTGCTTTAATTTCTTTAAATTATCATCATCTAAATGAAATACCAGTAATTTTTCCATACATAACTCCGTTTCAAATTTATAGGACAGGCATATTATAAAATTTTTTGTGCGGGGTGTAAACAACTTTTGATAGTGTGATTTCAATCTATCTTACAAATGCTGGTTTGCGGGTGACATGCGTCGCCCGTCCAAATGGTGTGTCGTAGGTCTGTGAATGGCATTTTGCGCAAAGCCGGAGTTAATTTTGGTTCCGTTGTACGAAAATAAGAAAAGTCTAAGTGTGTCTGAGTTAGATTTTCTCGGAGTGACGTGACCGGCAACAACGAGTCATCCATGACTCGATGCTGCCTTGTTCTGCCATCCGTGGCAGAACATCACTGTATACCTACGGACACACTAAGATTTTCTAATTTTCTCCCAAAGTCACAAAATTACTTCGGCTTTGCGCAAGATGCCAGACTTCAGGTTATGAACACCATTTGGGCGGGCGGTTCATCTCAAAACTGGGGGCGTAGGTGCGAATTTTCCAGTATTATCAAACCAATAATAATCCATTAAACATAGTTATTTGGAAATATTTTTTTTAACAGATTCAGACATAAAAACACTAAAAATTTACACCTGCCAAAGTTGTAAAATGAGTTCCCCGGCTAAGGGTGGTTCACAACCTTGCGGCTGGCAAATCGCATCAAGCCAGGATTCGTTTTGTGACTTTGGGAGAAAATTAGGCAATCTTAGTCTGCCTGTCCGTAACACAGTGTTGTGCTGCCACGGACGGCAGCACAAGTCTTAATGCCCCCGGACGGGGCGTTTAAGACGCACACGTCACTCCGCCACAACCTATACCAGGCAGCCTTAGATTGACTTATTTTCGTACAACGGAACAAAACGAGTCCCGGCTTGATGCAATTTGCCAATCGAAAACCCCCGGAACCACCTTACACGAGGAAACTCATGTCACCCGCAAACCAGCATTTATGGGGGAACCCATAATGTATTGGAAAATGAAACAAAAAAGCTGTATAGAAGAAAAAATGTTGTTATAATTAATAGAAAAAGCAGAAAGGAACATGATCTATGAAAATAGCAATTATAACAGGAGCTTCAAGCGGACTTGGCAGTGAATTTGTAAGACAGATCGGCAAACAGGAAAAGTTAGATGAAATATGGGTGATCGCGCGCAGAAAAGAACGCCTGACTGCATTACAAAAAGAAAGTCAGACACATCTTAGAATCATTACCGGGGATCTGACAAAGCCAGAGACGCTGCGGGAGATAGAGGCAATGCTCTGGAAGGAGAAGCCGGATGTGCGCATATTAGTCAATGCGGCAGGGTATGGAAAGATCGGTTCCTGGAGGGATATCAAAAGAAGCGATGTGGATGGCATGATCGATTTGAACTGTAAGGCTGCTGTTGCCATGACGCAGATCACACTGCCTTTTATGAAACGTGGGGCACGTATTTTACAGATCTGCTCGACAGCAGCGTTTCAGCCTTTCCCATATCTTAGTGTTTATGCGGCAACAAAAGCATTTTTATACCGTTATAGCAGGGCACTGCGTGTAGAACTTTATGGAACAGGAATCCGTGTGACTGCCGTCTGCCCATACTGGATCAAAGATACAGAGTTTATCGGCAGGGCAAAAAAGAGCAGTGACAGTTCTTACATCCGAAGTTTCCCACTTGCTTCCCGTCAGAAAAATGTAGTACATCATGCATTATCAGATGCGAAACTTGGACTCGCGGTATCCACACCGGGTATCGTCTGCACTCTGCACCGGGCAGCCGCAAAAATAATCCCGGCAGATCTGATGATGGGTATGTGGGCTCTGATACGGAGAATATAAACATAATTTACAATAATGAACGCATTGCATTTTTTTTCTAAGAGGTGCTATATTAAGAATAAAAATAGGAGCAATCGCCCACAAGTGGTTGATCTATTAATGGATTAGTAGAAAGCCACCCAGTAACCGCCAAGTATACGAGGGTGGTTTTTTGCTATGTAAAAATAGCTATTTGCAGAACGTAAAAATAAACGTCAGCAATGCCAGAAGGAAAAGACCAAACTGCATCAAATCCCGAAAATCAAAATGATTTTTCTTCATTGGCACCACCTCCATTCATGTGAATAGAGGTCAACACACCCAGTAACACGATGCTCTGTTTCTATATTTGTATATTAAGATAAGTACATTTTTTATACAATTTATATATATTTTAAAATTACCGTTTATTTCCTTGACAAATCCACATATCGGTACTATCATAAACATATGAACAGATAAGAATATGTTCAAATGATAATGTGAACGACCGGAGGTGTAAGATTTGGCAATAAACGATGTACCATGCTGTGAGGCATATGAAGTCCATGAAGATAAGATCAAAGCGGCAAGTGAACAGATGCCGGATGAGGATGAATTATATGATCTTGCCGAACTGTTTAAGGTATTCGGAGATTCCACGAGAATCCGGATTCTGTTCGTACTGTTTCAGTCTGAGATGTGTGTATGTGATCTGGCGCAGTCGCTGAACATGAACCAGTCGGCAATTTCACATCAGCTTAAGATTTTAAAACAGGCAAAGCTTGTGACCGGACGACGTGAAGGAAAGTCCGTGATCTATTCACTGGCAGATGAACATGTAAGGACTATCATTGACCAAGGAAGAGAACATATCGAAGAGTAAGTAAAAACAAAATTCATATTAAAAAGAAAATGGAGGAAGAGGTAATGAAAAAGAAATTCAAACTTGAGGATCTTGACTGTGCAAACTGCGCAGCAAAAATGGAAGAGGCAATCAAAAAAATCGAAGGTGTTAACGACGCAAGTGTCAGTTTCATGACACAGAAAATGATGGTAGATGCTGTAGATGACAAATTTGATGACATCATGAAAGAAGTAGTAAAAGTCTGCGCAAAGGTTGAACCGGACTGCAAGATCTTACTGTAAGAAAAATCCAAATAAAACAATAACATAGTTGTGTGTGACAATCGGTCTCATACAGGAAAAGCCCGGTTATGCAAAAGGAGTGCTGCACATGAACATATATCTGCGCAAAATAAAAAGACGCAGGAGAAAAGATATCAGGCAGCACGTTGTATGAAATACATGCATACCGGGCTTACAAAAAAGAAAACATATGAATACATGAACATATGAAATAAAAGTAGAAAAGAGGAAACGATATGACATCAAAACAGAAAAAAATGCTGTACCGTATTATCACTGCATTTGTGCTGTTTGTAGTGTTAATGGTTTTAGAACATACCGGAGTATTAGAGCAGTTACCGGGTCAGTGGCTTGTATTTCTGATCTATCTGATTCCATATCTGGTGATTGGTTATGACATTGTCTTTAAGGCGGTAAGAAACATCAGTCACGGACAGGTGTTTGATGAAAACTTCCTGATGATGGTCGCAACCTTTGGTGCATTTGGTGTAAAAGAATACTCGGAAGCAGTTGCAGTTATGCTGTTTTATCAGGTTGGAGAGCTGTTCCAGAATTATGCGGTCGGCAAATCCAGACAGTCTATTTCTGATATGATGAATATCTGTCCGGAGTATGCAAATATAGAGGAAGATGGCGTGTTAACGCAGGTAGATCCGGATGATGTGGAAGTGGGAAGCATCATTGTTGTAAAACCGGGCGAGCGTATCCCGCTTGATGGAATCGTGACAGAGGGAACATCCATGATCGATACAGCTGCACTGACCGGCGAATCTGTACCACGCAGGGCAACCGTCGGTGATGAGATCATCAGCGGTTGTGTGAATGGAAGCAGTACGATCAAAGTAAAAGTAACAAAAGCATTCGAAGATTCTACGGTAGCCCGTATTTTAGAACTGGTAGAGAATGCAAGCAGCAAAAAAGCAAAAGTGGAGAACTTTATCACCAGATTTGCAAAATACTATACACCGGTTGTTACCATCGGTGCAGTGATTTTAGCAATCTTACCTCCGCTGATCTTAGGCGGCGGCTGGGCAGACTGGATACAGAGAGCATGTATCTTCCTTGTTATTTCCTGCCCATGTGCACTTGTTATTTCCGTTCCGCTTGGTTTCTTTGGTGGAATTGGTGCCTCCTCTAAGATTGGTATTTTAGTAAAAGGAAGCAACTATTTAGAGGCAGTTGCCGAGATGACAACGATCGTTTTTGATAAGACCGGTACGCTGACAAAAGGTGAATTTAAAGTTTCTGAAGTCCTGCCATCTGCAGAGAAAAATAACACGATCGGAAAAGAAGAATTATTGGAGATCGCAGCCTACGGTGAAGGGTATTCCAACCATCCGATTGCAAACTCGATCCGTGAAGCATACGGAAAAACGCTTTCCATGGAGCGCGTTACAGATACGGAGGAGATCGCCGGACACGGTATCCATACATTTATTGATGGCAGGGAAGTATACCTTGGTAATGCAAAACTGATGGAGGCGCAGAATATCGCCTACACGGAAAACAAGACTGCCGGAACAGTTGTCTATGTGGCATGTAACAATGTATTTGCCGGAAGTATCGTAATTTCAGATACAGTCAAAGAAGGCAGTAAAAATGCAATCGCTGATATGAAAAAGGTCGGTGTGAAAAAGACGGTAATGCTGACTGGAGACAGACAGGCGGCGGCAGATGCTGTTGCAGCAGAACTTGGCATTGATGAAGTGCATGCAGAACTGCTCCCGGCAGATAAAGTTGGAGAAGTGGAGAAGTTATTAGGTTCACAGAATGAAAAAGAACGGCTTGCGTTCGTCGGAGATGGTATCAATGACGCACCGGTACTCACGAGGGCAGATATCGGAATTGCCATGGGAAGCATGGGATCGGATGCAGCGATCGAGGCAGCGGATATTGTGCTTATGGATGATGATATCCGAAAAATCGCATCACTCGTTAAAATTGCAAGAAAGACACTTGGCATTGTAAAACAGAATATTGTATTTGCACTTGCCATCAAGGCCCTGGTATTATTATTAGGTGCCCTTGGTATGGCAAATATGTGGGAAGCAGTATTCGCAGATGTCGGAGTTTCTGTGATCGCAATTTTAAACTCCATGCGTACGCTGAATACAAAATAGAAAATGAAAGATAAAACATGAAAAAGACGGCAAATGATAAAATTTCTCATTTGCCGTCTTTTAGTTGAAAATGGAAAAATGAGGGTATATAATCGTTAAAATGTTACAGAGAGGGCAGTCGGTTAATGACAGCCAATACAAATAGTTTAATCCACAGGAGGTACATAAGATGTTAGATTGTTTTAAAGCAATTAACTGGAAAAAAACAGGTATTTTTGCAGCAGGAGTATTATTTGGAACCGCAGGTGTCAAAGTTCTCTCAAGCAAGGATGCTAAGAAAGTTTACACAAACTGTACAGCAGCAGTACTTCGTGCAAAGGAGTGTGTAATGAACACAGTTACAACTGTTCAGGAGAATGCCGGTGATATCTACGAGGAGGCTAAGAGTATCAACGAGGAGCGTGCCGCAGCAGCAGAGGCAGCAGCTTTCGCAGATGAAGCAGAGAAAGCCGCAGAAACAGAGGACAGTGCAGCAGAGAACGAGGCAGCTGTTGAAGAATAAGGTGTAAAACAAGTAGTCCTGAGAGGATTTCTTCATATAAATAAATGAGGATGAAAATATAAAAGCAGTGGCTTACTTATACCGCGACAGGAAGCACCGGGAGAAAATCCTCAGGTGCTTCCTTTTTTAGAGACAGTCTGGAAATGGAGTGAGAAATATGAAGTTTGTCATCAAACATGAGATCAAAGGGCGTATGCGTATCCATGTGTCCCAGTACAGGATGAGTTGTGGACAGGCAGATACGCTTCTTTATTTTTTACACAGCAATAAATATGTGACGTTTGCAAAAGTTTATGAGCGAACCGGGGATGCGGTAATCTCTTATATTGGAGATCGTGCAGAGATAATCCGTACATTACAGCAGTTTTCTTATGAAAAAGTGGATGTTCCCGCAGGTGTGATCGAAAATTCCGGCCGCGAATTAAATGCGAAATATCAGGAGAAACTGATCGAAAAAGTTGTCTGCCGTTATGCAAGTAAAATGTTTCTGCCATATCCGGTACGGGCATGTGTCACGACGTTCAAATCCGTAAAATATATATGGAAAGGTTTACAGTGCTTATGGCACCGGAAGATTGAAGTGCCGGTACTCGATGCAACTGCGATCGGGGTATCGGTTTTCAGAAATGATATTGAGACAGCCGGCTCGGTTATGTTCTTACTTGGCATAGGAGAACTCTTAGAAGAGTGGACGCATAAGAAATCCGTGGATGATCTGGCGCGTACGATGTCCTTAAATGTAGGAAAAGTCTGGTTAAAGCGCGAAGATCAGGAAGTACTCGTAACAATTTCAGAAATCCGTCCGGGAGATGAAGTTGTGGTTCATATGGGAAATGTCATCCCATTTGACGGAGTGGTAAGCGATGGTGAGGCGATGGTCAACCAGGCATCCTTAACCGGAGAATCTGTTCCGGTCCGGAGGGTAAAAGAAAATTCTGTTTATGCAGGAACAGTGGTAGAAGAAGGAGAACTTACAGTTCTTGTGAAAGAAGTCGGTGGTTCCAGCCGTTTTGAGAAGATCGTTACCATGATCGAGGAGTCTGAAAAATTAAAATCTGCACTGGAAGGAAAAGCAGAGCATCTTGCAGACAAACTGGTGCCATTTTCACTGGGCGGTACAGCATTAACATATCTTCTGACCAGAAATGTAAATAAGGCAATATCTGTACTGATGGTTGATTTTTCCTGTGCGTTAAAGCTGGCAATGCCAATTTCCGTATTGTCAGCGATCCGTGAGGCAAGTCTATATCATGTGACCGTCAAGGGTGGCAAGTACTTAGAAGCAGTTGCGGATGCAGACACGATCGTTTTTGATAAGACAGGAACACTCACAAAGGCGCAGCCGACCGTTGTTGACGTCGTATCCTTTAACGGTGCAGATTCGGATGAGTTACTGCGTATCGCAGCATGTTTAGAGGAACATTTTCCTCATTCCATGGCAAAAGCTGTTGTGGATGTAGCACAGCAGAAACATCTGCTGCATGAGGAAATGCACACCAAAGTGGAGTATATCGTAGCACACGGTATATCAACAACGATCGATGGAAAACGTGCAGTGATCGGAAGCAGCCATTTTGTCTTTGAGGATGAAAACTGTACGATTCCGGAAGAAAAGCAGGATCTGTTTGACTCATTGCCAAAAGAATATTCACATCTGTATCTTGCCATCGAAGGAAAACTGGCAGGCGTGATCTGTATCGAAGATCCGCTTCGTGAGGAGGCAGAGGCAGTTGTCAATTCCTTAAAGCGTGCCGGTATCACAAAGGTTGTTATGATGACAGGAGACAGCGAACGTACCGCGGCAGCAATCGCAAAGCGTGTCGGTGTGGACGAGTATTATTCCGAAGTACTGCCGGAAGATAAAGCTGGATTTATTGAGAAAGAAAAAGCAGCCGGAAGAAAAGTGATCATGATCGGTGATGGAATCAATGATTCCCCGGCACTTTCCGCTGCAAACGTTGGTATTGCGATCAGTGATGGTGCAGAGATCGCAAGAGAGATCGCAGATATCACGGTTGGCTCGGATGATCTTTACCAGATCGTAACATTAAAACTATTATCGGACAGCCTGATGAAACGTATCCGCGGCAATTACCGCTTTATCGTAAGTTTCAATCTTGGATTGATCCTTGGAGGTGTAGCAGGAATTTTACAGCCGACTACATCAGCATTACTGCATAATACATCAACACTTTTGATCAGTTTAAAGAGCATGCAGAATCTGCTGGATTAGCAAAGAAAGGATGCGTATAATTCATTTAGCTGGAGCGTATATCTGACTGGTGGACAGTATTATTTGAAAATTGTTACTGGTGATGATATTACTTTGACTGTATCGAAGAATAATCTGAAAGAAAGTTTTACAGAGACACAGACAAAAAATAATGATATGATCGATACTGCAAATGCCATTGATCTGAAAAAGAAGTACAAAGGCGTGATGGCAGCGAATGACAGCATTGATTATTTCAGATTTAAGGTGCCGGCAAAGGGCAAAATCATTTTTAATGCGTTAAATTCTACCGATAATACATTGAAATATCTGTTTTATGATAAAAATTATAATCAGGTTTATAATTTTGAACTTTCTGACGGACGTAAAACAACAGAGACATTTGAACTTGCAGCAGGTAATTATTATCTTGCGGTGACACAGCGTACGGAAGGGTATGGCATCGGCAGTTACAACTTTACTTTGGATTATGCCGCAAGTGCGCCAGCTAAGCCGTCTGTTACCAGCGTAAAAAATGCATCTGGCAAAAAGATGGTTGTAAAATTGAAGAAAGTAAAAGGCATCAGTGATTACGAGTTACAGTATGCAACGAGTTCTAATTTCAAAAAAGGACTGGTAAAGAAAAATATTTCTTCTGGCAAGACATCTGCAACTTATGCAAAACTGAAAAAAAATAAAACCTACTATGTAAGAATGCGCTCTTATGTCAAGGTAAACGGCAAAAAGGTATATGGAAACTGGAGTGCAAAAAAGAGTGTTAAAATAAAAAAATAAGATCATAAAAATGGCTGCTTTCCTGTAAATGGGGGGCAGCTTTTTTTGCTTTATTGGTTTACAAGTGAACGAAAAAAGAATAAAATAAACCGTAAATTAAAATGAATGTGTAAGAATAACGGGATCATTCAGGCTGAAAATGGAGGCTTACAATGGAAATACAAAATGATCATAAGAAAACATTAAAGAAAATATGGATTTTGTCTGCAGGAATCATAGTAGTTCTGGCAATTGTGCTGTTTGCAGGGATAAAAAATGGATTTTTTTTAAGAAAGAGCGATAAGATTTTATATGCTATGTATCAAACGGTCAAGGATCAGCCACAGGTGGCAGACGGTTTGAATGGGGAAGATTATACCATTTCGATAGAAGGGCAGTGGAAGAAACAGAAGATACAGGCAGAGTATGCATCAGATTCTGCACAGAAGCAGTTAAGGGGAACGTTAGATCTTGATAAGCTGCAGGATTTGGAATTTGTAATGACACTGAATGAAAAGGAACTGAAAGCACAGTTTCCGTCACTGAGTTCGAGAGTATTTACATATGATTATAACAGTAACAAACAAGGCGGATATATCGCAAAAAAGATCGGTTCACAGAATCTGGAACGTTTTAATACGGTTCTGACAGGATTATATGGTGGAAAAGAACAAAAAGAGATTGGAAAAGATATATTAAAAGAAGCACGGAAAGAATTTAATAAAATTAAGATCAATAAAATCGAAAAACAGGTATTTGAAATTGACGGTCAGAAAAAAGATTGTGTGGGCTATCAGTTTGTGATCAGCAGTGATAATGTACAAAATGTGTTAGATGCCGCAGAGAAAGCTGCGAAGAAAAAATATGGAGATGGGACAAAAATATCAGAAGATCCTGCCGGAAAAATATTTATGGCGGTTTATGACAAAGTATCAGCAGCGGGGGAGATGGAATGTAAGGTATATTTATTCCGGAATAAGCTGGCTGCGATCGCTGTAAATTATGAAATTGATGGAAATAAGCAGAATATGGAAATTTTATTTTCAGGCGGTGACTTCCGGATGCAGAACATGAAAATCACATATTTAAAGGGAGAAGAGACACACTCTGTCTGGACTGCTATTACAGGAAACCCTGCAGCGGGGGACGGAATACTCACATTTGAATCCGATGATGAAGATGGTCTGAATGGTAGAATTTCCGTGAAAAAGGGGAGTGAAATGACGGACATTACGGGGGAAGAATGTGATCTTATGGGATTGAATGGATTTGAATTGTTGGGATTATTTGGTGAGTTTGCTGGATTTTGAACTGCTTTTTTCTCAATAAGATGCAAAAAATCAAAGTGTTTCTCAATAAAAACAAGCGAAGTACTTGAATTTCCATACAGATAATATATAATGTCTAAGATGGTTAAAAAGTTAACAAAGATAAGATGAGCGAGGTAAAACACGATGTATGCAGATGAAAATGTGATTAAAATCAAACACGATGTACTCTACACAGTCGCAAAGCTTGCATTTGAAGGCAGACTTGAAGAAGAGAGAGACCACATCGCAACAGAACTCATTCCAGGTCCGACACCGCAGTTTCGCTGTTGTATTTATAAAGAGAGGGAGATCATCCGTCAGAGAGTCCGTTTAGCAGAGGGTAAAGCACCGGGCGCAGAGGATGATGGAAATGTGGTTCAGGTTATCAGCTCCGCATGTGAGGACTGTCCGATTTCCAGTTATACTGTAACAGAGAACTGCCAGAACTGTCTTGGAAAAGCATGTATCAATGCATGTAAATTTGGCGCAATCGAGCCGGGAAGAGACCGTTCCCATATTGATCCTTCCAAATGTAAAGAATGTGGAAAATGTGCACAGGCATGTCCTTACAATGCAATCGCACATTTAAAGAGACCGTGTAAATTCAGCTGTCCGGTTAATGCGATTACATACAATGAGTACGGCATTTCTGTGATCGATAAAGAAAAATGTATCCGTTGCGGTAAATGTATCCACAGCTGTCCGTTCGGAGCAATCGCATCTAAGACTTATATTGTGCCGGTAATCGAGGCTTTAAAAGCAGGTAAGCATGTATATGCAATGACAGCTCCTGCAACAGAAGGCCAGTTTGGTGCAGATATCACAATGGCAAGCTGGAAAAAAGCGATGAAAGAGATGGGATTTACTGATTTCTATGATGTAGGTCTCGGTGGAGATATGACAGCAGCTTATGAGGCAGAAGAGTGGGCAGAGGCTTATAAAGAGGGAAATAAAAAAGTTACTTCCTGCTGTCCTGCATTCGTAAATATGGTGCGTTTACATTATCCGGAATTAGCAGAGTGTGTATCTACAACAGTATCTCCGATGTGCGCAGTTTCACGTCTGATCAAAGCGAAAGATCCTGATGCGATCACTGTATTTATTGGACCGTGTGTTGCCAAGAAGTCAGAAGTTGCAGATCAGAAGATCGAGGGAAATGCAGATTATGTATTAACATACAGCGAGATCCGTGCAATGATGAAAGCAAAAGGCGTTGAGTTACAGCCGTGTCCAAATGATGATCAGACAGCATCTACATTTGGTAAACGTTTCGCAAACTCCGGCGGTGTAACAGCTGCAGTACTTGAGAGCTTAAAAGAGTCTAACGATGAGATCGCAGCAACCGTATGCAAGGCAAACGGTGCGGCAGAGTGTAAGAAAGCATTACTTCTGTTAAAAGCAGCAAGACTGCCGGAAGACTTCATTGAAGGTATGGCATGCGAGGGCGGCTGCGTTGGTGGTCCAAGTGCGTTCAACGATCAGATTTCTTCCAAAAAGAACCGTGATACCCTGATCGGTCAGGCAGATGACCGTACCATCCATGACAACTTAAAGAATTACGACATGGAAAGCTTTTCCATGCACCGTGAGTAATACGAACGGAGCATTGCATCGCGGGTAATACGAACGGTGCATTGCATCACGAATAAAATGAACGGTACATTGCATTGTGAGCAAGCAAACAGAATAGTGAGCATTATTATGCCGTGCAGCCTGTAAAAGGGTTGTGCGGTATTTTTGTATACGGTGATATGGATTTTAAAATACTTTGCTTAATGGGAAAATTCTGTTAGAATAAAAAACATCACGACGGAAGGGAAAAATAGACGATATAATGAAAAAAGCAGTATTTTTTGATATAGACGGTACATTATGGGATTTTAAGATGAATATACCGGAAAGCACAAAAGAAGCATTGAAAGAACTAAGAAAAAACGGGCATTATGCCTTCCTGTGCAGTGGAAGAAGCAGATCCAATATCAAAAGTCCCAAATTACTGGCACTCGGGTTTGATGGCATTGTGGCAGCATGCGGCACACACATTGAATTCGAGGGAGAAAAGTTATTTGAACTTTTACTGACCAACGAACAAATCAAACATATTCTTACAGTACTTAGAAAATACCAGATACCAATGGTACTAGAGGGACCAAATTATATTTATGTGGATGAAAAAGACTTCAAGGATGATCCATATGTCATTTATCTGAGAAATGAGCTTGGGGAAAACCTAAAAAGTATTACCGGAATTGCACAATATGAGGTAAATAAGCTGAGTGCGGAACTTGGAAATGCAGATGTAGAACTTGTCAGGAAAGAACTGGGAACGGAGTTTGATATGATCGTCCATGAGCCGGATGGAATATTAGAGATCGGGCAGGCGGGGCATTCCAAGGCAAGTGGCATTAAGCGTCTCTGTGCGTTTCTTGGAATCGCAAAAGAAGATACTTATGCATTCGGGGATAGTGCTAATGATGTGGAAATGCTTGAATTTGTGGCACATGGGATTGCCATGGGAAATGGTACGGATGTGGCAAAGAATGCGGCAGAATTTATTACCACAGATATCCATAAAGATGGGATCTGGAACGGACTGAAACATTATGGGCTGATCTGAATAAAAGACAGGGGGAAAAATATGGCAAATATCATGGATTATATGGACTGGCGCGGGGATTTATCGTTTGAGGCAGATGAATTTAATGAAGTTGATAATCTGATTTTAGCGCAGCTTGCATATGTTGATTTTGAGGGGATCGTTACAGCAGAGGAAAATGCGCCGGCTGTACCGCTTAAGGAGGCATCCGGACAATTTTGGGAAAAGAATGATAAAGACGAAATCTTGGCACGGGTATCCATGACGAAATCGGCCCCGTTTGTTATGGAGAAAATGGCGGAAACAAAACGTTTTTCGGATGTAAAACTACGCTGCTATGTCAATGAGATCCGGGATGAGGAACAGTTTCAGTTTTCGGCGGTCTGTGTGGAACTGCCGGATGACAGCCTGTATGTGGCATTTCGCGGAACAGACAACACGATCACGGGCTGGCGGGAAGATTTTAATATGGGTTATCTGTCAGAAACGCCGGGACAGCTCCGGGCAGTGGAATATTTGAACCGTGCAGTGACAGACAAAAAGCAGAGGGTGCGTGTCGGCGGCCATTCAAAGGGTGGAAATTTTGCCGTGTATGCCTCCGTAAAATGTGATCCGCAGATCCAGAACCAGATTTTAAATGTGTACAGCAATGATGGTCCGGGATTCCGGAGCGATATGGTGGAAAGCACAGAGTACCAGCGCATGCTGCCGAAGCTGCACACGATCCTGCCGGAATCTTCCATTGTCGGAATGCTCTTAGAACATCAGGAGTCGTTTGAAGTTGTCAAGAGCTCAAACAGCGGGATCCAGCAGCACGATGCCATGTCATGGGAGGTACTCGGAAGATCTTTTGTACATGTGGATCAGGTTGCGGCGCAGAGCCTGTTGTTGGATGAAACGATAAAATCATGGATTTACCAGTTAGACGGGGAAGAGAGAGCACAGATCGTGGAGACGGCATTTGATATGATCGAAAAAGTCGGGATCCGTACGGTAGATGATTTTTACCACAGTAAATGGAAGAAAATACAGGAACTGATGAAAGAAACCAGTAAACTTTCACCGGAGCGGCAGAAACTGTTTTCAAGAGCCTTAAAACTGCTTTGGATGGAAGGAAATAAAGCAATGAAGGAGACAGTAAAACAGACCGTAAAACGCACGGTAAAACAGTCTCCGCTGAAAAAATAAAAAAAGTATAAAATCACAGAAAATGAGTGAACTTATAAAAAAACGAGAAAAAGAGAGAAAAAATAAGAAAATATTGGAATAAATAATTATAAATAGAAATATATTTGGTTGCAGATTCAAATATAAAAATCTATTATATGAACCATAAGTTAGCACTCGAAAGAAATGAGTGCTAATAACTACTCAAAAGAAATAAAACAGATGATCATAAGCAGGAGGTAAGCAACATGAAATTAGTTCCATTAAGCGACAGAGTCGTATTAAAACAGTGTGAGGCAGAGGAAACCACAAAATCAGGTATCATTCTTACAAGCAGTGCACAGGAAAAACCACAGGAGGCAGAGGTTATTGCCGTAGGTCCTGGTGGAATGGTTGATGGAAAAGAAGTTACCATGCAGGTAAAAGCCGGACAGAAGGTAATTTATTCAAAATACGCAGGAACAGAAGTAAAATTAGACGGAGAAGAATACATTATCGTAAAACAGAATGATATTCTTGCAGTCGTAGAATAAATAATTGTTCAATGTAAAACAGATTTTTATCATTAATAAATTTCAGAAAGAGGTAGACAGATATGGCAAAGGAAATTAAATATGGCACAGAAGCAAGAGCAGCATTAGGTGCAGGTGTAGATAAACTGGCAAATACCGTAAGAGTAACATTAGGACCGAAAGGAAGAAACGTAGTACTTGACAAATCCTATGGTGCTCCACTGATCACAAACGATGGTGTTACGATCGCAAAAGAGATCGAGTTAGAAGATGCATTCGAGAACATGGGTGCACAGCTTGTAAAAGAAGTTGCAACAAAGACAAACGATGTTGCAGGTGATGGTACCACAACAGCAACTGTTTTAGCACAGGCAATGGTACAGGAAGGTATGAAGAACCTTGAGGCAGGTGCAAACCCGATCATCCTCCGCCGTGGTATGAAGAAAGCAACAGACAAAGCAGTAGAAGCAATCCTTGCAATGTCTTCCAAGGTAAACGGAAAAGACCAGATCGCAAAAGTAGCTGCAATCTCTGCAGGAGATGAGAATGTTGGTAACATGGTTGCTGATGCAATGGAAAAAGTTTCCAACGATGGTGTTATCACGATCGAGGAATCTAAGACAATGCAGACAGAGCTTGATTTAGTAGAAGGTATGCAGTTTGACCGTGGTTATGTATCTGCTTACATGTGCACAGATATGGATAAAATGGAAGCAGTATTAGACGATCCATATATCCTGATCACAGATAAGAAGATCAGCAACATTCAGGAGATCCTTCCTCTGTTAGAGCAGATCGTACAGAGCGGTGCAAGATTACTTATCATCGCTGAGGATATCGAGGGTGAGGCACTTACCACTTTGATCGTCAACAAACTGCGTGGTACATTCAATGTAGTAGCTGTCAAAGCACCTGGCTATGGTGACAGAAGAAAAGCAATGCTTGAAGATATCGCAATCTTAACAGGTGGTCAGGTGATCAGCTCTGATCTTGGTCTGGAATTAAAAGACACAACTATGGATCAGTTAGGTCGTGCAAAATCTGTAAAAGTCCAGAAAGAGAACACAGTGATCGTTGACGGTGCTGGTGACAAAGATGCGATCGCAAGCAGAGTAAACCAGATCCGTGGTCAGATTGAGGAGACAACATCTGAGTTTGATAAAGAAAAATTACAGGAGAGACTTGCAAAATTAGCAGGTGGCGTTGCAGTTATCCGTGTCGGTGCAGCAACTGAGACAGAGATGAAAGAAGCAAAACTTCGTATGGAAGATGCTTTAAACGCAACAAGAGCAGCAGTCGAAGAAGGTATCATCGCAGGTGGCGGTTCTGCATATATCCATGCAACCAAAGCTGTTGCTGAGTTAGCTGACACCTTAGAGGGTGATGAGAAGACTGGTGCAAAAGTTATCTTAAAAGCTCTGGAAGCTCCATTATACTATATCTCTGCCAATGCAGGACTTGAGGGCGCTGTTATCATCAATAAGGTAAAAGAGTCTAAAGACGGTATCGGATTCAATGCAGCAACCGAAGAGTATGTAGATATGGTTGAGAACGGTATTCTTGACCCGGTTAAAGTTACAAGAACAGCATTACAGAACGCAACTTCTGTTGCATCTACACTGCTTACAACAGAGTCTGTTGTTGCTAATATCAAAGAAGATGCTCCGGCAGTTCCGGCAGGCAACCCTGGCATGGGAATGATGTAATAACAGGTCTCTAAGAGAAAAAACAATAGATTGTATGGCTTTGTAATACAATCTGTTGTAATAAATAAGAATGTGAAAAACACAGCAGATTGTAAAGATCTGCTGTGTTTTTTAAATTCATAGGAAATTACGCATCTCGCGGAGAAGAAGTTAGCTGTAAACAGCACCGCTCGAGCGCGAAAGAGTCGCAAGCGACTCTTTGTTCTAGGAAAATGCGTTGAAATTTGTGCTGAAAATAAGATTTTATATTTTGATGAATTACAAAAACAAATGCTGGTGAACAGATTTGTCTGACCGGATATTTACCGGAGCAGGCAGGCAAGCAGTCTGTCATTATCCTCTGGATTCATGATACAGAGCCGGATGTACTTGTTATCCAGAAATGGAAATGTGGAGCAGTCACGGATCATCATTTTTTCACGGATCGCACGGTCAAATAGATCCTGGGAAGTAAGGTCATCTTTTAAAATGCGTACCAGCATGAAATTGCCGCTTGGTTCATATACTTTAAAATCAGGGCTTTTCTGGAATGTCTGATAAATTCTTGCACGCTCTGAAGCAATCAGGTCTTTGGTAGCTTTGATGTATGCAGTGTCACGGAACATCGTCTCTCCGGCAACGACAGCCAGGGAATTGATCGTCCATGGATTTTTTCTGGTATTGATAGATTTGATCAGATCACGGTTGCCTGTGATCGCATAGCCGAGGCGGAGTCCCGGTGCCGCGAAAAATTTTGAGGTACCACGTAAAATGACAATATTGTTATAATAGTTTGTCAGTGGCACAGCGGAGATATCAGCCATATTATCGGCAAATTCCACATAAGTTTCATCCACCATGACATAAATGTCATGTTCCTTGCATGCATCTAAGATGTGACGCATTTCTGTTCTTGTAATGCAGGATGATGTAGGGTTGTTCGGGTTACATATAACGATCAGATCAATGCTTTCGTTCAGATGAGAGATAAAATCATCAACATCTAAACGGAAATTATCCTTTTCGCGAAGCGGATAATAGAGTGTCGTACCTCCGCCAAGAGAGATCTCACGTTCGTATTCGGAATAAGTAGGACCGATGACCATTGCCTTTTTCGGGTGCTCAATCTGTATAAAAAGAGAGATCAGTTCTGTGGAACCGTTACCTACGATGACGTTTTCATATTCTGTACCGCAGTATTCTGCGATGCATTTACGAAGAGATGTATATTCCCTGTCAGGATATGTCGTGATCACATCGATCTGCTCGGAAAGAGCGGTACGAAGAAGCGGTGATACACCAAGCGGGTTAACATTTGCAGAAAAACTGACGATCTCTTCTTTTCTGATGCCGTAGATCTGCTCTATTTTTTCTAAATCACTTCCGTGAAAATGGTCTTTGTGTTTTATCATTGCGAACTCCTCCAAATTGGTTTATAATCTATTATAATGATTGTCATTGAAAAAGCAAGCAATTAAAAGAGAAAAAGCGGGTGTCGATTTGCGAAGACGGATACAACAACTGGTAAGGGGAAAATTCGAACACTTAAAGCCATCTCTTTCAATTTCTGTGGATAAAATTGACATTACTGCAATGGAAGGAAATGACGTTTCGGGGGATTTTGTGATCACAAGCACAAATCATGTGCCGATGCGTGGAATCGTATATTCTTCCAATCCGAGGATGGAATGTCTGACACCACAGTTTGAAGGGGAAGAAATAAGGATTCGTTACCAATTTCATAGTTATGGTCTGGTTGAAGGTGATATTCAAAAAGGAGAGTTCTGTATTGTAGTAGAACAGGGTGAATATAACCTTTCTTTTGTTGTGTCTGTTTCTAAATTGTATGCGGAATCTTCTGTCGGGAAAATAAAAAATTTATCCGATTTTGCCAGACTGTCAGAAAATGATTTTGAAGAGGCATTTCATCTGTTTTATTCTGGAAAATTTAAAAATATATTTCATTCCGGTGAAAAAAGAGAAATGCTTTTGTATGAGGGATTATCAAAAGGAACTCCCTCCGGTCAAAAGGTAGAAGAGTTTTTGATCGGTATTCATAAAAAGAAGCGTACAGAGGTTTTGCTAAAAGAGAGCAATACTGTATTTTATCAGGTACATGAAAACAGACTGGAAACTTTTCAGATAAACAGAAGCCAGCACGGTTATCTTGAAATCAGAGTCAGTTCAGATGCAGGTTTTTTAGCCTTGAAGAAGCCAAGGGTTACCGATGAGATGTTCGTGGGGAGCGTCTGCAATGTAGAATATTACATTGTGGCAGAAAAAATGCATGCCGGAAAGAATTTTGGAAAGATATGTCTGGAAGTGCCGGGACAGGAAACGTTAATTTATCATGTATGTGCCACATCAAAGCCGGAAAATGCTACAGAAAATGAACCTGTTTTTTTAGATATCCAGAAATCCAGAGCAAAATTAATGCAGCTTTATCTGGAATACCGCCTGAAGCGGATCGTGACAGGCGTATGGGCGAACCAGTCGGGAGTTATTTTAGACCATTTATCTACTTTGTGTAAGGATGAAAAAATATATGGACTGATGAAAGCACAGGCACTGATCATCAATCGCCAGAGACAGGAGGCATCCTGGATTTTAGATGATTTTAAACGGACATGTGAGGATCATACAAGCCCGGAATGGGGATATTATCTTTATCTGTGCACACTGATGGAACGGGAGCCGTCTTACGTAGATCGTCTGACGATAGAGGTGGAGCAGATTTTTAAAATGCATCCGGATGATTCAATGCTGTTCTGGGTGCTGTTATTTTTAAAAGAAGAGTATTATCAGAAACCGGCAGAAAGGTTAGAAGCAGTCCGGGACTGGATGCGTTATGATAACAGTCCGTATTTTTATCTGGAGGCATATTATCTGATCTGGCAGGACCCTTATTTACTGACAAAACTTGGAACATTTGAAACACGCATATTATACTGGACTGCAAAATGGGGTGTTATGACAAGGGATATTGCAATACAGGTAACGGGTCTTGTCGCAGGGAAAAAGGAGTATCATCCGTTTCTATACCGTATTTTAGAAGCATGTTATGAGGTAAAACCAGATGATGAAATGTTGACGACGGTGTTGGGATATCTGATCCGCAGCCAGTGCTTTGGTGCAAAATATCATCACTGGTATGAGCTTGGAATAGAACGAGAGATTCGTATTACAAGCCTGTATGAAGCATATCTTTTATCACTGGATGGAAGAAAACTTGAGCGTGTACCGAAGATGATTCAGATGTATTTTCAGTATGACAGTGGATTGTCCTGGCAGCAGAAGGCGGTTTTATTTGTCAATATTATTGCGGCAAAAAAAATACAGCCTGATGTATATCAGAAGTATCTGCCGATCATAGAACGCTTTGCGATGGAGCAGCTTGAGGCAGGTCATGTAGATGATAATCTGGCTGTGATTTATGATGAGATGTTTGCACAGGGTATCATAAATGCGGATATTGCACATTGGGCATCTGAAATTCTTTTTACACATAAGGTGATCTGCACAGATTCACGTGCCGCAAAGATAGAAGTTTATGAATACGCATGCAACAATGCAGATAATAAGGAAGCCGTGATCCGGAACGGAGCAGCATATTTTACCGTACATACAAAGGATTACTGCCTGATCATGGAAGATATTTATGGCAATCGTTTTTGCGGGGATATTGGTTATTACGAAGAGCCGTTGATGGACATTGACGGCTGTGTAAAGAAGTGTATGGAGTTTGCACAGGAAGAATTGCCTTATATTCTTTATTCCATGCAGCAGAAGGGCGGAGAAGAAGTTGATGATCCGGATTTTCCGGGCGTGTGGGCTGTTTTGAAATCACCGTTGGTAAGTGACCGCTATAAAAGAGATGTTGCAGAACAGGTTATATCATTTTATCGGAAAAGAAAGTATGAGGCAGGATGCCTGACTGGTCTGGATCATAAACTCTTATCAACAGCTTCGCGTCGTATGCTGATGCAGTATCTGACAGAAGAACATTTGTATGAAACAGCGTATCGAATGGCAGAAGAATGTGGATATGAGCATATGGATACGGCAGCATGTGTCTCTTTATGCAGTTATGCGATCCATACAGCAGGTTTTGAGGAAGATGATTTTCTGCTTGGATTTGCAGAGTACGTATTTTACAGGGGCATCTATAATGATGTAATTCTTATTTATCTCTGCAAATATTATAATGGCGCAACAAAGACCATGGCGGAAATCTGGAAAGCAGCCGGCGGGTTTGATATAGATACGTTTGATCTTGAGGAGCGTATTTTAAGTCAGATGCTTTATTCGACTGACTATATTGCGGATGTGGAAGATATCTATGAAAGTTATGTAAAAGGCGGGGGACGGGAACTGATCTGCATGGCATATTTATCTTATTTTGCAGATGCATGGCTGGTGCGGGATATGGTGGTACCTGAGTATGTGTTTGAACAGATTTTTGTACGCTATCAGGAAGGTAATCCGCTGAACGATGCATGTAAACTGGGGCTGCTGAAATATTTTTCGGAGAAAGAACACTTATCAGATGTAATGTACCGGGCGTCTGATGAGTTGTTGGAAGAGTACACATCACAGAACCGTTACTTTGATTTTTTTCTGGAGTTTGAGAAAAAATTGCGTTTGAAATATCATTTGTATGATAAAGCATTTGTAGAATATCATACAGATCCGGGACGAAAGATTATGATTCATTTTAGTCTGGATGGGGAGCATTATGAGCAATCGCTGCTAAATGAGGTTTATGATGGTATTTTTGTCAAAGAATTTATTTTGTTTTTTGGCGAATCTGTACTTTATTATATGACAGAACAGGAAAAGACAGAGGAGAAGATAACGGAAAGTGCATGTTTAAATTGCAGAAATGTACCGGATGAAGAAAGTCATGGACGATATGAGATGTTAAATGATATGCTGATGCATCATGCGATGGGAGAACGCGATGCGCAAAAGAGAGAAATGAAACAATACTATGGAATGCAGATGGTAACAAAAGAGGTATTTCATATTTTATAAGTAAGAGGGAGAAAAGTGGAAAAAATGCCGTATTATCTGGGCATTGATCTTGATAATGACAATGCTGTGATAAGTTACTTCCAATTGAATATGAGAGAACCGGAGACGGTCAGTACGGTAGCAGGTAGTGAGGTGTACCAGATTCCTTTGATGCTGGCAAAAAAACATGGAATTGGTCAGTGGTTTGTTGGTGAAGAGGCGAAGCGTCTCGCACTTTTGCAGGGGGAGGAAGCAGTGTCCGGACTGCTTCATGCAGCCCTTTCGGGACAGGAATTTTTCGTGGAGGGAGAAACTTATAAAGCAGAAGAACTGCTGGCGCTTTACATAAAAAAACTGATATATCTGGCAGGAAAACTGGGGAATCCCGTGACACCTGATTTTTTGGTTATCACGCTTGAGCAGTTGTCAAGGGAGGTGACTGAACTCTTTATCCGTGTGGCAGAGCGGATTGGAATACACGATGGAAGACTGACACTCATTGACAGGAGAGAGAGCTTTTATTATTTTGCCTTCAGTCAGCAAAAAGAATTATGGCTGCATGATGTGTGTCTGTTTGATAACCGTGGAGACGAAGTATGGTGCAGAAGACTTGAACGTGATCAAAGGACTATGCCACAGCTTGTCACGATCAGTGAGGAACTGCGTAATATAGACAGAGCGGGTAAGGATGCCAGCTTTTTGAAAGTTGTAACAGAAGCCGTATCGGGACATATTGTTTCAGCGGTATATCTGACTGGAGATGGTTTTGATGGTGAATGGATGAAAGAGTCGCTTTCTTTCTTATGTAAAGGCCGTCGGGTCTTTATGGGGAAAAACCTATATTCCAAGGGAGCGTGTTATGCAGCGGCAAGAAAGTGTATGAAAACAGAAAACAGCTGGCAGTTTGTCTATATGGGCGATAACGAGATGAAAGTAAACGTCAGCCTAAAAGTGCAAAGACAGGGGAAAACGGAGCTTTTGACACTAATCAATGCAGGGGATAACTGGTATGAGACAGTTGGAGAATGTGAGGTATTGCTGGATGGATCAAATGAGATCGATTTCTGGCTGCAGCTGCCAAACAGTAAGGAGGCGCAGATTGAAAAACTTACACTTGCGGATCTGCCAAAGCGGCCTCCGCGTACAACGCGTCTCCGTATCAAAGCACAGCCGGTTTCTGATATGGAAGTAAAGATTAAGATCAAAGATCTGGGGTTTGGAGAAATCTTTAAGAGCTCGGACAAAACGTGGGAATATATGATGTCACTGGGAGCAGTGAAATAGACGAAAGAGAGGCAGGAAAGACGAATGGGCGATTTGATCTTATGTAACCAGCAGTTGGCGGCGATGCCTTATTATATTGAAAATGTATCGTTAAATGTTTATTCGTTGGATGAACTGTGTTATTATATCAAAAATAATACCTGTCTTTTGGATGCGGATTTCATGGACGACGAATTGTGTGACTGGGTGGAACATGAGCTGGGGCTGCCGGAGGTGGCAGAGAACCTTAGACATATTAAGGATGGAGGGGGGATTTTATCAGAATTTACCGGCTGCCTGATGTCTGCGTGTGGTTATTGCACACCAGAGGAACAAAAGCAGATCAGAAATACACTTCAGGATATGGAGCATAAATCGGCATTTGAATGCGGAAAAATCAAAGCTGACCGTTATCTTGAAAATCAAAAATACATAAACAGTATTACGGAGTACAGAAAGCTCTTGCAGTCGGAAGAGAATGAAAAGCCCCAGATGGTTGGTGCCGTGTGGCATAATCTTGGCACAGCATATGCAAGGCTGTTTTTATTTGAACAGGCAGCTGACTGTTATGCAAGGGCGTACGAAAAAAACAACGATGAAGAATCTTTGCGGGAGTGTCTGATGGCATGCCGTTGCAATCATGATGAGCGGGCGTTTGGACGCAGGGTGGAATATTTTAAAATAACATCTGAGAAAGCAAAAGAAATTGCAGATGAATTGAGCAGATGCAGCAGAAGTGATGCGATATGTCAGTTTGAAACAATGCTTGATGAGTGGGATGCCGGGGATGAAAAGGTATGGGAGATGCAGCTTGAGGAATGGAAAAAACAGTACAGGAAGGATTGTATGGTATAAATGAAATTTTTTGACAGATGGAAAAAACGTAGTTTTGAAGAAAAAATGGATGATTTAAACCAGACTGTGCTGACGGAAAACAACATAAAAAATCCGAAACAGGTGGAACAATATGTTGTAGAGCGATTAGAACAGATGATCGATATCACACAGGAAATCGAGGAGGAAAAGTCAGAGTATCGCACAGTCACATCTTATCTTAACGACATTCAGAAATTGGAGGATCTTCCGGAGCCTGAAAAGAAAAAAATTGCAGATGTGGCACAGAATGTTGTGCAGTTAAACAGCGCGAGAAATTCGTTCCTGAATTCAGAAAAAAAACTGACTGATGCGCAGTTTGCGCAGCTTGAGCAGGAAGAGAAAACCATGCCGGAAGCAATCAAGCGTCTCAGCTCGAATGAACTTTATCAGGATACTATAAAAAAAGATATGAAATACCTTGAAAGAGAAAAATCAAGGTGGCTGTTACACCGTGAATATCTGATGCATCAGCAGAAAAGTTTAAAAAATTTATTATATATCATTCTTGCGGTCGTGGCAGCAGTGGCAGTAACACTTATCACGTTACAGTTTGGATTTAAGGTTGATACATATTATGCATGGATGATACTGATTTTTGTTATGGCAGTGGCAGTTTGTGCAGATTATCTGAAGATGCTGCACAATGATTCTGAAATAAAATTAGCGGAACGAAGTGCAAACAAGGCAATTCTGTTACTTAATAAGGTGAAATTTAAGTATGTCAATATCACAAATGCGATTGATTATGCTTGTGAGAAATATCATGTAAGAAGAGCTTCGGAATTGAATCAGCTGTGGCAGTATTATATGGATGCAGTGCGCGAACGTGAAAAATATCAGCGCACAAATGAAGATCTTGAATATTTTAACAGCAGACTGGTACGTGCCTTAAACCAGTATCAGCTATATGATGCACAGGTGTGGATCACACAGGCAGCTGCGCTGATCGATCCAAAGGAAATGGTAGAAGTTAAGCACGGACTGATTCTGCGCAGACAGAAATTAAGAGACAGGATTGAGTATAATGTCACAGAAATGAAAAACCAAAGGGAGGAAGCGTTAAAACTTTCTGTAAAAGCCGGAAATATGAAACCTCAGATTGATGAGATCATCAATGCGATTGACCGGTTGATGGAGACAATGTAGGTTTAGAACTGCGTGCAACATGTCTGTATAAGACGTGCTGCACGCAGTTTTTTGTCAGTTTGCTCTGTTATTTTCCACATCCCGGATCAAATTCCGGATTGCACATATAAAAGTTTTTGCTGTCGAGTTCTTCCAAAACAAGACGTAGTCCCTCACCAAAACGCTGGAAGTGGACAATTTCCCGCTGGCGCAGAAAACGGATCGGTTCACAGACTTCCGGGTCTTTTACGAGACGTAAAATGTTATCGTAGGTAGTACGAGCTTTCTGTTCTGCAGCCATATCTTCAAACAGATCAGTGATCGCATCCCCTTTGCTTTGAAATTCACATGCATTAAACGGGATACCACCTGCCGCCTGCGGCCAGATTCCGGCAGTGTGGTCAACATAGTAAGGAGCAAAACCAGCGGATTCAAGTTCTTCCGCACTTAAACCTCTGGTAAGCTGCCGGACGATAGCAGCAATCATTTCAAGGTGGGCTAATTCTTCCGTTCCAATATCTGTCAGCAGCCCTGCTACCTTATTGTAGGGCATGCTATATCTCTGCGAAAGGTAACGGAATGATGCAGCAGCCTCTCCGTCCGGACCGCCGTATTGACTGATGATAATCTGGGCGATTTTGGCATTGGGTCTTGTAATGTTGACTGGAAATTGCAAACGCTTTTCATAGTTCCACATTTAACAGTCACCTCCTTCCCAAGGCCAGGGGTCTGATGCCCAGCACCAGTAATTATCCGGATTTGTAGTGTCGATGGTAAGCGGTGTGTAATTTTGTGCGTATGCGCGCAGCGCTGTGCGCCGCAGATCAGCATAATGATTGAAATATTTTAAAGCATTTTCATCATCTGGATGAGTGTCAAGATATTCTGTGATTTCCACGACTGCAAAGCTGACCATGTCGATCCAGTGAAGAAGCTGTGATTGATTCATCTGACTGATCATCATCGGCATCTACCTCCTTTTGCAGCTAAAAATGGTTTATCCAGTTCTGGAAAGATTGTTCCTGCACTAAGTGCACGATCCGGTTCGTAAACAGAAGAAAATTGCTGCCAGGGAACATAGGCCATGGCGAGTACATGATCTGAATCGCAACTGGGATTCCCTGAAGGGGAGATACATTCCATGCAAGGCATAGATTCTGCATTTGGTGCAGAAGAAACAGGTGAACGTCCGCAGGAACGACCTGCATTCCCGGACATATGATAAGGTCTCATAATTGTTCTATTCCTTTTATCGTTAATTTTATAGTAAGATATGTAGAAAAGAAGATTTTTGTGCACGTATGAACATGATGTAAAAAAATAACTGAATATAGTCAAAAAAGCCTGCTTTTATATCGAAAAAAGCAAAAACGTGATTGATAAATATGTAAAAAGCCTGTAAAATAGATAAGTGATGTAGTGATAAGACGGCATAATACGAGAAAGGGGAATTAGAATGAAAAAAAGAATCGTTGCAGGAATGCTGTTTACGACAATCTTGTGTATGGCGTTTGGAGGCTGTGGAAATACGGCAGATCAGAAAAGTACAAACAGTGATGGCGCTGTGGAGTCAGTAGTACCGGGGGCAGAAGCATCTACAGAAATTGCTTTTGGAGATACGGAAGCGGATAACGGAGTGGTACAGCTGAAAGTCTGGTCAGAGGAAGATAATTTTGATATGTTAAACCAGATGATAGACAGTTTTAAACAGAAATATGCCGGGGAGGCAAAGCTTGAGATAACATTGGAGCAGAATGCAGATTCTGATACAAAGGATGTCTTATTAGGAGATATTCATAATGGTGCAGATGTTTTCTCGTTTGCGGATGACCAGCTTTCTGCAATGGTTGCAGCAGGTGCGTTATATCCGGTGCCAAATGCAGATGAGGTAAAAAATGCAAATTTAGAGGAGGCAGTTTCAGCTGCATCTATTAATGATACATTGTATGCTTATCCGATGACGGCAGATAATGGATATTTCCTTTATTATGATAAAAATGTTCTTTCTGATACAGATGTTCAGACGATGGATGGAATATTAGCAGCGCTGGATGCTGCCGGTAAATCGTTTTCCATGGAGTTAAATTCTGGATGGTATCTGTATTCGTTTTTTGGAAACACAGGTTTAGAGTTTGGTATCAATGATGATGGTGTGACAAACTATTGTAACTGGAATTCAACGGATGGAGCGATTAAGGGAATTGATGTAGCACAGTCTATTTTAAATATTACAACCAACCCGGCATTTATCAGTCAGCCGGATGGCGATTTTGTTACCGGAGTACAGAATGGTACAATCGGTGCCGGAATCAGTGGTGTATGGAATGCTGTTTCCATTAAAGAGGCTTGGGGAGACGACTATGGTGCAGTAAAGCTTCCGACCTATACAGTAGCAGGACAGCAGATACAGATGTCATCCTTTACCGGATATAAAATGATGGGTGTGAATACGTATTCAAAATATCCGGAATGGGCTGCAAAATTAGCAGACTGGCTTACAAACGAGGAAAACCAGACCATTCGTTTTGAAGAGAGAAATCAGGGACCGTCTAATACCAATGCGGCAGCGTCGGATGCTGTAAAACAGGTACCGGCAATCCAGGCTGTTATTGCACAGTCTGAGTTTGGTAAACTGCAGCGTGTTGGAAACAGTTACTGGGATGCATGTTCTGCATTTGGTGATACGATGGCAGCAGGCAATCCATCCGGACAGGATCTTCAGGAAATTATGGATATACTTGTTGATGGTATCACGGCATCCACGGCTAAATAAGTAACAGGAGGACAAATCACATTATGAAAAAACAGGGACGTTTCAGCACAAAAATGATCATACTGATTCCAGTGTTTGTTCTTGGAATTGTGTCCATTATTTCGAGTATTCTGGCAGTAAGGAATATCCGTAAAGTCAATGCAAATGCAACACAGATCGCAAATGGCTATATGGTCTGTATCGCAGATTTAGGGTCGATTCAGAAAGAAACGGAAAAAATTCACCGTCTTGGATTATCACATATTGTTGCAACAGATCTTGATTCCATGATTTCTCTTGTAGATGTCATCCGCTCAGAACAAACGGTGCTTGATGGATATCTGTCAGATTTTGAACAGTTTATAGATGATTCGGATCGTGAAAATTATGAAGCGATATTGTCAAATTATGATGGGTTAAAATATGAGATCGCAAATCTTATGGCATATAGTGCAAATGGAAATAAAGAGGCTGCCTATGCCTTGGCAAACGGCGCGATTTCAGAGTATGCAGACAAGATTGATCAGAATATCACGGCAATTCAGGAAATAGTAAATAACAATGCGGACACAGCAAAAACGCAGTTGACGGCTGTATATAATTATTCACTGACTGTTAGTTTTATTACCATTGCGGTAAGTATAGCATCTCTGCTGGTTGCAGTATTTTCCGTATTAAAGATGGTAATTGTACCTCTTTCTAAAACACAGAAAGAGATTACCGGAATCATTGACGGTATTGATAAACGGGAAGGTGACCTGACTAAACGTGTGACAATCATGTCGAACCAGGAAGTGGCAGCAGTCGGCAGTGGCATTAACCTTTTCATGGGAAAATTACAGGATATTTTTAAGACGATCATTCATAATTCAAAACGTATGGAAACGGTAGTCAATGAAGTCCGTGAAAGTGTTATGACATCAAACAGCAGTGTGTCTGATCTGTCTGCATTAACGGAGGAACTTTCAGCTACCATGCAGGAGATGTCAGATAATGCTTCTTTGATCAATTCCAATACGGAATCTGTTGCGGGAGAGGTAAATCAGATTGCGGAGCGTACAACTGAGATTAATAATTATACGAAGGAAATGAAAGGTCATGCGGATTCCATGGAATCTGCTGCGCGTTCTAATATGGAATCTACCGGCACGAAAGTCAATGAGATTCTTGAGGTGTTAAACAGGGCGATTGAGGACAGTAACAGTGTAAATCAGGTAAATAGCCTGACGGATGATATTTTGAATATTGCAAGCCAGACAAACCTGCTTGCATTAAATGCATCTATTGAAGCAGCCAGAGCAGGGGATGCAGGACGCGGTTTTGCTGTTGTTGCAACAGAGATCAGTCAGCTTGCAGCTGCCAGTCAGGAAGCTGCAAACCGTATCCAGCAGATCAACAGTGTTGTAACTCAGGCAGTGCATAATTTAGCAGACAATGCAAATGGACTGGTACAATATATGAACGAGTCGATTCTTCCAGAGTTTGAAGAATTTGTAACGGCCGGAAGTGAGTATAAAAACAAGGCAACCTACATAGAGAATGCCATGAATGAATTCGAATCAAAGACGGATTCATTAAAGAACACAATGATTGAGATACAGAAATCGATCAATACGATTGCACATGCCATCGAGGAGGGGGCAAAAGGTGTCAGCAATGCGGCAGACAGTACACAGGTACTTGTTACAGATATGGAGAATATCTCAAGCCGTATGGATGAGAACTTTGAAATTGCAACCGATTTAAAGAAAGAAACGGCGATATTTACAAAACTATAATGCTGGCATTGCACCTGAAGGGAAAATGTTTTAAGTATGCAGAGACAGGAGAACGATCCTGTCTCTGCTTTTTACCGTTATATTTCGATTTGTGAACTTGTCAGCAGGGAAAAATTGTTATATAATGACGTGTACGGCATTTGAAATTTGAAAATCTTTTCCGGATCATAAAGATGGAAAATGAGAATACAGGAGGAAAATAAAAAATGAGCAAAGTAAGAACAAGATTTGCACCAAGTCCGACAGGAAGAATGCATGTGGGAAATCTGCGTTCTGCATTATATGAATTTTTGATCGCAAAACATGCAGGCGGCGACTTTATGCTTCGTATCGAGGATACGGATCAGGAGCGCTTTGTAGAAGGTGCAGTTGATATTATATATCATACCTTAGAGGAGACAGGCTTAGTACATGATGAGGGACCAGATAAAGATGGCGGTTATGGTCCATACGTACAGAGTGAGCGTATGAAGACCGGTATCTATATGAAATATGCAAAAGAACTGGTCGAAAAAGGCGAGGCATATTACTGCTTCTGCGACAAGGAGCGTTTAGAGTCTTTAAAAACAGAAGTGGACGGTAAAGAGATCATGATGTATGACAAACACTGTCTGCATTTAAGTAAAGAAGAAGTGGAGGCAAATCTTGCTGCTGGCAAACCGTTTGTCATCCGTCAGAACATCCCGAACGAGGGAACAACGACCTTCCATGATGAGTTATACGGAGATATCACGGTGGATAATGCAGAACTTGATGATATGATTCTGATCAAATCCGATGGATATCCGACCTATAATTTTGCAAACGTGGTTGACGATCATACCATGAACATCACACATGTGGTACGTGGAAATGAGTATCTTTCCTCTTCGCCGAAATACCAGCGTCTGTATGATGCATTTGGCTGGGAATCACCGGTTTACATCCATCTGCCGCTGATCACGGATGAAAACCACAAGAAACTTTCTAAGAGAAGCGGACATTCTTCTTTTGAAGATCTGTTAGAGCAGGGATTTTTAAGTGAAGCAGTTGTAAACTATATCTCACTGCTTGGCTGGAGTCCGGAAGATAACAGAGAAATTTTTACCTTAGATGAGCTGATCAAAGAATTTGATTACCACAGAATCAGCAAATCACCGGCGGTTTTTGATTATACAAAATTAAAATGGATGAACGGTGAATACATTAAAGCAATGGATTTTGACAGCTTCTATGAAAAAGCAGAGCCGTATATCCGTGAGGTGATCACAAAGGATCTTGATTTAAAGAAAATTGCAGCAATGGTAAAGACCAGAATCGAGGTATTCCCGGATATCAAAGAGCATATTGATTTCTTTGAGGCGCTTCCGGAATATGATGTGGCAATGTATACGCACAAGAAGATGAAAACAAACGCAGAAACATCTTTAAAGGTATTAAAGGATGTACTTCCACTGTTAGAAGCACAGGAAGATTACAGCAATGACGCATTGTATGCCACATTGTTAAAATACGTGGAAGAGACCGGTGTGAAGAATGGCTATGTAATGTGGCCGATCCGTACCGCTGTTTCCGGCAAACAGATGACACCGGGCGGAGCGACAGAGCTGATGGAGGTACTTGGAAAAGAAGAGTCCATTGCCCGCATCAAAAAGGGTATTGAATTGTTAGAACAGTAAGATTTTTTGACAGGCAGGGAGATTTTAAATTTCCCTGCCGTTTCAAATCTATGAATTGAGGTAATCTATGAGCTTTAATGCATCACAGACACGGGCAATCCATCATAAAAATGGACCCATGCTCGTTCTCGCCGGACCAGGTTCCGGAAAAACCCTTGTAATTACGGAACGCACGAAATATCTGATCGAAGAGTGTGGGATAGATCCGGCGCAGATTCTTGTTATCACATTTACAAAAGCTGCGGCAACAGAGATGAAACGCAGGTTTCAGCGGAAGATGAACAGATCATGTCCGGTAACATTTGGTACATTCCATGCGGTTTATTTTGCAATCTTAAAGCATGCATATAATTACAGTGCGGATAATATTGCGAGAGAGGAACAACGCTATCAGTGTATGAGAGAGATCATAGCGAAGGAACATCTGACCTATGAGGATGAGACGGAATTTATCACTTCCTTGCTGGGGGAGATCAGTCTGGTCAAAAATTCAGGAATACAGATCGCAAATTATTATTCGAAAAACTGTGCGGAAACTGTGTTCCGGAAGGTGTACCGTGAATATCATGAGTTTTTGTATAAAAACAGACTGATCGATTTTGATGATATGCTGGTATACACGAAAGAACTTTTTGAGCAGCGCCCCGATATCCTTGCGGCGTGGCAGAATAAATACCGCTATATTTTGATTGATGAGTTCCAGGATATCAACCGGATTCAGTATGATATTATAAAAATGCTGGCAGGAGAGCGTAAAAATCTGTTTATCGTGGGAGACGATGACCAGTCAATCTATCGTTTCCGCGGCGCAAAACCGGAAATCATGCTGCATTTTAAAGATGATTATCCGGAAGCGGAGACTGTTCTTTTGGATGTGAATTACCGTTCGACAAAAAATATTGTGGCAAGTGCCGGCTGTCTTATCAGTCACAATAAAGAACGCTTTACGAAAAAAATCGAAGCTGCTGACCAGGGAGACATTCCGATCGAGTGGCAGCAGTTTGAAAGCCAGCGCAAAGAAAATGCGCGTATTATCTGGGATATTCAGGAGGCAGTGGAAAGAGGGGTAAAATATGAGGAATTTGCAGTACTTTTCCGTACCAATACGCAGCCGAGACTTCTGATGGAGCAGTTGATGGAATATAATATACCATTCCGGACAAGAGACACTGTACCAAATTTATATGAACACTGGATTGCAAAAGATATCTTTGCATATATAAGAATTGCGATGGGAAGCAGGGAAAGAAGGGATTTCCTGCAGATCATGAACCGGCCCAAACGCTATATCAGCAGGGAATCATTAGACGAGGAGACGGTGGCATTTGATGTATGGGAATGGTACTATGAGGAACAGCCGTGGGTGGCAAAGCGTATTGAAAAACTTGAGGGTGATATCCATATGTTAGAGCATTTAAGCCCTTATGCGGCGATCAATTACATAAGGAAGGCTGTTGGCTATGACGAATTCTGCACAGAATATGCGGATTACAGAAGAATTAAGGCGGATGATCTGTTTGATGTTTTAGATGAACTGTTAGATGCTGCAAGAGAGTATAAGACCTATGATGCCTGGTTTGACCACATTGAAAATTATACGAAAGAGTTAAAAGAATTTTATCGTGTGCAGAACCAGAATCCAAACAGTGTTGCGTTAGCAACATTGCATAGTGCAAAAGGGTTAGAATATGAGAATGTATACATCATTGACGTCAATGAAGGAGTTATGCCATACAAAAAAGCAGTGTTAGAACAGGAAATAGAAGAAGAGCGAAGGATGTTTTATGTAGGGATGACGCGTGCAAAAAAAAATCTGCATCTTTTTTCGGTAAAACAACTGAACCATAAAGATGCAGAAATTTCGCGCTTCATCAAAGAAGCTCAGAACTAATCATCCATTTCCTCAAAGGCTGCTTCATCTAAAAGCTCGTCAAAACGGTCGGATACAGCTTCGTATTCATCATCATCCTCGATATTATCAAGGGAAGGATTGCCTTCAATGTCCTCAGAATAACGATAAATAAATACTTCGCCTTCCTCGTTCTCCTCGCCATTTTCATCGAGTGGGAGAAGTGCAATGTAATCACGTTCGCCAACAGTAAAAATGGTAAGAATCTCACATTCTACCTGACTTCCGTCGTCAAGATCAAGGGTTACAACGATATCTTCATCGTCATTGTTCTGGTTGAAATCACTCATGCCGATACCTCTCTTTTTTGTAATGGTCCTAATAAAGACAAAGACATCATAACATAATCGGGTGTGAATGAACATATTTTTCTATACAAAATGTAAAAAAAAAGGTATACTATTTTATTATAGAAAAAATACCGGGGTACGATAGAAAAGGTGGCAGACAGCATGGATTACACGATCAGAGAAGGCGATTACGAAAAATTAGGAGTACAGAAAAAGAATGATGCAGTTATTTTCACATTTGAAGGGGAAAAAGAAGAAAACTGCAGCATTCTTTTTTATGGGAAAAAAGCAGAGCCTGTCTGCAGAATTCCTGTACCGGAAGAATATTGCCGCGGATCAGTACGTTCTGTAGCTGTAGCCGGCAAGTTATGGAAAAATTTAAGATACAATTACGAGATAAATGGAAAAATCATTACGGATACCTATGCGACCCGTATTATAGGCAGAGAAAAATGGAACGATAAAACCCGCAGTGAGAATGATTATTTTATCTGTGGCGGTGCATATCCGCAGCCGTTTGACTGGGGAAATGACAGACAGCCGGAGATTAAACGACAGCAGATGGTTATGTATAAACTGCATGTGCGTGGCTTCTCCATGGATGATGCATCCTGTCCGAGAAAAGAGAGGGGGACATTTCGTGCAGTCGCAGACAAAATCCCGTATCTGAAGGCACTGGGTGTTACGACAATAGAGCTAATGCCTGCTTATGAGTTTGAAGAGCAGATAATACCAAAGAAAATGACGCTGCCGGATTATCTTAAATGGGACAGCCAGAGCGATGATCTGATCAAACCGGAAATAGTACAGCCGGAGAAAAAAATTAATTATTGGGGATATGTTCCGGGCAACTATTTTGCTCCAAAGGCTTCTTACAGCAGCAGTATAGATGCTGCGTCTGAGTTTCGGGAGATGGTGCGCACATTACATCAGAATGGAATGGAATGTGTGATGGAATTTTATTTCGCACCTGGGATGAATCAGAATGTGATTCTGGATGCACTGCGGTTCTGGGTACGGGAATATCATGTAGATGGATTTCATCTGCAGGGGGATGCACTGCCGGTTACAGCAGCAGCGCAGGATCTTCTGCTTAGCAGAACGAAGTTATTTTATACGCACTTTGATCCGATCCTGTTGGAAAATGCAAAGAAATATCATCATTTATATGTATATAGTGATGAATATCTGTATCCGGCAAGGAAAATGCTGAATCATATGGAAGGCAGTCTTAACGAGCTTTTCTGTCAGCAGAGAAAGCAAAACAGTGTGGAAGGTTTTGTCAATTACATTACAAATAATAATGGATTTACCTTGTGGGATCTGTTTTCCTACTGCGAAAAGCATAATTTGGAAAATGGTGAGGATAACTGCGATGGAAATTGCTTCAATTACAGCAGTAATTGCGGCGCAGAGGGAAATACGAGAAAAAGATATATAGATAATTTGCGGAAAAAACAGGTCAGAAATGCATTGACCATGGAGTTTTTGGCACAGGGAGTTCCACTGGTTCTGGGAGGAGACGAATTTTTAAATTCACAGCAGGGCAATAACAATGCGTATTGTCAGGACAATAAGACAGGCTGGCTGAATTGGAAAAAACAAACAAAAGAAAGCTGGCTGTATGAATTTGTGAAAAAACTTGCAGGTTTCCGCAGGGAACATCCGATCATTGCTTCGGATCATCCGATGGAGCTAAGCGATTATGGGCGGAAAGGATTCCCGGATCTTTCCTATCATGGGGAGAATGCATGGATTTCTTCAATACCGGCTGACAGACAGGCTGCGGGGATGCTCTATTGCGGCGAATATGAGAAGAAGTCAGATCAGACACCGGATGATTATATCTATATTGGTTATAATTTTCACAGTGGTCTGTCGCATCTTGCACTGCCAAAACTTCCGCAAAATAAAAAATGGTATCTTCTGATGACTACGGCAGTGGAAAATTCATTTCTGCCGGAAAAGAGACTCCTCGAAGATCAGCATCTTTTGGCAATCGAAGGGCAGTCAATCAACATTGTAATTGGAATATAAAAGTAGTAAAGAGGGTAAAAGATATGATAAAGGCATGGAAACATTTATGTACGATCCTGCATCACAAAAATTTAGTCCGGGCAGGCTGTTTTAAAATCGGACTTTATAAACAGGGATTATTGCATGACATGTCAAAGTATACGCCGACAGAATTTTTAGTAGGATGTAAATATTATCAGGGAACGATGAGCCCTAATAATGCAGAACGTGAAGATAAAGGATATTCTTCGGCATGGCTTCACCATAAGGGAAGAAATAAGCACCATATGGAATATTGGATGGATTATGGTGTTGGTGATGGGAGAGATGGTCAGAAACCGCATCGTGGGATCTGTGGTATGAAGATGCCGATTCAGTATGTGGCGGAGATGTATGTGGATCGTGTTTCAGCATCAAAGAATTATCAGCGGGATAAATTCAGACCGGACAGCCCGCTTCAGTACTATTTAAAAGGCAGACAGCATTATATTTTAAATGAGGACACGAAAGCGATGTTAGAACTTTTACTGGTTATGCTGGCAGTAAAAGGGGAAGATGAAGTAAATCATTTTCTGAAATATGAGGTATTAAAAGGAAAGGTTCCTTATGAGAAAGAATACCTCATTAATTTCAGAAAAAATCTGGAAAAAGGCAGTGCATATCGTCTGGAAGAGGAGCAGTGAGAACGAGCAGCCCGCCTGTGATAGGATGTGAAAATGTTAAGCGGTAGGAGTGAAGAGCCTGCCGCTTTATTGTTTTATCTGTTGGATTATAAAGAAAATCCCCGATCAGTGGATGACCGATCGATTTTAAGTGAACGCGGATCTGGTGTGTACGACCGGTCTCTAAATGCAGCGACAGCAGAGATAAACCATCGTGATAAGCAAGGCGTTCATAATGTGTGACGGCACGTTCTCCGTTTTTATAGTCGATCTGGCGTTCGATCGTCGATCCATCCACGCGTCCGATCGGAGCATCGATCGTTCCAGATTCAGGTGTTTTTCCGGAGACAATGGCGATATATTCCCTTGATATCTCGCGTCTGGCTGCTGCGGTACTTAATATGGCAGAACTTAACATGTGCTTTGCAATGAGGGTCAGCCCGGTTGTGTCACGGTCGAGACGATTGACACAGCGGAATGTATAAGGGATATTCTGGTCGTTATAATAGCCACATACAGCATTCGCAAGTGTATGGTCGTAGTGGTTGAGGGACGGGTGGATGGGCATATATGCCGGTTTATCCACAGCAAGGATGTCCTCGTCTTCATAACAGATGGAAAGCGGCAGGGAAACTGGCAGAATATGTGCGGAGGATGTGTTTTCTTCCAGGTGGATAAAAAGTTCGTCGCCGGCAGATATACGTGTGCGCATGTAAGCCCATTCCCCGTTTAACAGGACGCTTTCGGGTGTCTTTTTCAGTTGTACGAAAACAGCATTTGGATATCCTTTTAGAGAGAGATACTCACGAATGCTGAAAGAATCATATTCCGGCTCTATCCGGTAATTAAATTTTCGAATCATATGGTCATTATATAATAAAACTTTGAAAAAATAAATGGGGAAAAGCACGCACAACCTGGCAAAAACATAGAATGTATCAATAAAGCTTTTAAGGTGCGTTTTGAAAACATTCTTATCTCCACTTACGCCAGAGCAGGAAAACGAATGCCTGAAAAAATTAAAAAAAGGTAGCCTTGAAGCAAAAAACGAACTGACACTTCACAATATGCGTCTGGTTGCGCATGTGGCAAAAAAATATCAGAACTCGGAAGAAGATATGGAGGATCTGATCTCGATTGGAACGATAGGACTGATGAAGGCAATTGCAACGTATAAAGAAGATTATGGGAGCAGGCTGGCAACCTATGCAGCCAGATGTATCGATAATGAACTTCTGATGTATTTTCGGGCAAAGAAGAAAGTGTCGCGTGAAGTATCGTTATATGAACCTATCGGTATGGATAAAGAGGGAAATCAGATCCATCTGCTTGATATTGTGGAGAGTGAAGAACCGGATGTTGTGGAACTGTTAGAACATACAAGGCAGATTGAAAAGCTGCTTGGGCTGGTTCCTAAAGTGTTACAGGAAAGAGAATTGTTTATTATTGTACATCGTTATGGACTTTTTGGGAATAAGGAGATGACGCAGAGAGAAATTGCTTCTGCAGTTGGAATCTCACGTTCATACGTGTCACGTATTGAAAAAAAAGCATTGGATAAATTGAAAAAAAGTTTTTGCGAATAAGGTTGTATTTCTTACTATGAATGTGTTATACTTAGGCGACGGCGGATGTCGCCGCCTTATGTTCGGATTTATATCAGGTCTTAGAAGCTGGGTATGGAATTGCTCAGTGTTTCTATGCACAGGTTGTCGTGTGCATATGTCAGTAAAAATCAACTGCAGCATTTCTGCTGTAAGAATCAGATGAATCAGAAAAATGAATAAAAAGGAGGAATACGTTGTATAGTATTGTATCAACAGCGATCATACACGGAATCCAAAGTGTGCCGATTTCTGTGGAAGCAGATGTGAGCGATGGCATGCCTGTGTTTGAAATGGTAGGATTTCTTGCTTCAGAGGTACAGGAAGCAAAAGAGAGAGTGCGCACGGCACTGAAAAACTGTGGCTATGCATTGACTCCAAAACATATTACGATCAACTTTACACCTGCTAACATCCGGAAATCCGGATCCGGATTTGATCTTCCGGTTGCAGTTGCGGTCCTTACCGCATTTGGCTATGTCAGACAGGAACTGGTCGGAGAATACTTTGTAACAGGAGAGGTCGGGCTGAATGGAAAAGTACAGCCAGTAAATGGAGTTCTGCCAATGGTCGCGGAGGCAAAAGAACGAGGTATGAGGAAATGCATGGTTCCATGGGAAAATGCAAGTGAGGCAGCGCTGGTAGCGGACATGCAGGTGTTTGCCGTAAAAGATCTTGCGGAAGCTGTTACGGTTTTAAATGGAAAAGGGGAATATTATAATGAGCCATATAATATAGAAGAAATACAGGCAGGAAAGGCATTGGATTTTGCAGATGTATATGGACAGATATTAGTGAAACGTGCCTGTGAAACGGCTGTTTCAGGAATGCATAATCTGCTTTTGATGGGGTCTCCGGGTGCAGGAAAAACAATGATTGCAGAACGGATTCCTGAAATCCTGCCGCCCTTAAATGCAGAAGAACGGATGGAGCTTTCTAAAATATACAGTGTTTGCGGACTTTTAGAACATAAAAGAGGATTGATGCAGAAAAGACCGTTCCGTGCACCACATCATACGATCACACCGCAGGGACTTGCAGGTGGAGGTGCATTGCCGAAACCGGGGGAAATTTCGCTGGCACATAAGGGAATCTTGTTTTTAGATGAACTGACAGAATTTCAAAATGATACTCTGGAAATATTAAGACAGCCGATGGAGGATAAAAAAATATGTATCGCAAGACTGAATGCGAGCTATGAATATCCGGCTGATTTTATGCTTGTGGCTGCGATGAATCCCTGTAAATGCGGGTATTACCCGGATATGCAGAGATGTACCTGCACATCGGCAGCGATTAACCGGTATCTGAGGAAGATAAGCAGACCGCTTTTAGACCGGATTGATATATGTGTGGAAGTGCCGCCGATCGGATTTAAGGATCTTTACAATACCGGAAAAAGTGAACGGTCAGAAGAAATCAGAAAACGCGTTATACGGACACAAGAGATACAGAAAATGCGTTACTGTGGAGAAGAGTTCTGCTTTAACAGTCATATTCCGTCTTCTAAGATTTTTGAGTATTGTAAACTTGATAAAAAACAGGAAACTTACATGGAACGGATGTATAACAAATTAGATCTGACAGCACGGACTTATCATAAAATACTGCGTGTGGCACGCACACTGGCAGATATGGAAGAAAGTGAACAGATAAAAATGCGGCATTTAAATGAGGCGATCTGTTATAGAAATATTGATAAGAAGTTCTGGGAGGTATAGGGTGATAAATTATGCGTACTGGCTCTCAAATATTCCGGAAGTCGGAATACGCACCAGAAACAGGCTGATTGCCGCAGCAGGAAGTGCGAGGGAGATTTATGGACTGACAGAAAAACAGCTTCTCCTGATCCCTGGCGTGACGGAAAAACATGCTGCGAGGATCTTAGAGAGCAGAAAAAAAGATTATGATGCAATGTTTGAGGGGATGATAGAACAAGGAATCTGGTTTTTATCCAGAGAGGAACAGCTGTTCCCAGAACGTCTTGCCACAATCCCGGATGCACCATATAGCATTTATGTGAAAGGGAATATGCCGGCAGAGTGGAATAAAAAGACAGTGGCGATCGTTGGTGCACGCCGCTGTTCTGCTTACGGCAGATCAGTGGCAGAAAAAATAGCAGGAAAAATAGCAGAATCAGGTGCATGGGTTGTAAGCGGCATGGCATCCGGGGTTGATGGTGGCGGACATGCGGGTGCACTTGAGAAAAATGGATATACATGTGCAGTATTAGGGTGTGGGGTAGATATCTGTTATCCAAGATCAAATATTAGAATATACCAGGAGATACTTGAAAAAAATGGTGCAGTCATCTCAGAATATCCGCCGGGGACAAATCCGTCTGCGCCGCTTTTTCCTGCAAGGAACCGGATCATTGCAGGACTTGCGGATGTGGTGGTTGTTGTTGAGGCAAAAATAAAGAGTGGTTCGCTTATTACAGCGGATTATGCGTTAGAACAGGGGAGAGACATATATGCGGTGCCGGGACGTATATATGATGCGCTTAGCGGGGGATGCAATAATCTGATACGGCAGGGGGCAGGTATTATTTCTGATGTAGATGAATTCTTAAAAGAAATTGAATTACAGGGGGAGATAAATACCGGAGAAGATAATTTAAAAAATTTATTACTTGAAAAAGATGAGCGACTGGTGTATAGTTGTCTAAGTTTACGACCGAAAAACGTCGGGGAACTCTTGGAGAAGACTGGTATATTAGTACCGGACATGATGGACGTACTTGCCAGACTTCTGCAAAAAGGTTTTATTACCGAGACAGTTAAAAATTACTATATCAGAAAAATATGAAAGAAATTCTTAGACGCAGCAATCTGCACAAATGGAACAGAGCTGCTGTCAGAAACAATAGATGGCACGTTTTGTACACTGCTCTATTGTCATGAATAAAAGGAGATGGATGCATGGCAAAGTATCTTGTTATTGTGGAGTCGCCCGCAAAGGTAAAGACAATTAAAAAATTTCTGGGAAAAAATTATGAGGTAGTGGCATCGAACGGACATGTGAGAGATCTGCCAAAAAGCCAGATGGGAATTGATACAGAGAATGATTTTGAACCCAAATATATTACGATCCGCGGAAAGGGAGATATCCTGGCAAAACTGCGAAAGGAAGCAAAAAAAGCAGATAAAGTTTATCTTGCAACTGACCCCGATCGTGAGGGAGAGGCGATTTCATGGCATTTGAGCCAGGCACTGAAGCTGGATGATAAAAATGCACAGAGAATTACTTTTAATGAGATTACGCAGAATGCAGTGAAGGCTTCGTTAAAAGAACCGCGCCAGATTGACATGAATCTTGTAGATGCACAGCAGACCAGACGAATTCTGGATCGTCTGGTGGGATATGAGATCAGTCCACTGCTATGGGCAAAAGTAAAAAGAGGACTTAGTGCCGGACGTGTCCAGTCAGTTGCGCTTCGCATTATCTGTGACCGGGAGGATGAGATTAATGCATTCATTCCGGAAGAATACTGGACACTGGATGCAGAACTGTCTGTAAAAGGTGAAAAAAAGGCATTGCTCGCCAAATTTTATGGAGATGAGAATGGAAAAGTTACAATTTCCAGTAAAGAGCAGGCAGACCGCATCATGGCAGAGATGCAGAAAGAAGAGTTTCACATTTTAGAGGTAAAAAAAGGAGAACGTGTAAAAAAAGCTCCATTACCGTTTACAACCAGTACGTTACAACAGGAAGCATCTAAGGCACTTAATTTTCCGATTTCAAAAACAATGCGTATCGCACAGCAGTTGTATGAAGGTGTGGATGTCAAAGGTCAGGGAACGGTTGGTCTTATCACTTACTTAAGAACAGACTCTGTACGAATTTCAGAAGAGGCAGATGCACAGGCGCGGGAATATATTGCTGAAAATTATGGTGAGAACTATATTGCCGGTGAAAAAACAGCAAAGAAGAATGGAGCCAAAATTCAGGATGCGCATGAGGCGATCCGTCCGTCTGATATCAATCGTACACCTGTCATGGTGAAAGAGTCGTTATCGAGAGATCAGTTCCGCCTGTACCAGTTGATCTGGAAACGTTTTGCGGCAAGCAGAATGTCACAGGCGGTTTATGAGACAACAAATGTAAAAATTGGAGCAGGAAAATACCAGTTTACAGTATCTGCTTCTAAAATTGCATTTGACGGATTTATGTCAGTGTATACAAGCGATGATGATGAAAAGGCAGAGAATAATGTCCTGGTAGGCTCTATTGATGAGAATACAGTGCTTGGATTAAAAGAGTTTGATGAAAAACAGCATTTTACCCAGCCACCGGCCCACTATACAGAGGCATCACTGGTAAAAACATTAGAGGAGCTGGGAATAGGACGTCCGAGTACTTATTCACCGACAATCACGACACTGCTAGGAAGACGATATATTGTTAAGGAAGCAAAAAATTTATATGTGACGGAACTTGGAGAAGTGGTCAATCAGATTATGAAGGAATCATTTCCAAGCATTGTAGACGAACATTTTACCGCAAACATGGAATCGCTGCTTGATGGTGTTGAAGAAGGCAATGTAAACTGGAAAACAGTGGTACGTAATTTCTATCCGGATCTGGATGAAGCTGTGAAGGCAGCGCAGAAGGATCTGGAAAAAGTAAAGATAGAAGATGAAGTGACAGATGTTATCTGTGATGTCTGCGGCAGAAATATGGTAGTAAAATATGGTCCACATGGCAAGTTCCTTGCATGTCCGGGATTCCCGGAATGCCGCAATACAAAACCTTATCTCGAAAAGATTGGAGTTGCATGTCCGAAGTGCGGTAAGGAAGTTGTACTTCGCAAAACGAAAAAAGGAAGAAAATATTTCGGCTGCGAGGATAATCCGGAATGTGATTTTATGAGCTGGTCAAGACCTGTTGCAGAAAAATGTCCGAAATGTGGCGGGTACATGGTAGTCAAAGGAAATAAGATTGTGTGTGCAGATGAACAGTGCGGTTATGTGACAGATCGTAAAAATGTTGAAAAAGATTCCGAATAATGAAATAATTTTAGGAAGAATATATTAAGAATATTGAATTTTCAGAATTGACGTGATAAAATATAGTACATCATGAAAGACATATATGTAGTCAGGAGGCACGCATTATGAGCGTTCAGTTGTTGGATAAAACAAGAAAAATCAATAAATTGCTTCACAATAATAATTCATCCAAAGTAGTATTTAATGATATATGCGACGTATTAAAAGAAATACTGGAATCAAATATCCTTGTCATCAGTAAAAAAGGAAAAGTACTTGGAACCGGAGTAAGACAGGGTGTCGAAGAGATCAATGAATTGATCGTGGATGAAGTAGGAGGTTTTATTGATCCGCTTTTAAATGAACGTTTGCTTGGAATCCTGTCCACAAAAGAGAATGTTAATCTTGAAACATTGGGATTTGTGGATGATGTAAAAAAATATACAGCGATCATTACACCAATTGATATTGCCGGAGAACGGCTTGGAACATTGTTTGTATACCGTGAGAACCGTCAGTATGATATAGATGATATTATATTGAGCGAATATGGAACAACTGTGGTCGGACTTGAAATGATGCGTTCTGTAAATGAAGAAAATGCAGAAGAAACAAGAAAGGTACAGATTGTAAAATCTGCGATCAGTACATTATCTTTTTCAGAATTAGAAGCAATCACACATATTTTTGATGAGATGGACGGCAAAGAAGGAATCCTTGTTGCAAGTAAGATAGCAGACCGTGTTGGAATTACAAGATCGGTGATCGTAAACGCACTTCGCAAGTTTGAAAGTGCAGGTGTGATCGAATCGAGATCATCCGGAATGAAAGGAACTTACATCAAGGTATTGAATGATGTTGTGTTTGATGAACTAGACAAGATAAAGAAAGAGAATCATAAGAATAGTTAAATGAAAAGGAATTTGTTACGCTATTTGAAAAACGTGACAAATTCTTTTTTTATGAGGGTGCTTTTTACAGCATTCTGGCAACATGTTCGCTAAAAGATGCAAAAAATGTCGAAAAAAAAGAGGATTATGAAGAATCAGAACAAATTGTTGTACACGAAATCGTAAAATAATACAAGATACGGGGAAAAACAACGAAAAAAAGTAAAAAACTCTTGTGTTTTTTCTGAGATATTTTATAATAAAATAGAATAATGTAGAAAATAGTGCATGAAAGGAGCAACAGAATGTTTACAACGAATGCATTTGACTATACAAATATACTTGATAAAGCGGCTGATGCAAGCTGGATGCGTGAGAATGTTATCACTAATAATATTGCAAATATCGACACACCTGGATACAAGAGACAGGATGTTGATTTTGAATCTGTATTACAAAAGGCACTCGGTAAGACAAAATACAGCAGCCTTGATAAGAAGGTAAGAGAATTGAACCAGAATCTTGGAAAACTTACAGCGACATCTTATACGGATGCGGCAAATTATTCATACCGTCTTGACCGTAATAATGTGGATGAAAACACGGAAAATGCGGAGCTGGCTTCTGAATCATTGAGATATCAGCTATTGACGACAGCGATAACAAACAATTTCTCAAGAATGCAGACAGTCTTAAAATAAAAGAATAAAAAGAAACAAAGGATGGAAATTATATGGGATTATTTCAGGCATTTGATATCAGTGCAAGTGGTATGACAGCAGAACGCTTCCGTATGGATACGATTGCACAGAATATTGCAAATATTAATACAACAAGAACGGAAGATGGGACACCGTACCGGAGAAAGATTGTTACATTTGCGGAAAAGACAGAAACACCTTTTTCACAGTATTATGAGACGGCAAGAGCGAGAGCGGTTGGAAATGGTGTAAAAGTAACATCTGTAAAAGAAGATGATGAGACAGAAATGCGCATGGTTTATGACCCATCTCATCCGGATGCAGATGAAAACGGTTATGTTACATATCCGAATGTTAATACAGTAACTGAAATGACGAACCTGATTGATGCAACGAGAGCATATGAGGCGAATACAACAGCATTTGATGCAACAAAAAGTATGGTACAGGCTGCACTCAACATCAGCAAATAAGGAAAGGAATGACGGTAAATGGACATTACTTCGTTGACAGGGATTACATCAGATTATATTGAAAAAGTAGCAGAACAGAACAGACTCGTAAATACTTCAGATGACAGTTTCCAGTCAGTACTTGATTCAGCAATGAATGTGTTGACAGAAACAAGTGATTTGCAGAATGATGCAGAGGCTGCTCAGATAGAATTTGCCCTTGGGAAGGCAGACAATCCGCATGATATGCAGGTTGCAGCAAAGAAAGCGCTTACAGCACTTCAGTATACAACAGCAGTAAGGGATAAAATGTTGGATGCATATAAAGAGATCATGAATATGCAAATTTAATGAATGGAGTCAGATAACATGCCGGAACAGGTGCAGAATATATTAAATAAGATTACAGAGTGGTGGAAAAAATTCAATACAAAGCAGAAAGCATTACTGATCAGTATTGTGGCAGTAATCCTTGTTGCACTGGCAATACTGGCAGCAGTTGTGAGCAAACCCAATATGGTTACGCTGCATGAATGTCAGACAACAGCGGAAGCTGGTACAGTAAAAGATCTGCTGGATGGTGAAAGCATTTCATATCAGATGTCTCAGGATGGTCTGATCTTTTATGTAGATGCGAAGGATGAAGCAGCTGCGTCTATCCTGCTCGGCAAGAATGACATTCCGAGTCAGGGAGCTTCAATCGATAATGTTTTTGAGGGCGGATTCAGCTCAACTGAGGCAGATAAAACAAAAAAATATAAAGTTTATCTGCAGAAATATTTCGCAGAACAGTTAGAGACACTGTCAAATGTTGAAAGCGCTTCTGTTACTCTCGATATTCCGAATGATGATGGAACAATTCTTGCAAAAGATCAGGATTCATATGCCGCAGTCATTCTTACCTTAAGTGGAGATATGGATGAAGATCAGGCCGCAGGTCTTGCAAAATACATAGCAACACAGCTTGGTAATAAAAATACAGATAATATTCAGATTTTAGATTCTAATTCCAATGTTTTATTTTCGGGAGATTCTTCTGATACTTCGATAGGAACAGCAAACAGTCAGCTTTCAGTAAAATCAAAGGCAGAAAATCTTGTAAAAAGCAAAGTAAAAGATGTTATGGTTGGATCTTCCCTGTTTGATCATGTGGAAGTGGCACCGGAACTCGTGATGGATTTTGACACATCGGAAGAGGCAACCCATGAATATTACGCACCAGACGGACAGACGAATGGTATGGTTGGCAGCAAGAGCGAGTATGAATCAGATTCAGAAGGTGGCGCGGCTGCAACACCTGGAACAGATTCCAATGATGATACTTCTTATGTAATCGAAGATAATAATTACACACACAGTACAGTTACAGATACAACAACCAATTATCAGAATAATGAGAAAGTAACAAAGAAATCTTCCAATGGAGGAACTGTTGATTATGCAAGTTCTTCTGTTTCTCTGGTGGCAACAAAATATCGTATCTATGATGAAGATACATTGCGTGCATCCGGAGCACTGGAAAATATGACGTTTGATGAGTATGTTGCAGCAAACAGTGACCCGACACCGATCACGGTTGATCAGGAATACATTACAATGATCTCTAATGCAACAGGAATCCCGACTGATAAGATTACGATCATTGCGCAGGAAGAACCGGTTTTCCAGTATTCTTCCGGTGGAAGAAGTGCTTCCGATTATTTACAGATTGTGCTTGTGGTTCTGATCCTTCTTCTTCTTGGTTATGTGGTATTCCGCAGCACCAGAAAAGAGAAAACCGCAGAGATCGAACCGGAGCTTTCTGTTGAGAGCCTGCTTGAATCAACAAAAGAGAGCCAGGAAGAAATGCAGGATATTGGATACAATGAGAAGTCTGAGACCCGTATCCTGATCGAAAAATTTGTGGAAGATAATCCAGAGGCGGCAGCTTCATTATTGCGCAACTGGTTGAACGAGGAGTGGGAATAAGGTATGGCAACAAATACACAGGATTATACTGGAATACAAAAGGCGGCGATTCTTTTGATTGCCTTAGGACCGGAGCGGTCTGCTGATATTTTTAAACATTTAAAAGAAGATGAAATTGAAGAGCTGACACTTGAAATCGCAAATACCAGAAGCGTTTCACCGCAGGTTAAGGAAGATGTCTTAAATGAATTTTATCAGATCTGCCTTGCACAGCAGTATATTGCTGAAGGCGGTATTGGATATGCAAAAGAACTGCTGGACAAAGCTCTTGGTGAGGAAAAGGCACAGGAAGTTATTACGAAACTTACAGCATCATTGCAGGTACGTCCGTTTGAATTTGTGCGGAAAACAGATCCAAGCCAGTTACTGAACTTTATCCAGGATGAACATCCACAGACAATTGCCATGATCTTATCATATCTGACATCCGCGCAGGCGGCACTTGTGATCGGGGCACTTCCACCGGAAAAACAGGCGGATGTTGCAAAACGTATTGCAATGATGGATCGTACATCACCGGATGTGATTAAAGAGGTAGAGCGTGTTTTGGAAAAGAAACTTTCTTCACTTGTCAATCAGGACTACACGATTGTTGGTGGTGTGGATGCAATCGTAAATATTTTAAATACGGTAGACCGTACGACAGAGAAACATATTATGGAGTCTTTGGAGATCGAAGAACCAGAGTTGGCAGACGAGATCCGCAAGAAGATGTTCGTATTCGAAGATATTCTGCTGCTTGACGACCGTGCAATCCAGAGAGTGCTTCGTGATGTCGATAATGCTGACCTTGGAGTTGCCTTAAAGGCTGCAAACGAAGAAGTACAGAACGTTATCTTTAAGAATCTTTCAAAACGACTGGCTGCAATGATCAAAGAGGATATGGAGTTTATGGGACCTGTCCGTATGAAAGATGTTGAGGAGGCTCAGCAGAAAGTTGTCAGTGTCATTCGTAAATTAGAGGATTCTGGAGAGATTGTAATCTCCAGAGGCGGAGGTGACGAGATCGTTGTCTAATCTTTATAAACCGTGGTTCGTGCATACAGAGAGTCAGAATACAAGGGTGATCGATTCAAATGATCATATACAGGAGTTCCTGAAACAACAGATGGTAAAACAAGACCGGCCTGTAGGACCGGATGGATTTGCGGAGGGGATTATTACTGACAAAACAGAGAATGTAATCCCTGTAGAAGAACCGGAACAGGATATGATTGCTGTGAATGAAAAAGCGGAGCAGATACTTTCGCAGGCAAGAGCACAGGCAGATGTGCTGATTGATGATGCAAGACAGGAAGCGGAAGCTATCCGTGATGAAGCAAAAAAACAGGGTTATCTCGAAGGACAGAATACATTAGAACAGGAGTATGACCAGAAAAAACAGCAATTAGAACAGGAACAGCAGCGGAAAAAGGCACAATTGCAGAATTCCTACCAGGAAAAACAAAAAAATATGGAAAGAGAACTGGTGGATGTAATATTGGATGTGTTTAATAAAGTTTTTCATGTCCAGTTTGATGGCAAAAAGGAGATCCTGCTTCATCTGATCGATAATGCTATTGCCAATATAGAGGATGAAAAGCGTTTCCGGATCAAAGTGGCAGGCGACAATGTCTCATTTCTGGAGGAACATAAAGAAAATATATTAGATTATGTGGGTCATGATATAGAATTGGAGATCGTTCCTGATTATACGCTGGATGAAAATGCATGTATTATAGAAACCGATTCGGGAATCTTTGACTGCAGTCTGGATGTGCAGCTTGATAATCTGATGAAAGATATCAGATCCTTGTGTTCTTAAAAGTGAGGCGGCAGAATGTATACATTTGATAAATATCTTCAGCTTGCTGACAAGACATATTTTAACCGTCTGGGCAAGGTGACAAAGATTGTTGGTCTTACGATTGAATCTGTAGGACCAAATGCAAAACTGAATGATCTGTGCCGTATCATTATCGATCGGGAACAAAATATTTCAACGATGGCTGAAGTGGTCGGGTTCCGTGATAAACATTTACTCCTGATGCCGTTTGAAAGCGTAGAAGGAATTGGTGTTGGATGTATTGTAGAAAATACAGGACATCCTCTGACGGTAAAAGTTGGAGAAGAACTGTTAGGTCATACATTAGATGGAATAGGACGGCCAACCGATGTGGAAGAATTATTACTTCCGTATGATTATCCGGTTGAAGCATTGCCGCCGGATCCGATGGCAAGAAAAATTATTGATGAAGTACTACCTTTGGGTGTGAAAGCAGTAGACGGTCTGATTACAGTAGGAAAAGGACAGAGAATCGGTATTTTCGCCGGATCCGGTGTTGGAAAAAGTACATTACTTGGTATGTTTGCGAGAAATACAAAAGCGGATATCAACGTGATTGCATTGATTGGCGAGCGTGGAAGAGAAGTAAGAGAGTTTGTGGAACGCGATCTTGGTGAAGAAGGCATGAAACGCTCCGTGGTTATTGTTGCGACATCCGATAAACCTGCATTGATAAGAAATAAAGCTGCAAAAACAGCAACAGCTATTGCTGAATACTTTAGAGATCAGGGGAAAGATGTGTTGCTGATGATGGATTCACTGACACGATTTTCTATGGCACAGCGGGAGATTGGGTTGGCATCCGGAGAGCCACCGGTAACAAGAGGATATCCACCAAGTGTGTATTCAGAAATGCCTAAACTTCTGGAACGTGCAGGAACTTCGGATAAGGGATCTATTACCGGACTTTACACCGTGCTTGTAGATGGTGATGATATGAATGAACCAATCACAGATACGGCGAGAAGTATTTTAGACGGACATATTATGTTGTCCAGAAAATTAGGACAAAAGAATCATTATCCTGCAATTGATGTATTACAGAGTATTTCCCGTGTTATGAGTTCGATTGCTACAAGTGAGCATAAAGAGCTTGCCGGAAAATTAAGAAATGTTATGGCTACTTATAATGAGGCAGAAGACCTGATTAATATCGGGGCATATAAAAATGGAACCAATCGTGAAATTGATTATGCAATTCAAAAAATTCAAGCGGTAAATGAGTTCCTGATGCAAAAGACCGATGAAAAATTTGAATTCAACGAAGAGATTGACCTGCTGCGAAAACTGTTTGAAAACTAAGAAAGGTTTCTGGTATGGCAAAGTTCAGATACAGAATGCAGAACATTCTTGATATCAAAGAAAAAATGGAAAATCAGGCAAAGACAGCCTATGGTATGGCGAATGCAAAACTTGCGGCAGAACAGCAGAAACTTCAGGATATCCTGATCCGGAGAGCCGGTTATGAATCAAAAGCAAGAGAATTGGTGAGTGGCAGTATTAATGTTTTGGAAATTCGTGAATGCAGGAAGGCGATTGACGTCTTAAAAAGCAAACAGCGCAGCCAGATGATGAATGTACATGCTGCAGAACGTGATGTTGAATTGGCGAGAAAACAGTTGAATGAAGCAATGGTTGAACGCAAGACACATGAAAAACTGAAAGAAAAAGCTTTTGAGGAGTTTAAACAGGAACTTTTACATGAAGAGTCAAAAGAAATAGATGAGCTTGTCAGTTATACCTATCACGATAATGGACAGCGTAGTTAGGCAGTTTGAGCGGACAGGAGGAAAATATGGCAGAAGAAAAAGAAGAAGTTGTAGATAAAAAAGCTGAAGAAAAACAAAGAAAAAAAGAAGAGGCAAAGCAGAAGAAAGCACAGCATGCAGCAGAGAGCGATGAACTTGAAGAAGAAAGCGGCGGCAGCAAAGTTGCGGTATTTTTTGTTTCCCTTCTGATCATAGTTGTATGGTTTGCAATTATTGCCCTTCTGATTAAATGGGATGTTGGAGGATTTGGATCAGGCGTGCTTGCACCGATCCTGAAAGATGTCCCTTATGTAAATAAGATTTTACCGGATGATGCGGTGGAGCAGGTTTCAACAGAGGACAGTGCTTATGCGTATGATACGATGGCAGATGCGGTTGAGCGCATTAAAGAACTTGAAAAAGAACTGGCAGATGCACAGAATGCATCGTCTGCAAATGCGGATTATATCAGCCAGTTAGAAGCTCAATCACAGGAATTACAGCAATATAAGGAAAACGAGGCAGAATTTGAAAAGGAAAAGCAGAGCTTCTATGAGGATGTTGTCTTTTCTGATGTAGCCCCGGATATTGAGGAATATAAGAAATATTACGAAAGCATCGATCCTGCAAATGCAGAAGTACTGTATAAGCAGGTAGTGGCACAGACGGCAGAGGATGAGCAGCTTGATGATTACATCAAAACATATTCATCCATGAAGCCAAAAGAGGCAGCAGCAATTTTTGATACCATGACAGACAACCTGAAACTGGTTGCACAGATTTTAGATGGTATGGATGCAGATTCAAGAGCTGCTATTCTTGGTAAAATGACTTCTGATACCGCTGCAAAGGTAACAGAGATCATGAAACCTTCAGAATAGATCATTAAGCGGCAGTACATGCAGCGAAAGGGAAAGGAGGAAGAAACATGGGAAGCACGCGCGTTTCAGAAGTGGCTGGAATTATGTCCATAGGACAGGGCGGCCAGACACTGACCGGAACAAAAGAAGGCGATCTGAAAGTTCAGTTTGCAGAAGTGATGAGCCAGATGACAACCCAGGTTGGAGGCGGTTACAATTATGGTGGACAGAACAGCAGACAGGATGTGGCAGCTGTAACCGGAAACAGTAGTGTGGCAGATGATTATGAACGTTATCAGAATGCTGCGGGCAGTATAAAAGATAATTCAGCAGGCAAAACGGACATTCAATCAGAAAATGCGGATGAAAAGTTAGCTGCATTTGATGAGGATGTGAGACAGGTTTTGAAAGATAAACTTGGTGTGACAGATGAAGAAATCGCAGATGCCATGCAGAAGTTAGGACTTACTGTTGCAGATCTGATACAGCCGAATCAGCTTGCGCAGCTTACAGCTGAACTCACAGGATGTGAAAATGTTGGAGAACTGCTGTGCAACAGTTCATTTATGGAAATTGTAAATGAAATTGGAGAGTTGTCACAGAACCTGTTAGATGAACTTGGAATGACACCGCAGATGTTTACTGAGATGGCTGCTGCAACAGACACAAATGTGAATGCAGAGCAGTTACCGGCGGATATTCAGGTGCCGGAAAATGACAACGCAGTACAGACGGCAGCAGATGCTGTGCCGGAGCAGATGATTTCAGATGCAAAAGATGATAAAGATGAAGTGGAAACACAGAAGCCGGAGGACAACATTGTTCTGCAGAAAGAAGTCGCAGATAATGTGAAGGATACCGATGACGTAAATGATGGCCTGATGCCGGAGAAAACAGAAGAACCGGATGTAAAGACAGAGTCAGATAAGGGACAGCAGACAGGCAGTAAAAATGAATCTGGGAATGCATCGGGTCAGACAGCATTTGTGAATCAGGAACATGTGGCAGATCCGGCAGCAGTAAAAACACCGGAAAATGTGCCGGAATTTTCAAGACAGCTTGATACGTTAGATCTGATCCGTCAGGTAACAGAATTTACAAAAATCACTGTCCGTGAAGCACAGACGACGATGGAGATGCAGTTGAACCCGGAACACCTTGGCAAGATTTATATCGAAGTAACGACCAAGGAAGGAAATGTATCTGCTCATATTATGACACAGAACGAACTGGTAAAAGAAGCGTTAGAAGCGCAGATGGCAGAACTCAAACAGAGTATGAACCAGGCAGGTGTGAAGGTGGATGCCGTAGAAGTTACGGTTGGAAGCCATGAGTTTGAAAAAAACTTAGAGCAGAATGCAAAACAGGAAGAGAGACAGGCAGAGGAGCAGGAAAAAGCTTCGCCAAAGACTAGAAGAATCAACTTAGATGATTTAGATGAACTCTCCGGAGTCATGAGTGAGGAAGAGGCCCTTGTGGCGCAGATTATGGCAGATCACGGTAATTCCGTAGATTATACTGCTTAAAACAAAAGAAAGGAGAAAAAAATGGCATTAATTCAGCCCGTTGTAGACGGAAAAATACCAAAGGATACCAGTACTACAAGCAAATCGGATACCAGCAATGACCTTGGCTATGACCAGTTCTTACAGCTGTTATGTGCAGAGATGCAGTATCAGGATCCGTTAGAGCCTACCAGCAATACGGAGTATGTTGCACAGCTTGCTACATTTTCACAGATGGAAGCAACACTTGGTATGCAGAGTACAATCGAGAGCAGCAATGCAAATGCACTTGTTGGAAAATATGTTATTATCAAGACAACATCTTCGACTGGAGAAACAACAGCAACAGAGGGATTTGTTGATTATGTACAGAAAGAAAACGGTGAGCAGAAGATCTGTGTAAATGGGGTGTTATATTCACTTTCTGATGTATATCAGGTTGCAGATACCGAATACATGGAGGCAGAGACACTTGCTAAGACGTTTGCAGCAGCGGTTGCTAAATTGCCATCCGCAGCACAGCTTACATTAAGTGACAAGGATGATGTCAAGAATTTAAAGACATATTATGATAATCTGAATTCTTATCAGCAGTCAAAGATCGATACAGATACTTTGAAAAAATATCAGGAACTGCTTGCACAGATGGAAAAACTTGCAGGAAAAGACTGGTATAAAAGTACTTCATCATCGACAGGTACAACAACAGATACGACAACAGGAACAGATACAAAAACGGATACAGACACAACGACAGGTACAGATAAAACCTGATATCTGACAGAAGGGAAATGCGATTATGAATAAGATCAGTAACCAGTTTGCTTCCATTGAGCAGGTAACTGACCAGTATCTGACTCGGAAAAGCACGGATGCGGTAACTTCGAGTGGTGTCTCCTTTGAAGATATTTTAAAGCAGAAGCAGGATGCAAAAGCAGGTGGGACACTTAAATTTTCCAAGCATGCCACGATGCGCCTGATGGATCGTAATATCAATTTGTCCAAAGAGCAGAATGAACGACTTGAGACAGGCGTTTTTAAGGCTGGTGAAAAGGGAATCAGAGAATCGTTAGTAATTGTTGATTCACTCGCTTTTATCGTAAATGTTCCGAACAGGACAGTCGTTACAGCAATGGACCGGACAGAGTCCGATGATAATATTTATACCAATATTGATGGTGCTGTGATCATGTAGCCGGACCGAAATGGAGGCTAGATTCCCGGAATGACAGAAGGGAAAGCAGCACAAAAGAACTTAGGAGGTCAATTTCAACTATGATGAGATCAATGTACTCTGCTGTGTCAGGTCTTAAGACACATCAGACAAAAATGGACGTTATTGGTAACAATATCGCCAACGTAAACACAGTAGCTTTTAAATCATCCTCAGTTGTATTTCAGGATGTTTTATATCAGATGACAAGTAATGCATCCGGTGCGAACGCAGCAACAGGTACCGGTGGTGTGAATGCAAAACAGATCGGTCTTGGTGTTACGACCGGTGCAACAAACTTAAGCATCACAACTTCCGGTGCGGCTGAAACAACCGGACGTGCATTCGATATCCGTTTATCAGACCAGTCTACGACAAACTTTTTTGTAGTTAACAACGGTTCTGAGAACCTGTTTACCAGAGCCGGTTCTTTCTATGTAGATGGTGCCGGTAACTTATGTATGACATCCACCGGTTATACAGTTATGGGATGGCAGGTAGATCCGACAACAGGAAATATCAAGAAGGATACCGTATCTGCACTTCGTGTCATGCAGACATCCAACCTGACATCTGCTCCGGAGGCAACCACACAGGCAAATGTTTCCGGTATTATTGATAAAAATGATAAGGATGTATTGTCAGACAACGGACTTGTCAAAACACTGACATTTTTTGATAATCTCGGTTATTCCTATACAGCGCGTTTTGCAATGAAATCTACCGGAACAGATGGAAAATATACGGTGGAACTGGAAAAGATTTTAAATAGTGATGGAACAACATTCTATGATCCGGAAACCAGCAAAGTTGATCTGAGTGATATATTTGGAGCAAAAACAACGAATGCTACACTTGGAACATACAGCCAGGTTCAGAGTGGTTATTACTATGATTCTGCTAAAGATAAATTCTATGTAGGAAGTGATGCAACTGGTACAGAAATCTCTTGGGATCCGGCAACAAATTCTTTTACGGATGGAAAAACTCCAGCAACTACACACAGCCTGAAACAGGTATACGGAATTTCAGATGCAATGGTTTCAAAGATTGGAGGCGGTCAGGCAACGGCTGCAATCGCAAATGGAACACTGACGATTTCCGGAGATGTAACTGATTACGAGATCGACTTCAGCACAAAAGATGGTACGTTTACAGGTGTTGGAGCAAGAACATCCAACAATAAGACAAATTCTGTTACACTTAATATGAGTAAGCTGGGAAATAATCCGACCCAGTTTGATGATATTACCATTGATTTTTCGGGACTGAAAGATGCAGACAACGGTGGTAAATCCACAGCGGTTATGTCTACAGGATCTATAGATGATGGTGTGACAGGAAAAGGAAAGAAATTAGGTGCCATGATCGGTATTTCCATCGATAACAATGGTCTTATCAAAGGTACCTATGATAATGGTAATACAGAGATACTTGGACAGATCGCTGTTGCACAGTTTGCAAATGCATCCGGTCTTGAAAAGGTTGGAGAGAACTGTTACCGTACAACCTTAAACTCAGGTGAATTTGATGGAATTGGTGTTGAGATTTCTGCGGACGGAAGTTCCATGACATCCGGAGAACTTGAAATGTCTAACGTAGACTTGTCCACGGAGTTCACACAGATGATCATCACACAGCGTGGTTTCCAGGCAAACTCCCGTATCATCACAACATCAGATACCCTCTTAGAGGAACTGGTTAATCTGAAACGTTAATGTAAAGTAAGAAAAAGATAATATTTGCGTAAAACCTGTCTTAAAATGTTGAAACAGGTTTTACACAATCAGTTACATATGTTATACTGAACATTGTGACCGGTTTTTGAAAAAATCGGTCACAATAAAAACTGTTGATTAATAATGGAGGAATGATTACTTTATGATCGAAGTGACACGATTGAATGGAACAACAGTATTAATCAATTCGGATCTGATTGAAACGGTGGAGGAGACCCCGGATACAGTTATTTCTCTTACAACAGGTAAAAAGTTTATTGTAAAAGAAAGTAGACAAGAGGTCAAAAATTTAGTAAAATCATACAAAAGGGATATTTTTACAAATGGCCTTTTAAGAGAAGAATAAGTCCCACGGATGGGATTTTATAATCTGAAAAATCAAGGATGGTAGGTGGAAAAAGTGGATATAGCATCAATAGTAGGTATGTTATTAGGCGTTGTAATGTTTGTGTTTGGTGTACTTTCCAACGGAGGTGTTGCAAGTTTACACTCCATGTGGGATACGGCATCATTCATTATTACAATAGGAGGTTCCATTGCAGGTACGCTCGCATCTTTTAAATTGGCAGATTTTATCAATGGTATAAAGTCAATAAAGCTGATTTTTAAGGATGAGGTTCAGGATCCGGCAGTTGTCATCAACCAGATTATCTCACTGTCGAATACTGCGAGAAAAGAAGGACTTCTGGCATTGGAAGAAGCAGCAAACGGGATTGAAGATGATTTTCTGAAAAAAGGAATTATGCTTGTTGTAGATGGTACAGATCCGGAACTGGTAAGAGGAATCATGGAGACTGACTTAGCCTGCGTTGAGAGCAGACATAAAGCTAAAATTGCTGTCTGGGAGAAATGGGCTGAATTAGGTCCTGCCTGGGGTATGATCGGTACACTGATTGGATTGATCCTCATGTTGAAGAACATGGAAGATGCATCTACAATCGGACCGGCGATGGCAACGGCGCTTGTTACAACATTGTATGGTTCATTACTTGCAAACTGGTTATGTAACCCGATTGCAGGTAAGTTAAAACTGAATAATGATAATGAAATGATGATGAAGGAAATTTCCGTGGAAGGTATTCTGTCGATCCAGGCAGGAGAAAATCCACGTGTTATAGAAGAAAAACTGAAATCATTCCTTGCACCTTCGGCGCGTAATACAGCGCAGGAAAGCGAGGCTGGAGGTGAAGAATAGTGAAAAGAAAGCCTGATGAACCAAAAGGATCACCGGCATGGATGAATACATTTGCAGATCTGATGAACCTACTGTTATGTTTCTTTGTATTGTTATTCTCTATGTCAACGGTAGATGCAGAAAAGTTTGAAAAAATGGTGGCTTCCTTTCAGAATACATTTAGTATTCTTCCCAATGGAGGATCTTCTATTGGAGATGGAACTCTGATATCATCCGGTGTGAGCCAGCTTGAAATGTTAGATTCTTATTATAAAGACAAAGCGAACTCTGAAACGGATCAGGAAACAGACGAAGAGAATGATGTAGTGGAAGAATATAAAGAACAGGCACTGGAAGAATCAGAAAAAATGTCTGAACAGCTGGAGGATGCCATTGCAAGATATGGAATCCAGGATCAGGTGGAAGTTGATTTCAATGCACAGTATGTCATGCTCAATATGAATGGAGCTCTTTTGTTTGACTCCGGGCATGCTGAAATCCGATCAGAGGCGTATCCGCTGATTGATAAGCTGGGTAAGCTGATCGAACCTTATCAGGATAATATCATAGAAGTAGAGGGACACACGGATAACGTGCCGATTCATTCTGCAAAATATGAAGATAATGATGTGCTTTCATTTTACAGGGCACGGGCGGTTACAGATTATCTGAGAGATATTACAACAGTGGAGCCCGCACATTTGAAGGCATCTGGAAGAGGTGAGTATGTACCTGTTGCAGATAATACAACGCAGGAGGGAAGATCAAGAAACCGCCGCGTTATTATAAAAATATATAATTCTTATAGTTCAGATTTTAATTGAACAGGAAGGTAGCATTATGAAAAAGAATTTGATAACCGTAATTATTCTGGCACTGGTTTTAGCAAATCTTATTTTAACTGCAATTCTTGTGTTCACGATTATTCCGCAGACAAAAAAATCGAATCAGCTGATCGATCAGGTATGCTCTGCTATTAATCTGGAACTTCAGAGTGGAGAAAATACGCCGGCTACACCGGAGGTGCCGATTGAAGATGTTGAGACTTATGCGATCACTGATGGATTTACCGTGAACTTAAAACAGGGCGAAGATGGCAAACAGCACTATGCTGTATTTTCAGTCAGTTTATCTTTGAATACAAAGAGTGACGGATACAAAACTTATGGCGGATCCGAAGGACTTGCTGCAAAAGTGACGATCATTCAGAGCGAGATTAATACCATTGTAAATGGATATACATTGGATGAGTTTAATGCAAATGGCTATCAGAATGTAAAAGATGATATATTGAAAACATTGCAGGATATGTTTGGAGGTTCAGACTTCATCGTTGGTGTAAACTTCTCAAGCGTTCAGACGGAATAGACTCAAATATTGTGTTAGGTGGTGAGAAAGAATGGGTGAAGTCTTATCTCAAAATGAGATAGATAGTTTGCTCAAAGCGTTAAGCAGTGGTGAACTTGATGTAGATGAAATGAAAGATGAAGATAAAAAACAGGTCAAAAATTATGATTTTGCCCGTCCTGCAAAGTTTTCAAAGGAACATCTGCGAACGCTGGAGATTATCTTTGAACATTACGGAAGACTCTTGTCAACCAATCTTCCTGTTTATTTACGGAAAAATGTTCAGGTTGAGGTGATGAACTCAGAAGCAGTTACATATTCAGAATTTTCAAATGCGTTATCGAATCCTGTATTACTTGGAATTGTAAATGCATCTCCATTGAATGGAAGCATTGTCATTGAGATGGCACAAAATCTTGGATATGTTGTAGTAGACAGAATGTTAGGTGGAAAGGGAGTGCCTCTGGATAAACCGAGGGATTTCTCGGAGATAGAATTGCTGATCATTGAGCGGATATTTAATGTGGCAGTAGATCTTTTAGTGGAGCCGTGGGAGAATGTATGTGAGTTAGAACCCCGGTTAGAGCGTATTGAGACGAATTCGCAGTTCGCACAGATTATATCGCCGACGGAGATGATAGCTCTGGTAACGCTCAATGTTAAGATTGGCGATGTGGAGGGATTACTGAATGTATGCCTTCCATATCTGACTTTAGAGAGTATTATGGACAAACTGAATACCAAATACTGGTATTCGAGTCTGCAGGAAAAAGATGAACAACAGTATACAGAAACGATCGAGGCACTTATTTCAAAAGCACCAATGCCGATCAAAGCTGTACTTGGTAACAGTTCCATTTCAGTAAATGATTTTTTGGGACTGCAGGTAGGAGATATTATCCGGCTGGATACGAAGGTTGATCAGGAACTGAGTGTCTTTGTTGGAAGTATAAAAAAATTTACTGCTCTGCCGGGAGAAACCGGTGATGACTATGCAGTAAGAATTACATCAGTGATTAGGGAGGAGCAGTAAGATGGATGGAACGATGTCACAGGAAGAAATCAATGCTTTACTGAACAATCCTTCAGGTACAGATGAAAATCCGGAAAATACATTGACAGAACAGGAAAAAGATGCGATCGGTGAGATCTCGAATATCAGTATGGGAACAGCGGCAACTACACTGTTTTCACTGGTAAACCGTAAGGTTGAGATTTCCACCCCAGTGGTTGCGTTTGCAAACTGGAGTGATATATGTGACGCATATGAAAAGCCATGTGTATTTATACGAATTGCGTATACCGTGGGATTAGATGGAAGCAATATCCTTGTGTTAAAGGAACATGATGTAAAAGTTATCACGGACCTGATGATGGGCGGTGATGGAACAAATACGGATGGAGAACTTGGAGAACTTCACCTGAGTGCAATCAGCGAGGCAATGAACCAGATGATGGGCTCGGCAGCAACATCATTGTCTTCCATGCTGGACAAGGTAATTGATATCAGCCCGCCAAGTGCAGATCTGATAGATTTGCAACAGACAATTGATGAGAGTCAGATTGATGAGTTCCTTGCAGGTGAATTTGTAAAAATTTCATTCCGGTTAGAGATTGGTGATCTTGTTGATAGTGAGATCATGCAGTTATATCCTGTTTCTTTTGCAAAAGAAATGTGTGCAAATGTAACAAGCAATATGGAAGAAGACAGTAATTCCACTGCAGGAATGAGTGAAAAAGAGAACACCCAGAGTACACCGGCAGCTCAGCCGACACCTGCACCGCAGCCACAACCTCAGATGGCAGCACAGCAGCCAATGATGGGACAGCCGATGATGGGGCAGCCAATGATGGGTCAGCCGATGATGGGACAATCAATGATGGGTCAGGAGATGTCGCAGATGTATGGACAACAGCAGGTAAATGTACAGCCGGCACAATTCCAGGCATTTACTGGAGCAGTACCGGGGAATTTTCAACCGGAAAATATTGATTTGATTATGGATGTACCACTTGAAGTTACGGTAGAACTTGGAAGAACTTCCAAATCAATTAAAGAAATACTTGATTTTACACCGGGAACCATTATAGAATTAAACAGGATTGCCGGAGAACCGATTGATGTTCTGGTAAATGGTAAATTCGTAGCCAAAGGCGAGGTAGTAGTAATAGAAGAAAGCTATGGTATACGAATTACTGAAATTATAAAATAAAAAACAAAAAAGAAGAGTTAAAGATAGGAGAGAAAATTATGGCTAAGGTTATGATTTGTGATGATGCTGCATTTATGAGAATGATGATTAAGGACATTCTTACAAAGAATGGTTATGAGATTGCAGCGGAGGCTGAAAATGGTGCTATTGCAGTGGAGAAATATCCTGAAGCAAAACCGGATCTGGTATTAATGGATATTACTATGCCGGATATGGATGGTATCCAGGCATTAAAGAAGATCAAAGAGATTGATGCAAATGCAAATGTTATCATGTGTTCTGCAATGGGACAGCAGGCTATGGTTATTGAAGCAATTCAGTCAGGAGCAAAGGATTTTATTGTGAAGCCATTCCAGGCTGAGCGTGTACTTGAGGCAGTAAAAAAAGTAGTGGGTTAGTATGATTTTATTAAGCGCTTCTTTTCGAAGTCTGATGCAGCTGATTGGTGTACTGATCATATTTGTGTTTGTTTTGATTATTACCTACTTCACGACAAAGTGGGTAGGTGGTTTTCAAAAAATACAAATGTCCAAAGGAAATCTTATGATTCTCGAAACAATCCGGATTGCAAATGGTAAATTTTTACAGCTTGTTAAGGCAGGAGAACAGTATTTTGTAATCGCTGTGGGTAAGGATGAAGTAACAAAAATTGCGGAACTTACAGAAGATCAGTTATCAGTCCAGACATCGGATGATATGAAAAATTCACAGGAAAATTTTCAGGAGATATTTAGTAGACTGAAAGATCATTTTCCGAAAAAGCAGGATTGATGGAATTATGACAAAATTAAAAAAGACATATTGTATACTGTCATTAATATTTGCAATAGCAGTGTTTGTGGCAGTGTTGTTTGCCTCACAAAACAGAACGACTGTTTATGCAGCTTCCATGGATCCGGACAGCATTGATTCGCTGGATAATACAGCAGCGAATACCAGCACAGGTTCAGGTAGTGAGTCAGACAGCAAAGGTGGTCTGTCCATCTCGATAAATAATGATGAGGCGGGGGTTGCTTCAGAAGTACGTGCATTATTGTTACTGACAATTATTGCAGTGTCACCATCGCTTTTGATTATGCTTACATCGTATACCAGAATTGTAATTGTACTTCATTTTTTAAGAACGGCAATTGGAACACAGACGGCACCGCCAAACCAGATTTTGATTGGACTGGCATTGTTTTTGACATTTTTTATCATGTGGCCGACGTTTCAGCAGATCAATGAGAATGCAATCCAGCCACTGGATAATGGAGATATTACCATAGAAGAGGCATTAAAAGAAGCGGAAGTGCCGATTCGCCAGTTTATGTATGGACAGGTACAGCGAAAGGATGTCAAGCTTTTCGTGGATATGGCTGGTGACAGTTATGATATTGACAGTGCTGCACTGGAAAAGGAATATGAGGAATCCGGGCAGAGTGCATATGATGCGATTCCGATGACAATTATGATTCCATCATTTGTAATCGGAGAACTGAGACAGGCGTTTATTATGGGATTTGTTATATATATCCCGTTTATTGTAATTGATATGGTAGTTGCATCCGTGCTTATGTCGATGGGTATGATGATGCTTCCACCGACAACAATCTCTTTGCCGTTTAAAATATTACTGTTTATACTGGCGGATGGATGGAATCTTGTAATAGGAAGCGTAGTAAAGACGTTTTATTGATGATAACAGAATGTTCGAAGAATGTGCATTCTGTTATAGATACAGATTAAAATGTATATAGATAGCAAAGAGGTGAGAACAAAATGACAGAAGGACAGGTACTTGATGTAGCAAAAGAAGCAATTTATACGATTATAATCTGTTCGGCTCCAATGTTGATCATTTCACTGGTTGTTGGTTTGATTGTCAGTATTTTCCAGACAGTTACATCTATTCAGGAGCAGACGCTGACGTTTGTTCCTAAAATTATTGCAGTATTTGTCGGACTTATGATTTTTGGATCATGGATTTTGACAAATCTGACAGAATTCGTGACGACATTATGGTCGAATTTTAGTATGTATCTCGGTTAGGACGATCTATGTTAGAATATACGTTTTCATTGGCTAATTTTGAAATACTGATATTAATATTGGTTCGCATATCCTGTTTTGTCTATATTGCACCTTTTTTTGGAACAAAAAATGCGCCCTCGCAGGCAAAGATAGGTTTTTCTTTTTTTGTTGCACTTCTGGTGTATGGTTTTGTTGATAAGACAGCAATCGAGTATACAGGTTTGATTGGGTATGCGATAATAGTGTTAAAAGAAGGAATTACAGGGTTGCTGATAGGGTTTGCTGCAAACATTTGTAATTCCATTATTTTATTTGCGGGAAATATTATTGATATGGATATTGGATTATCTATGGTGACTGAATTTGACCCGACAATGAATACGCAGGTAACAATTACCGGAAACCTGTACAATTATTTTATACTTCTTCTTTTGATTGCAACAGATATGCATCATGTGATTTTACAGGCTGTGGTAGATTCTTTTACCGTAATCCCAATCAATGGTCAGTTCTTTAACTGGGATTCACTTGCGGGTTCTATAACACAGTATATGACAGATCTGTTTGTAATAGGTTTCAGGATCTTTCTTCCAATATTTGCCTGTATGATGATTTTAAACTGTATTCTTGGTATTCTGGCAAAGGTTGCACCACAGATGAATATGTTTGCAGTTGGTATGCAGATGAAAATACTGGTTGGTTTTGGAGTTTTATTTCTTACAATTTCACTTTTGCCTGGAATCGCCAGTTTTATATTTACCGAAATGAAAAAGATGATGGTTTTATTTATAGAGGGAATGTACTAAGGTGGAATGGAAAGACAGATTACTATTTGCATATGACCTTCAGTGGTTCGCAAAAGATGGACCCGGAGGGGAAAAAACAGAGCCGGCAACAGAAAAGAAGTTAAGAGAAGCACGAGAGGATGGTAAGGTTGCAAAGAGTAAGGAACTTACCGCAGCATTTGATCTGATAGTATTGTTCCTCGTGTTGAAGGTTTTTATTTCGTTAATTGGCAATGGCTTTTTGGAAGTTTTTTATTATGTATATAAGCTGATGCCTGATTTTGTAAGTGTTAATGCGATGGAATCATCTACAAAGGAGATTACTTCGTTTTTACATAATGTGTATATAGAAATGTTCAAGATGGCTGCCCCGTTTTTTGTGTTTGGTGTTGCGGTGACAGCCCTTGTAAGTATCCTTCAGGTAGGGTGGAAAGTCACGGCTAAGCCGTTAAAACCTAAGGGGGATAAATTTAATCCGATCAATGGATTTAAACGTATTTTTTCAAAAGATTCATTATTTGAGCTGCTTAAATCTATTTTAAAAATAAGTTTGATCATATATGTTGCTTATACATCCATAAAGGGCGAGGCAAATGATATTTTTATTTTATATGACATACCGCTGAATCAGGCAGTTGTATTATGCGGGAATGTTATCATTAATGCAGGTTTTAAAATCAGCCTTGTTTATCTGGTGGTCGGAATTGCAGATTTTGTTTATCAGAAACATCGTTTCAATGAAGATATGAAGATGACCAAGCAGGAATTAAAGGATGAGTATAAAAATACTGAGGGAAATCCTGAGATCAAAGGAAGACAGAGACAACGTATGAGAGAAGCTTCTCAAAGGCGTATGATGCAGGATGTACCAAAGGCAGATGTGGTTATTACGAACCCGACACACCTGGCAGTTGCAATCAAATATGATGCCGAGGTGTCAAGAGCTCCGATCGTTATTGCAAAAGGAGAAGATTATCTTGCACAGAAAATTCGTGAAAAAGCAAAGGAAAACCACATTGAAATTGTTGAAAATAAACCGTTGGCAAGAATGTTATATGCGAATGTAGATATAGGGGCAGAAATACCGCCGGAATTGTATCAGGCAGTAGCGGAAATTCTTGCTATGGTATATAATCTGAGAAACAGGGAGGAGAGGTCATGAAGAAAGCTGACATAGGTGTTGCACTGTATCTACTGGCTGCAGTCATCTTTTTTATAGTGCCAATCAGTTCCAATTTACTCGACGTTATGCTGGCACTGAACATTTCAATCGCATTGATTGTTCTTTTTAATACATTGTTTGTAAAAGAAGTACTGGATATGTCTTTTTTTCCGACTTTACTTTTGTTTACGACAATCTTTCGAATTTCTCTGAACGTGTCTTCAACACGACTGATCTTAACAACCGGTAATCCGGGTAATGTCGTACAGACATTTGGACAGTTCGTCGGTGGTGGAGATCTGATCGTTGGTGCCATCGTATTCATTATTCTGGTTATTATCCAGTTTGTTGTTATCAATAAAGGTTCCGAGCGTGTCGCTGAGGTAACGGCGAGATTTACACTTGATGCGATGCCTGGTAAGCAGATGGCGATTGATGCGGATTTAAATACCGGAGCGATCACGGAAAAACAGGCAAGGGAGCGGAGAAATAAGATTCAGGAAGAATCTGCGTTCTTTGGTTCCATGGATGGTGCTACCAAGTATGTAAAGGGAGATGCAGCAGCTGGTCTTATTATCACGTTTGTAAACCTTGCGGGTGGAACCATTATGGGTATACTGCGGGGCGGAATGACGTTTCAGGAGGCAATCGAACATTACGGTGTGCTAACGATTGGTGATGGACTTTCTTCCCAGATACCGTCCCTTCTGATCTCACTTGCAACCGGCATTCTTGTTACAAAAGCGTCGAAAGAAGCGGATTTTTCCAATATCCTTGTCAGTCAGTTATTTGGTATTCCCAAAGTACTTTATATTGTAGGTACTACGCTGGCGGTTTTAGGAATTGCAACACCGTTAAATACCTTATTGTTTCTTGCGTTTGGTGCAACTTTTATTATTGCAGGACGACAGGTCGACAAAAATATCGGTATTGAGAGTATAGAAGAAGAGGTCAATGCGGAGGAAACGGAAGCAGAAGAGGTACGAAAACCAGAGAATGTGGTGTCGCTGCTTCAGGTTGATCCGATAGAACTTGAATTTGGATATGGTATCATTCCGTTAGCAGATGTAAATCAGGGAGGAGATCTCCTGGATCGTGTTGTTATGATACGAAGGCAGATTGCTCTTGAACTTGGTACTATAGTACCTATCATACGTTTGAGGGATAATATTCAGTTAAATCCGAATCAGTATATCATTAAGATCAAAGGGGTGCAGGTGACAGAAGGAGAGATCCTTTTTGATCACTATATGGCAATGAATCCGGGATATGTGGAGGAAGAGATCACAGGTATCCCTACATTTGAACCGTCATTCCATCTCCCGGCGATCTGGATTACGGAAAGCCAGCGTGAACGTGCGGAGAGCCTTGGATATACGGTTGTTGATCCGCCATCAATTATTGCAACGCATTTGACAGAGGTAATCCGGTCACATATCGCAGAACTGCTTACCAGACAGGATGTGCAGAATCTTGTCAATAATCTGAAAGAGAGCAATCCGGTACTGGTGGACGAGCTGATTCCCAAGATGCTTGGACTTGGTGAGGTTCAGAAGGTGTTACAGAACCTGCTGGATGAGGGGATTTCTATCCGTGATCTCCTGACGATTTTTGAAACGCTTGCAGATCATGCAGCGACAACAAGAGATACAGATGTACTGACGGAGTACGTGCGCCAGAGTTTAAAGAGAGCCATTTCCAGCAAATATTTCCCGGCGAATGAGACAACCAGTGTTATTACACTTGATCCGAAGGTGGAACAGGAAATTATGGCTTCTGTGAAGCAGACAGAACAGGGGGCATATCTTACACTTGATCCGGAAACAACAAAGGCTATTATGAATTCTGTACAGAATGAAGTAACAAAGCTCGAAAACATGGGAAAAACACCAATTGTGATTACATCTCCAATTGTTCGAATGTACTTTAAAAAATTAACGGAAGATTATTTTAAGGATCTGATTGTAGTTTCCTACAATGAAATTGAGTCCAATGTAGAATTACAGTCAGTAGGTATAATCAGCAGGGACGGTGACAAGTAAAATGACCATAAATAAGTATCAGGGAAAAACAAAAGAAGAGGCAATCGAAAAAGCAAAACAGGAGCTTGGCGAAGGCGCGGTTGTGATGAATGTAAAGGAAATCAAACCGACAGGTATGTTTAAAGCCTGGAAGAGTTCTGTGTTTGAGGTTACAGCTGCAAGAGAAGAAAAAGAGAATTTTGTAGATCCGAGACAGGTTGCTGATCTGACAGCAAAAACTGTAAAAACATTGAATCTGGCAGCAGATGAAAATATCAGTCCAAAAGAATTTTTAAATGACAGAACATCCGACATCCTGTCAGGACATCTTACAAATGCGCCGGAACTGCACGCAAAAGACGGATTAGAGAAAAGACTGGAAAACCTTTCTAATATTCTGGAAAAACAACTGTCCGTAGAAGAAAGCAGACAGAAGGAAGTAAAGGAAGAAGAGAAAGAACGTCAGGTTATAAATCCGGAGGGACTGCAGTTTATCAAGATGCTTTACAGAACACTGCTGGAAAATGAAGTGAATGAAAAATATGTCAACCAGATCTTAGACGAAGCAGAGAAAGTGATGCACAGTGGAAGCAGTGTGGATGCGATATTGTCAAATGTATATCAGAAGATGATCTTAAAACTGGGACAGCCGGATACAATTTGTGTTTCCGGGAAAAAACCAAGAATTATTTTCTTTGTGGGCCCGACGGGCGTCGGAAAGACAACTACGATTGCTAAGATTGCATCCAAGTACAAACTGGAAATGGGAATGAAGATTGCGTTCCTGACGGCGGATACTTATCGTATTGCGGCTACGGAACAGCTTCGTGTGTATGCAAATATTTTAGATGCACCAATGAGTATCATATACTCAGCAGAGGAAATGAATGCTGCAATCGAAAGAGTCAGTGAGTATGATCTTATTTTTGTTGATACGGCAGGTTTTTCCCATAAGAATGATGAACAGTGCAATGATATGAAAAAAATGCTTGCAGGTCTGGATGCAGCATATGAAAGAGAGGTATATCTGGTAGTCAGTGCAACAACCAAGTATAAAGATCTTTTGGAAATTGCTGACCGCTATAAGGAGATTGCCGATTATAAACTGATATTTACAAAGCTTGATGAAACGGAAGCGTATGGTAATATTTACAATATCAAGATGTATTCGGGAGCACCACTTTCCTATATGACAAACGGACAAAATGTACCGGATGACATAGAGGAATTTAATACACAAAAAATAGTAAAACAACTTCTGGGAGGCAGATAATGATATGGATCAGGCTCAAAATCTCAGAAATGTAATTAAAGTAAAAAATCAGAGCCGGAAACTGGATGCACGCGTGATTACCGTGACGAGTGGAAAAGGCGGAGTTGGAAAGTCAAATGTTGCAGTAAATCTTGCTGTGCAGATCAGTAAAATGGGAAAAAAAGTCCTGATTTTTGATGCTGATTTTGGTCTTGCCAATGTTGAAGTTATGTTTGGCGCAGTTCCACGTTATAATCTGGGAGATTTTCTGTTCCAGGGAAAAAGCATGACGGAGATTATAACAGAAGGTCCTATGGGAATAGGGTTTATCTCTGGCGGAGCAGGAATCTTGAGTATGAACCAGCTTGCGGATGAACAGATCAGATATCTGGTTCGCGGTCTGGCTGAATTAGATCGGTATGCAGATGTGATCCTGATTGATACAGGGGCAGGAATTTCAAACCAGGTTATGGAATTTGTAATGGCAAGTCCGGAAGTACTTGTTGTTACGACGCCGGAACCGAGTTCTTTGACAGATTCCTATTCATTATTGAAAGCATTGTATCATAATCCTTTATTTTCACGCGAACAGACAGATATCCGGATTGTGTCAAACCGGGTGATATCCAGTGAAGAAGGGCAGCAGGTATATGAAAAACTGAATTCTGTGGTAGAACAGTTTCTGGATGGTTCTGTAAATTATCTTGGAATGATCCCGCAGGATCACATGCTCGAACGTTCGGTAAGACAGCAGAAACCTGTTTCGTTGAATGCACCGTTGGCGAAGTCGGCAAGAGCGTTTGAAGTTATGGCTTCAAATCTGATTTTACAGGAAGAAAAATTACCGGATAAACGGTTGGGGCTTGCCAGAATGTTTTCAAATTTTTGGCAACAGAAATACTAAGGAGGAATGGATATGAAGGTTTCAGACATTATACGTATCGGCGATAAGATAGATATCCGTGTTCTTCAGGAAGTTGAACAGGCAGAAAAAACGGACGTCACAGTGAAAACATATAAAAGTAAGGTGCTTGATTTCTGCTCGAATGGAAATATGGAAATAGCCATGCCGATGGAGGCTGGTAAACTGGTGCTGTTACAGCTTGGAGTTCGTTATGAACTTGTATTTTTCTCACGCGAGTCATTGTATCGGACAGTTGGCCAGGTTAAGGAGCGGTATAAAAAAGATAATATATATATGCTTGAGATGGAATTGAAATCTCAGCCGGAAAAGTTTCAGCGAAGAGAATATTTCAGATATCCGTGTCTTCTGGATTTTAAATATTATGAACTGACAGCAGAACAGGCCATGCTTGACAGTGTGGATGCTATTTTTTCGGAAATCCGTGATGAACATTTTTATGAAAAAGAACGAAAAGGAAAAATCATGGATTTAAGTGGCGGAGGAATCCGTTTTACAACAGAACAGGAACAGAAACCGGATTCCTGGATTCTGGCAGAGCTGAGACTGAAAAGCCAGACAATGGATAATCAGTATTATATTGTTGCAAATGTGATTGAAACAAGTAAAATAGAATCAGCGGCAGAATACAGGTTTATGTCGCGTGCAAAATTCAGTATCAAGAATGATCGGGTAAGGGAAGAAATTATCCGTTACATCTTCGAAGAAGAGAGAAGAATGCGTCAGCAGAATAGCAGTGAGAGGATAAAAAAATGAAAAAAAATATTCTGGTTGTTGATGACTCTGCACTCATGAGAAGGGTGATCTGTGATATTATTAATTCAGATGAAACATTTCAGGCAATCGATACCTGCAGAGACGGTCTGGATGCACTTGAAAAATTAAGGGCAAAAAGATATGACGGCGTGGTGTTGGATGTTAATATGCCGCGGATGGATGGACTAGCTTTATTAGAGCAGCTTCAAAAAGAAAGAATCCGTGCAACGGTCATTATGGTCAGTACTACGACTACAAAGGATGCCGAAGTTACCATGCTTGCCATGGAACGGGGGGCAGTTGATTTTGTGCCGAAGCCGACGAATGTGATCGAGGCAAAAGGTGAAGCATTTAAGGGTAAACTTCTTGGAGTGCTGAATGCAGTTTTAAAAACACAGAAGATGGCTTTGGGCAGCAAATCGGCTGAAACACCGGAAAAAGTAGTCTTGCGCAGAAACACGGAGCCGGTTCGAAGCAGAAATAAATTAGTTGCATTGGCATGTTCGACGGGAGGTCCGAAAGCTCTTCAGAGTGTGATTCCATATCTTCCCAAAAATCTGGATGCACCAATGGTTTTAGTGCAGCATATGCCTGCAGGATTTACAAAATCCATGGCAGACAGACTTAACGAAGTCAGTGACATACATGTCAAAGAGGCGGAAGATGGAGATGTGCTCAAAAAGGGAACGATATATATTGCTCCCGGCGGAAAGCATATGGAAATAAAGAAAAGTCCTGACGGAAGCCATAAAATCAGACTCAATGATGAATTGCCTCCTATCGGCGGATTAAAACCGTGTGCAGACATTACTTATGATTCGTTGCGAACCTGTGGATATGATCAGATAGTGTGTGTTGTACTGACCGGTATGGGAGCAGATGGTACCAAGGGAATAAAATCCTTAGCAAAGAGTAAGCCGGTATATGTGATATCGCAGAATGCCGAGACTTGTGTGGTATACGGAATGCCTAAGTCGATTGCTGAAACCGGACTGGTAAATGAAGTGGTTCCTCTTACACAGGTTGCTCAAACAATAACAAAGAATGTGGGGGTACAGTAATATGGATGTAAGCCAATACCTTGAAATTTTTATTGATGAAACAGAAGAACATCTGCAGACTTTAAGTGACTGCATTATGGAACTTGAAAAAGAACCGGAAAATATGGATACTATAAATGAAATTTTCCGTGCAGCCCATTCCTTAAAGGGTATGGCAGGTACCATGGGATTTAAGCGCATGCAGCGACTGACCCATGATATGGAAAATGTTTTTCAGGAAGTCAGAAGTGATAAAGTTAAAGTTAACAGTAATATGATCGACCTGCTCTTTAAATGTCTGGATGCGATCGAGAGTTATCTGAACAATGTAAAGGCAAGTTCCGATGAGGGAACGGAAGACAACGAGCTGATCATTAAAGAACTGAATGATTTTATCGCCGATGAGGAGAATGCGGAGAAGAAAGAGGAAGCAGCTCCGGCTCCTAAGGAAGAAAATACAGATGATGCGGCTAAGAACGGTGAAAAGAAATATTTTGAATTTGAACTGAACAGTTCAGACCGCACAAAGTTAAAAGAGGCAGAAAACAATGGTTTACATATTTATGGAATGACCGTATATATTCAGAAAGAATGTCTGTTAAAAGCTGCTCGTGCATTCTTAGTATTCAAGGCAGTAGAGGAATTTGGAGAAATCATTGTATACAATCCAACTTCACAGGAAATCGAAGATGAGCATTTTGATAATGATTTCAGTTTTTTCATCACATCAGAAGAACCTTACGACAAGATTTTACAGGCAGCCCAGTCTGTATCTGAAATTGAAAAAGTAGTCGGTGAAGAAGTAAAATGTGAGGTGCTTGAAGAAAAACAGGCACAGGCAGAAAAAGCAGCGGCAGAAGAAGCTGCAAAGAATGAGACACCTGCTCCGGCAGAAGCAGCACCGGCTCAGGAGACAAAACCTGCACCGGCAAAGGCACCAGCAGCCCAGAACAATAAGAAACAGACTGTAGCAAAACCGGTAACAAACCGAACGGTACGTGTTGATATTGAAAAGCTGGATGCCTTGATGAACCAGGTATCTGAGCTTATCATTGCAAAGAACAGTCTTGTGGCAATCGGATCCACTGAGTCCGGTGATTTCCAGAACCAGACCTACCATGAGCAGATCGAGTATCTGGAGCGCATCACAACAAATCTGCATGAGTCAGTTATGAAAGTTCGAATGGTTCCAATCGAGAGCGTTGTAAATAAATTCCCTCGTATGATCCGTGATCTTTCAAGAAAGCTCAATAAGAAGATGGAACTTTACATGACTGGTGAAGATACAGAGCTTGACCGTACCGTTGTTGACCAGATCGGAGATCCGCTGCAGCATTTACTGCGTAACTCCGCAGACCATGGTCTTGAGGATAACGAGACACGTGTTGCCCTCGGTAAACCGGAAGTGGGAAGCATTTTCTTAAATGCATTCCAGGAAGGTAATAACGTAATCATCCAGGTAGGAGATGATGGTGCCGGTATCGATGTGGCTGCAGTACGTGATAAAGCGATTGAGAGAGGAATTATCACAGAAGAACAGGCTGAGAGCATGAGTCAGAAAGACATCATCAACATTTTGTTCCTGCCAAGTTTCTCTATGTCAAAGACGATTACCGATATTTCCGGACGAGGTGTTGGACTTGATGTAGTTAAGTCTAACATTGAGGCATTAGGCGGAGATGTTGAAGTTAAGACTGCAATGGGCGAAGGAACTACCTTTACGGTACGTCTGCCACTGACACTTGCAATTATCCAGGCCCTGATGGTAGAAGTAAGAGATGAAAAATACGCGATCGCACTTGGTTCCATCTCCAACATTGAAGATATTCCGGTTAAGGATATCAAATATGTGGAAGCTCAGGAAGTAATCCATCTGCGTGGCAAGGTTATTCCGTTAGTAAGACTTGACAATGTGCTTGATCTTGAGCCAAGGGAAGAGCCGGAGAGCCTGACCGTTGTTATTGTAACGAAAGGTGACAGTATGGCAGGTCTTGTGGTTGATAATCTGATCGGACAGCAGGAAATCGTAATCAAGTCGCTTGGAAAATACATTGACAATAACAAACTGATCAGCGGTGCAACGATTCTTGGAGATGGCGAAGTTGCATTGATCTTAGATGTGAATACGTTAATGTAATGGAGGGTACTTAGCATGGCAAATAATAATCTTGAAACAACGGAAAAAGAATCCAAACAATATATCGTTGTTATGGTGGGCAGTGAGCAGTATGGAATTGATATCAGCTATATTGATAACATTGTCCGCATGCAGAAAATTACAAGAGTTCCAAAAGTACAGACATATTTTAAAGGTGTAATTAACCTTCGTGGTGAGGTTGTTCCGGTTATGAGTGTACGTAAGAAAATGGGACTTGAAGATGATGTTCTGACAAATGCGAGCAGGATCATTATCTTAAAATTAGAAGAAAATGCTTCCCTGGGTGTCATCGTGGATGAGGTAAGAGAAGTTGTGAATTTAAGTGAGGATGAAATTGATAAAGTTTCCAATAAAGGAAGATTTATCAATGGAATCGGCAAGCATGGAGATCAGTTGATTTCTCTGCTTGAGATCAATGCACTGGTAGAAGAAAATAATTAATAAAAAGGTGGGATTTTATAGAATGTAAAGTCCCACCGGATTTTTATCTGGTGTGCAAAATGAGAGGAGAATCAGCAATTCATGGGAAATTTAACGTTGGAAGACGTAAATAATATGTATCTCGATGTCTTAAAAGAGATTGGCAATATCGGTGCAGGAAATGCAACTACGGCAATTGCAAATATGCTGGGCATGAAAATAGACATGAATGTTCCAAATGTAAAACTGATGGAAGTATCAAAATTGGGAACTGCTGTCGGTGCAGAGGATGAAACAATTGTTGGCATTTTCTTAGAGGTAATGAATGACATCGAGGGTAGTATGATGTTTCTGGTAGATATTCCATCGGCACGTTATCTTGTCAACAAACTGATGATGGAAGATGTGCCAGCGGACAAACCGTTTGACGAAATGGAACTATCCGCATTAAAAGAAATAGGAAACATCATTGCAGGTTCTTATTTGTCAGCTCTTTCTTCTATGACAAATCTTGTGATTTCTCCGTCTGTTCCATATATTGCGGTGGATATGGCAGCTTCTATCTTAAGTGTGCCGGCTATTGAGTTTGGACAGTTTGGTGATAATGCACTGCTGATTCAGACCGAGATCTGCGCAGACGTGGCGATCAACGGATATTTTATACTGATGCCGGAGCAGGGGTCCTATGAAAAGATATTAACGTCACTTGGAATCTCACTGTAAGGAGAAGGATATATGAGCGAAGTAATAAAAGTGGGCATGGCAGATTTGAATATATGTAAAGCCCCTGATGTTATTACAACTTTGGGATTGGGCTCGTGCATTGGACTGGTATTTTATGATCCGGTATCAAAAGTTGGGGGAATGGTTCATTATATGCTCCCGGACAGTACAAAAGTCAGAAATAACAGCAATATCGCAAAGTTTGCAGATACAGGGATTGATGAATTATTACGCCGTGTAATTGCGGCAGGAGCAAATAAGGGCAGATTGATCGCTAAAATTGCCGGTGGTGCAAAAATGTTTGAAGTGAGTGGTTTGTCAGATGTTGGTAATATTGGTGCGCGAAATGCAGAGGCGGCAAAAGCAAAATTAAAGCAGCTTGGAATCAGGCTTGTTGCAGAAGATACAGGACTTAATTATGGTCGTACTGTTGAACTTCATTGTGATACAGGCGAGTTTTATATCAAATCAGTAGGCAAACCTTTAAAGATTATCTGATAGAAAGGCATGGATGCATTATGAAAACAAAGCCGATACCAGCTATCGTTATGCTTGTGGCAGGACTGGTTGCCTGTATTGCAGGAATGGCGGGACATATGGAAACCGGCAGATTTGTAAAAATGCTGCTGGTTGTCTTAATTGTGTTTTATATTATTGGCGGGATTGTAAAACTGTTGATTGATAAAAATTTTAAGGATATGGAAGAGGAAACCACGGATGGTGAAGAAACTCCGGCAGAGTCAGAAGATCAGGCAGAACCGGAGCAGGAAAGCGATGAACAGGATGACGAATAACTGAAACGTGGGGGCTTCATATGAAAACGGTAGAAAAAGAAAAGCTCTGGGAGGAATATCGGAAAAATCCTTCCGCGGAGCTGCGGGAGAAAATTATTATCGAGTATGCTCCACTGGTGCGGGTTGTGGCAGGACGGCTTAGCATGTATCTCGGATATAACGTAGAGTATGAAGATCTGGTTAGCTATGGTATATTTGGACTGATAGACGCAATAGATAAATTTGATCGTGGAAAAGATGTAAAGTTCGAGACGTATGCAAGTTTAAGAATACGTGGATCCATATTGGATCAGATAAGAAAGATGGATTGGATTCCACGGACGGTGCGGCAGAAACGCAAGAAGATCGAGGAAGCGATCAAGCAGATCGAAACTAAGACAGGACAAAATGCTTCGGATGAAGAAATAGCAAAAGAATTAGGAATCGGTGAGGAAGAATTAAATGACTGGCAGACGCAGTTAAATGTCACAAATGTTATCTCACTGAATGAATTTGTGGAGCAGGGCGGAGAACCTGTGATGGATGCAAAAAATAATTCACATTTCATCCAACCCGAGGAGTCTGTTCAGGAAGAAGAACTGAAAAAAGTTCTGATGGAGTCACTGGAGCTTTTGACAGAAAAAGAGAAAAAAGTTATTTTATTATATTATTATGAGGATCTGACGTTAAAGGAAATAAGCAGCATCCTTGAAGTCTCGGAATCGAGGGTTTCGCAGCTTCATACCAAGGCATTGTTAAAAATGCGTAAAAAGATGGGAAACTATATGGGAATACTGATTGACTGACAGAAGAGTCCGGAGGTGATATGTTATGTCGATAAGACCAGTTGATTTGAGTGGAATGATACAACGAACGCAGGACATTGGCAACATTAAGCATGCGGAGGACAGCAGACCGATCGTAGATCAGTATAACATTGAGGTAAGGCAGGAAAAACAGGAATCTGATTTGTCCCACAAAGTACAGGACCCGGAACAGAAGGATAATCAGGAATTTCGATATGATGCCCGGGAAAAAGGAAATAACAGTTATAACGGTAGTGGAAAAAAGAAAAAAAAGCATGGTCAGTCAGAAGAGGATGAAGGAAGTGTTCATGTTAAGGAACGCAGGACCAGCTTTGATGTCAAAATATAACGAAAGGCGTAATAGTTGATATGACGGGAATAGTAATTTTTTTGCTTCTGACGGGGGGTGTTTTTATGGTTGGAAGTTTTTTTATCACGGAACGCTTATCTCCATCCGAATTAAATAAGATTGCAGAGTTAAGTAAGGACGAACTGGGCAGAATCATTGACGGTGCTCTGTCAGATGCCAGCAGTAAAGTAGAGGAGGCAATTCAGACACAGATCGATGCTTCTTCGGAACAAGTGGAGCGTGCACTGGAAAAAGAAACAAATGAAAAGATCATGGCCATCAGTGAATATTCAGATACAGTCATGGAAAACATGAATAAAACCCATAATGAGATCATGTTTCTTTATAATATGCTGAATGACAAACATGCAGAGCTGACAGGTCTTGCTACTGATCTGCAGAAGATCGCAGCAAATGTCAAGAGTATACAGGATGGGTTGGCAAAGAAAAAAGCACCGGAGCCAGTTCCTGTGGCGAGGCCTGAGTCCGTAGAAGAAAAAGTGGAAATAAAAGAACAGAAAATCCCAGTCGTAAAAAAGAAAGAAAATCCTGATACAGAGGAAAACCACACGGGTAAGATTCTTGAAATGCGCAAAAAGGGAATGCAGAGTGTTGAGATTGCAAAAGCACTAGGAGTAGGACTCGGAGAGGTTAATCTTGTACTTGGACTTTATAAAGGGGATACAGATTCGTGAAGCTAAAATATTATTTAAGAGGACTTGGTATAGGTATCATTGTCACAACAATTATTCTTGTAAGCTGCTTTTCAATGCAGAAACCTAAAATGACAGATGCACAGATCATTGAAAAGGCATCCCAGCTTGGTATGATTATGCCGGAACAGGACAGTGTAGTCGCTGCAGAGACAGAAACCACAGAACCGGAAGAAACACAGCAGAAAAATGAACAGCAGGTGGCAGCAGAAGAAGCACAGCAGGAGACAGAACAGCAGACAGAAGTGCCAAAAGAGCAGGCAACAGAAGAAACACAGCAGGATGCGCCGTCAGAAGATACAGAGAATGCAGAAAATGAAGAATCAGCACAGCAGGAACCGTTTACGCTTGTTGTAAACCGTGGAGATGTATGCAGAACAATGTGTGAGAATCTTGCTGCCAATGGTGTGATCGATGATTCGGAAGGGTTACGCAAATATTTGAGTGAAGTTGGTTATGCTTCCTTTATCAGTGCTGGAACCTACCAGATTCCGTATCACGCATCTTATGAAGAAATTACAAATATTTTAAAAGCCGGACCGATGGAACAGCAGCAATAAAATAGAATAAAATAAAAAATACGCTCCAATCAGAAAAAAGTACTTGATTCTGGTTGGGGCGTATGTTATAATTTGCAAGGTTATGACGGAATAAAAAAGAATATTCCAAACAAACACATGTGTGGACTGACAGGCTGGTGCCAGATGGTCGTCTGAAAGAATGAAACACATGGAAGCAACTTATAAAAAGCCTGACGCACAGCTTTTTATAACAACAAAAACCAGGAGGTAGAAACATGAGCGTTATTTCAATGAAACAGTTATTAGAGGCAGGTGTTCACTTTGGACATCAGACAAGAAGATGGAACCCTAAAATGGCTCCATACATCTACACAGAGAGAAACGGAATCTATATCATTGATTTACAGAAATCCGTTGGTAAAGTAGATGAGGCTTACAAAGCAGTATCTGATATCGCAGCAGCAGGTGGCACAATTCTTTTCGTAGGAACAAAGAAGCAGGCTCAGGATGCAATCAAGACTGAGGCAGAGCGTTGCGGAATGTTCTATGTAAATGAGAGATGGTTAGGTGGTATGCTGACCAACTTCAGAACTATCCAGAGCCGTATTGCAAGATTAAAAGAGATCGAGACAATGGCAACAGATGGTACTTTCGAGGTATTACCAAAGAAAGAAGTTATCGCACTGAAAAAAGAGTGGGAGAAATTAGAGAAAAACCTTGGTGGTATCAAGGAAATGAAAAAGATCCCGGATGCAATCTTCGTTGTAGATCCTAAGAAAGAAAGAATCTGTATCCAGGAAGCTCATACATTAGGAATCAAATTAATTGGTATCGCTGATACAAACTGTGATCCGGAAGAGTTAGATTATGTAATTCCGGGTAATGATGATGCTATCAGAGCCGTTAAATTAATCGTATCTAAGATGGCAGATGCTGTTATCGAGGCTAATCAGGGTGCAGAGATGACTGCAGAAGAGGCAGAGTCTGCAGCAGCTGACGAAGCAGTAGAGGAAGCATAAGAACAAATTAATTTTGGAGGATTGAAAAATGGCTATTACAGCAGCTATGGTAAAAGAACTGCGTGAGATGACTGGCGCAGGTATGATGGATTGTAAAAAAGCATTAAACGAGACTAACGGAAATATGGACGAGGCTGTTGAGTTCTTAAGAAAGAACGGACAGGCTAAGGCTGAGAAGAAAGCAAGCAGAATCGCAGCAGAGGGTCTTTGCACCGTTGTTGTAAAAGATGATACAACAGCAGCAGTTGTTGAAGTTAACTCTGAGACTGATTTCGTTGCTAAGAATGAGACATTCCAGAATTTCGTAAAAGCAGTAGCAACTCAGGCTGTAAACTCTGATGCAAAAGATATGGATGCATTTATGGCAGAGGCATGGAACGAGGATGCTTCTAAGACTGTTAACGATGCATTAGTAGAGAAAGTAGCTGTAATCGGAGAGAACTTAAAGATCCGTAGATTTGAGAAAGTTGTTGCAGAGCATGGCTGCGTAGTTTCTTATGTACATGGCGGCGGAAGAATCGGTGTTATCGTAGACGCTGATACTGATGTTGTTAATGATGCTGTAAAAGAGGCTATGGTTAACATTGCAATGCAGATTGCAGCTTTAAATCCAAAATACGTTTCCAGAGACGAAGTAAGTGCTGATTATATCGCACATGAGAAAGAGATTCTTTTAGCTCAGATCATGAACGATCCGAAAGAGTCCCAGAAACCGGAGAAAGTTATCAACGGTATGATCGAAGGACGTATCAGCAAAGAGTTAAAAGAAGTATGCTTAGTAGATCAGGTATACGTAAAAGCTGAGGATGGAAAACAGACCGTTGCTAAATACCTTGAAGAGGTTTCTAAAGCAGCTGGATGTACTGTAAAAGTTAAGAGATTTGTTCGTTTTGAGACTGGTGAAGGTCTTGAGAAGAAACAGGAAGACTTCGCAGCAGAAGTTGCAGCTCAGATGAATGCTTAATTTGATATTGTGCTAAGTTCCTGAACATATTGATAACCCTTATGAATGATGCAGACATCATTTATAAGGGTTATTTTTGACTCTAAATATTGATCTTCCGCTGGAAAGTTCCTGGTGTCATTCCATATTTCTTTTTAAATTCCCGATGAAAATAGGATAAATTATTAAATCCACAGGAGAGTGAGACCTCAAGAGAGGATTCTGCACCCTGTTCGAATAGCTCTGCCGCTTTTTCCAGTCGGATATTCCGTACATACTCCATGGCAGATTCTCCCATATATTTTTTGAAAAAACGCATGAAATGGTATTCGCTGAAACAGCAGATGGATGCGAGATCGGCGATTGATAAAGGCTCAGCATAATGCTGTTCAATGAATTCTAACACGGCTTTCAGTTTGCTGGTGTGTTCATTGGAAAGCTGGGAAAATGCAGAATCTTCCTGACAGAAAGGAAGCAGCAGAGCGATCAGTTCTAAAAGGAGAGACTTGATCTTCAGTTCATAACCAATGGATTTACTATGATAAAGCTGACTAAGCCTTTGAAAAATCGACAGGGCGTCTCCATAGATGGGATGTTCTTTTGTTATGATATAAGGAGGAATTAATTTTTGCATTGCAAGCGGCGCGAGATATTTGACTGCACAGATATCCGCGTTTCCCATGCCAAGATAATTCATATGAAAAACATATGTTTCGGAAGTCATTACCGGATCTGTGTCAGCGTGGATAGAATGAAGGACTAAAGGTGGTACAAATATAAGATCTCCCACATCTGCAGAATAGGGACAAAGCTGTATCTGATAGGTACAGCCTCCGTTTGTAATCATTGTAAACTCAGCCTCATCGTGCCAGTGCGCAGTGACTGCCGGACAGGTGGCAGACAGGTTTGTGACATAGCATTGCAGAGGAAAGAGCTGTTCACCGTGTTTTGCTTTTTCTTTTTGGTCTAAAGATAAACTGATTGCCATAAAAACTCCATTCTGCCGGTGCAGATTTTGGTCTGTATATGCGAATCTGCTGCCAGCTTTTTTACTACCTGAAAATACACAATATATCCAAGCATGAGTTGCCCTGTGTAGGGTGGTTCCGGGGGTTTTCGATTGGCAAATTGCATCAAGCCGGGA
>ERZ791765.63-NODE-63-length-153912-cov-64.852974_pt1 | contig 153912 bp, 144 predicted proteins | sample MGYA00509949_ERZ791765 | MGnify/ENA primary metagenome ERZ791765 (study PRJEB30046, sample SAMN00791980) | human gut metagenome | study: EMG produced TPA metagenomics assembly of the A metagenome-wide association study of gut microbiota in type 2...
CGCCATTGATGCCCCTACCTAAGAGGAAGGAGTCTTCTGGCGAAACTATGATAAAGTTTCCCCACAATTATTTTACACCATCTATCTTGTGCAGGAAAATCCAGCTCCCCAGGCTGAGGAAAATGATGCCCATGACCGTCAGGGCCGTCAGGTTATGGCTCAGCGTGGCCAGATGGCCGGACAGGAAGAGTTCGCGGACGGCGTTGGACATCCAGGCCATGGGAAAGGCCTGGGCGACGACCTGGGTCACTGGGTCCATGGCTTCCAGGGGCCACGTATAGCCGCCGAAGATGAAGGCCGGCACGGTGTACATGATGGACGCCCGGACGAACTGCAATTCGTTGTGGAAAATGGATGACGCGAAGAGGCCCAGGGAAATGGCAGCAAAAGAGAAGGCACCGGCCAAAAGGCCCAGCGACTGGATGGACGCCCGGTCAGGGATGCCCAGCAGGCGGGCCAGGACACAGACCAGGCCAAAGGATAAAATGGACAGGCCCCAGTACACGCCGACTTTGACGACCAGCAGCCTGCCCTTCGACGTCCCTTTCAGCTCAGGATTGCGGAAATCGCACTGGACGGCAGCTCCGATGGCCAGGAAAAAGCCCTGCTGCATGGCCGCCATGGCCAGGCCGGTGACGAAGAACATCATGTAACTCTGGGTCGGGTTATTGAGGACGCGCAGCGTCGTCTCTACCGGTGAGATGCGCTTCTTCAGCATCTGTTCATCACCGCTGGTCCGCAGGGCCGCCTGTCGGGCGGCAAAGCGCGTATTGAAGGTATTGACGATGTCGTTGCCAGCCGTCGTGGCGATATTGGTCGTAATGATATTGGCCCCGTTGAGCATGAACAGGACTTTAGCGCTGCGGCCGTTGAGGATATCGTGAGAAAAATCGGCCGGAATGATGACGGCGGCGTAGACCTCTTTCCGTCGCAGCATGTCCCGTGCCTCCCCTTCATCGGCGACGACGCGGACCAGCCCCAGCCGTTCGTCATCATCGACCTGGCGGGTCAAAAGGCGGCTGTAGGCCGTATGTTCCTCATCGCAGACGACCGTCGGTATCTCCTTGACGACGCCGGGGTAATAGAGGATGCCGAAGAGAATCAGATAGGCCGTTGCAGCACCGAAGAGAAAGATGGCCCGCCGGGCATCGTGGAGAAAGGCGTTGACCAGTTCCCGGCGTATCAATGCGATAAATCCCATTATGACCGCGCTCCTTTCCGCTTACGCGCAATAGCCCCTGCCGCTATTTCCAGGAACGTCTTCATGCCATAGCGGCGGCGCAGGGCAAAGATGGCCGTTCCCAGGGCAAAGGCCCCGGCCCCCATGAGCAGCAGCTGCAGGGACTGGGAAACCAGCGCCGGCGCATAACCGGCCAATAAGATGTCGCGGACGCTGTCGGCGGCATGGCGCATGGGGAAAATCTGGGCAATGGCGGCGGCGACGTCGCTCATGTAGAAATCAGGCCAGCTCAGGCCGCTGTACAAGAGGCCCGGCATAATATAGAGCAAGGGCAGTTCAATGGACATGACCGCATCCGGACTGAGCACGGCAAAGAGGACCATAATGCCGGCGACGGCCAGGCAGAAAGCCGTTATCATGACGGTCAGGGCCAGGAGCAGGCCGGCAGCCCATTTCTTTTTTTCTATGAACATGATGAGTTCCCCCTTTTGTTTGTTGAACGCGTTCAAATATTAAGCAAAAAAGGCTGCCCCATGAAGCCAAAATGGCCTCATGCGGCAATCCTTTACAGGAAGCCGTCCTATCGCCGGTGGATCATCTCATCGGCAATGGCTTCGATTTCCGGCAGGCGCTGTTCGAGCTGGGCCAGGACGTCATGGCTCTCAGCGGCCGAAATGCCCAGCAGCTGCAAAGCCGTATCCAGGACCAGGGCGGCGTACTTTTGGCTGTCCATGGGCTGGCTGAAGTCGAACTGGACGATGTAGCTGCGCATGGCCCCTTTGATGAGCAGGGAGCGCAGGAAAATATCCTCCTTCGATAATCCCAGGGAATCGCCGAAGATGCGGCCCGTCATATCGGCCAGATGGTCCGTGATCTTTTCAAACGTCAAGGGCGTCGTATAGCCTTCATAATAGGTTTCGCGGACGAGCTGGTTCATGGCCACGGCTTCAAATTCGACGAGGCACAGGGCAGCGTAGCGGAAGGCCGGCGACTCCTGCCTGAAATGGGCTGCAATCAAATCGGTGCACTGCCGCAGCAGCTCCATGACCAGGGACTGGAAGATATCTTCTTTATTCTTGAAGAAATAATAGATGCTCCCTGTGAGGACGCCCGATTTCTCGACAATCTGACGGATCGTCGTCTTTTTATACCCCTGCTGGACAAAGAGCTCCTTCGCCGCAGCCAGGATGCGCTGACGGACTTCGTCTTTATCTTTTTCCATAAAAACACCTTCTTGAACATGTTCAACTATTTTATCTTTAGTGTACATGTTCTCGAAATCCTTGTCAAGACTACAGCGTCACGTTATATATCCATTAATCGCATAAACGATTTACTTCCATGCAGAATATCCATTTGTCAGAGAAGGATTCATCCTTTATAATGTAAAGGTATGAGTTTTTTTTAGATTTTATTTATCAATTCAATTCAATGAAAAAAGGTTGTGATTTTGCATGGAAGAAACTCAACAGCAGCAGGGACTGCGCCGCAGCCTGAAAGCCCGCCACATGAACATGATCGCCATCGGCGGCGCTATCGGCACGGGCCTGTTCGTCGCCGGCGGTGAAACGGTCAGCTCTGCCGGTCCGGGCGGTGCCCTCGTCGCCTATGCCCTCATCGGTATCATGGTTTATTTCCTCATGACAGGCCTCGGTGAAATGGCGTCGTACCTGCCGGTCAGCGGTTCTTTTGAAACCTACGCCAACCGCTACGTCGATAAATCCCTGGGCTTTGCCCTGGGCTGGAACTACTGGTTCAACTGGGCCATCACGGTAGCGGCCGAACTCGTCGCCGGCGCCCTGATCATGAAATACTGGTTCCCTGACGTACCGGCTGCCATCTGGAGCGGCCTGTTCCTCATTATCCTCTTCGTCCTCAACTACTTGTCGACCCGGTCCTACGGCGAAAGCGAATTCATCTTCGCCGGCATCAAGGTCCTGACGGTTCTGGTCTTCCTCTTTGCCGGGACATTGCTCATCCTGGGCCTCGGGCCGGAACCGTCGCCGGGCTTTACCAACTGGACCATCGGCGATGCGCCCTTCGTCGGCGGCTTCACGGCCATGCTGGGCATCTTCATGGTCGCCGGCTTCTCCTTCCAGGGGACGGAAATGATCGGCATCGCCGCCGGTGAAAGTGAAGATCCGGAAAAGAACGTGCCCCGCGCCGTCCACTCCATCTTCTGGCGTATCCTCATCTTCTATTTAGGCGCCTTTACGGTCATCGGCTTCCTCATCCCCTACACGGACCCGAATCTGCTCAACACGAACATCGAAAATATCTCCATCAGCCCGTTCACGCTGGTCTTTGAACGCTTCGGCCTGGCCGCAGCCGCTTCCATCATGAACGCCGTCATTTTGACCGCCGTCCTGTCGGCAGGCAACTCGGGCCTCTACGTCTCGACGCGTATGCTCTACGCCATGGCCGAAACGGGGCAGGCACCGAAATGCTTCCTCAAGCTGAACAAGCGCGGCGTCCCGTCGTATGCCCTGTTCGCAACGGTCGTCTTCGGCCTGGCTGCCTTCCTGACGTCCCTCATCGGCGAAGGCAAAGCCTATGACTGGCTGGTCAACATCAGCGGCATGGCCGGTTTCATCACCTGGATCGGCATCGCCATCTGCCACTTCCGCTTCCGCCGGGCTTATATCGCCCAGGGTAAAGACCTGAAAGACCTGCCCTATAAGGCAACGTGGTTCCCCTTCGGCCCCCTCCTGGCCCTGATCATGTGCATCATCGTCACGGCAGGCCAGAACTACTCGGCCTTCACAGGCGCAGAAATCGACTGGTACGGTGCCAGTGTCGCCTACATCGGCATCCCCGTCTTCCTGGCCGTCTTCTTCTATCACAAACTCAAACATAAGACCCACCTCATTCCCTTGAAAGAGGTCGACCTTTCCCGCGATAAGTAGGAAAAAGAGGCTGTTGCACATGCGACAGTCTCTTTTTTCGTGGTTCGTGGTTCGTGGTTCGTGGTTCGTGGTTCGTGGTTCGTGGTTCGTGGCTAGTGGCTAGTGGTTCGTGGCTAGTGGTTCGTGGCTAGTGGTTCGTGGCTAGTGGTTCGTAGGGGCTATCACACGAAGGTTTCAACCAACATACGCGACCCCATTCTCTTTAATGTTTGAAGCAAAAGCGGCTATCGCATTATACGTTTTTTGCTTAATGCGACAGCGCCTTTTCTGTAGGGGCGCCACGCGGGGCGCCCTCTCCAGGATATGTACGATTTATCGACCAAGTTGCTAAAAGAATCATCCAAATCCCCAACGGGTCGCCCACGTGCGACCCCTACGAGCTCCGAATCGTATTTTCGTAGTTAAACCTTAAACTTAAACGTTTAGTGCGTTTATTTCAAAAAATATTATGCTTCATTCTTGACTTTATTAAGTGATGATGCTATCATAGCACCATCAACTGATAAACGTCATAAACGCGACGACGCAAAATAGTACGTCTGAGTCTATCGTTTCCAGAGAGCTGCCGGCTGGTGTGAGGCAGCAGCGATACCGGACCGAACTCATTGCCGAGCGGAGAGGCTGAATGGAGTAGGCCGATACGGGAACTCCCGTTATAGAGCGTGGATATCGCCATGAGCCGTATCCGAGAGTGCATCCGCAAGGATGAAACAGAGTGGTACCGCGGAAGGATTATACAACGCCTTTCGTCTCTTCAATGCTTCGAGCAGAGAGACGAAAGGCGTTTTCGTTTCTCTCCATGGTTCTTAAAAGGAGGAAAATCTTATGGCTAATATTTCATCGATCAAAGCCGCTTCACTGAGCATGTGTTTTTCCGTCGGTGCCGTCTTATTCAGTTCCCACGCCGGCGGCGGTTTCGCTACGGGCAACCAGGAAAATGTCTACTTCGTCAGCCTCGGCTGGCTCGGTCCGATTACGGCTATCATCACCATGCTGCTGTTCACGCTGACCATCAAGGAAGCCATGAACATGTACAATTCCCGTCATCTCACCAGTTACCGTCAGTTATTCCAGAACTTATACAGCCCCTTCAAGGGCATCGAATACCTGTTTGAAGCCTTCTTCTACATCATGGTCTTAATGGCCGTATCGGCTACGATTTCCGGTGCCGCCTCGGCCATCAATGCCCAGACGGGCCTCAACTATTACACCGGCATCGGCGTCGTCGGCGCCATCATCTTCTTCCTGACCATCTTCGGCGCCGGCCTGGTACGCCGGGCAACGACCTACATGGGCATCGCCATCCTGGCCATGGTCATCATGATTTTCTCCGTCGGCATCTACATGGGCGGCTCCATCGAAGGGACACAGTTCTTCACGGCCGCCATGGCCCAGGACTTTGCCGCCAACGGCTTCAGCAAACTGCCGACGGCCATCCTCCACGCCTTCACCTATTCCGGTTTCCAGTGCGTCGTCATCCCGACGATGATCGTCGTCGGCACGCCGCTGGTCACCCGTAAGAACTGCGCTACGTCCATGTGGTTCTCCTTCGTCATGAATGCCATCGCCCTGACCTTAGCCGTCTGCATGCTCTTAGGCTGGACCGGCATCTACGGCAAATCGCCCTTACCGACCCTGACCAGCTGCAAAGCCATGGGCATGTCCTGGCTGACCATCGCCTACAGCGCCTTCTTACTGCTGTGCCTCATCTCGACAGGCGTCACGACGGTCTTCGGCTTCACAGCCCGCTTCTCGGAAACGAAATGCCTGAAGAAAGTAAGCCATAACGCCGTCACCCGTTCGGCCATCGTCACCCTGTTCATCATCATCGCCTCTATGACCGTCTCCGTCGCCGGCCTGACCAACATCATCAAATACGGCTACGGCTATTGCGGTTACTTAGCCATCGCCATCATCATCGTCCCCTTCCTGACCGTCGGCTATTACAAAAACAAACGCTACGCTTCGGATAGCGAATACCGCGCCCGCATCGACGCCATGAACGAAAACCCCGAAGCTGCCCAAACCTTCCAGCCCACAGCCGAAGTCGCAGGACATTAGGAAAAAGGCGCTGTCCCATGAAGACAGCGCCTTTTTAAGTGGCTAGAGGCTAGAGGTTAGCCGTTGACGGATGGTTTTAACCTGATTCTGCAAGAGTCCCCCGCCTCTATAGGCGGGAGTACGTTCACTCAATGTTGATTTCGAATCGAGCGGTCCGCACAAATCCGTAGTGTCTGTGCCTCATCTTTTGCAACATGATAATCGGTATAAGGAATGACTTTCTGCTGGATAAATTCATCCGTTTGCTTCAATAAGGTTTCAGGCTGCAACTTTGAGACCAGTTCTTCCAAACCGGGATAGGCAGCACCTGTATTCCAGTCATGAAGACGATTATAGGGACAGGCATCCTGACAACTATCACAACCACAAATCCAGGTGCCGCAAGCGGAATCAGCCATACCGGCTGGCAGTTGGCCTTTTGCAAATGTCGTGATAAATGAAACACATTCCAAGGGGCTCATAGTGAACGGCCCTTTCAAGGCTTTGCTGGGACAATTTTGCTGACAAAGATGACAGGTATCCGCACAGGGACGTAACGCAGGCGTATGCTGCATCAGACATTCCTTGTCGATGACATAACCAACGAGTTCAACAAAAGAGCCTTGTTCGGTATAAAAGAAATTGTTTTTCCGAATGATCCCTAATCCAGCCATCATGGCCGCATATCGCAAGGGCCCAATACTAATTTGACTGAACTGATCCCCGCCTTCCGCATGGATTCCCTGCTCAGCAAACCAGCTTTCTAATTGATGACATTTTTTCTGCATGTCCATACAGCAAGAATTACTTGGGGACAAGAAAAAACTTTTGGCATATTTCCCCTGCAACGATTGGGGATATCGGTATTTCCCTAACCAATAGGTACAGATAACGACGGCTTTCGCCCAGGGGAACCGTTGTCTTACATGACCGAAGTTCAAAGATTCATAAAAGCCGGCACTGGAAGGAACCCGTTCTTCTCGCTCTTTTAACCGCGTTAAAAAGCCATCCATTTTATCAATCGGAATAATGCCACATGAATCAAAACCTGCGGCTACTGCTTCATCATAAATCTGTTTTCCTAATTGTGTATACTCCATCCAGAACCCTCTCCTTATATAGTGTATATACACGTTAAGTGTAAATAAAGAACTACTCTATGATCCGTAATAGTAAGTTTTCCAACTGTGCCATGCCGTCTTTACCCAGCCTTTGCTCCAACTCATGTTGTGCTGCCTGCCAAGCAGTTTGTGCCTGAAGAAATAATTTTTCTCCCTGATCCGTCAACTGCACTACATGTTTTCTTCCCGTCGAAGGGACGTTCTCCACGAATCCCCGCCGCTCCAACAAGGTAATATTGCGTGATAACGTTGTCCGATCCAGGTTCATCTCCAGGGACAATGAAGTAATTGATAAGGGGCCCAGCTCTTTGATATGCCAAAGGACAGAATACTGCTGCACCGTTACTCCCGCTTCATGTAAATACTTATCATATAAAGCAGTGACTGCCAGATTTGCCTGGCGTAGATTAAAGGCATGACAAGGCCGTAAATGAATTCTTTTTTTCACCGTTTCATCCCGTTCCATTATATCCTCTCTGTTCCCTTTTCGTGTATCTACACTACAAGTATACCAGCTGCACCATTTTCTTGTCAAATACGATTCGTTTCCATTTTCCCCCTGACCAGAATGGGCGCGCCCTCTACAGCGGTCCGTTGCAGCAATTATCTTGCCATTTCTTGCAGACATGACCTGACAGGCTGAAAAGACACAGTGCGCCCTTACAGCAGAAAGCCGTGATTCGTAGGGGCGCCACGTGGGGCGCCCGCCCCAGTCTATGTACGATTGCCAGCCCAGTTTGTCCGGGGAATCATCCAAATGCCTAACGGAGCACCCAAGAAAACTGGGTTATGGACACGCTAAGCTCATCCTTTCAACATATCGCCAACTTAGTCGTTATCTTAGTCGCTTTTCTTAGTCGGTCAGCGATCAAGTCATTTTTTCCTGAATCTTACATAGGCTACCGGCTTTCAATGTATGTTAAGAGGAATGTGGCGGCCCTCCCCCGATAATCACGCCCGTAATCAGCTCCCTGGTATATCAACTCCGAAATGATTTGCCACAATCTGGTTTAACTGTCTCGAAATCTCTGAAAAATCCTGATTCAAATCCAGTGTCTTCACCGATATCTGGTTACCGCTCATCTGGTACACATTGTCCGGCACGAGATTTTCATCGGTTTTCGCATAGAGAAGCATTCCAGAAACACAGTGCTCGGTTCCTTTTAGTTCTGCCTCTTTGTTCTTCACGTAGGTAAAAATTTGGTACAAATTTCCCGAATGAATCGTCCGTACGTTGAAGTTTGTCTGCAACGTACGCTGGTAGTACTTAGCATCAATGATGAGCGTCTGTGTCCCATATGTAAGTGTAATGTCTGTCTGCATAACTGGCAACAGGGCATCGTTGCCGTCATCCAGCTGCCAGTGAATCTGCCGTGCTCTTGACGAAAATCCCTTGATTCGCTGTCCGAATTCATGTGCGTAGTACTCCAGGATAAATTTTTCATACAATCGGCTCATTCGCTGCTCGTCGACGAAACTGGCTAAGTGATAATCACCTTTTTCCGTTGTCATGAGTGAACCTTCGACCAGGAGCTGGCAAATGGCGAGCAACAGCTGGTATTTCCGGTTATTTCTCTGCAAATGGATCTCCGACCAGCGTATCTGGGATAGCTCTATTTCATCTACTTCAGAAAAATAGAGCATTTCTTTTTTCAGTTCTGCCTTGTATTTTTCGTCTACATCCTTTTGCCTAAGAAGCAGCAAGGCGGTTGATTTCAGAATCTGGTTCAAAAGGGTATTCTCGGACAGCTCATCATAATCACAGGTCACGGCCAGCCGGGCCTGGAGCCTGTTCCGGATAGTCCCGGGCATGTCGATTTTCCCCCGGACGACGGTCAAATCTTCGACACAGTTGATGTATTCCCGATACAATCCCTGTTTCAGCTGAAGACCGATTCCTTTTGCCAGAATCGCCGCAAACAGATTATGGATATTGTCGAATGATTCCTTCTCAATATTCTCGTAGACAGATTGCTTCAAGGTGGTGAAGGCATAAGACAACATATAGTAGATATTCTTTATGAAAATGAGCTTATACTTCGTCATTGAAAACCCTCTTCTCGAAGGAGTCCTTCCAGCGTTTCACGTTGTCATCGTTATCAAACCAGTATTCTGCAAGCATCGGCAGGATATCATAATCTACGACAGATTTCATCCATTCATCGGTGCAGTTCTCCTTGGTTCTTCCACAAAAGTAACTGTGCCCGATACAGAATCCTTTCCCCAATGATTTATCATGGCTGATTTCTTTATTCAGCTCAATAACCTTATCCACCAGTTTATTGAACGTATCGTTTTTCAGTGCCTGTTGATAAGCTTCGAATCCTTTTGAGTTAAATCCCGGTTCCATCTCGAAGAAGCTGAACCGACGGCGCAAGGCATAATCTATCATGGCCAGGCTGCGGTCAGCTGTATTCATCATGCCAATAAGATAAATATTTTTCGGGACCGTAAACGGCATGCCATTGTAAGCCAGTGTTAACTTTGTCCCACGGTAGTCTTTTTCAATCAACATCAGGAGCTCACCGAAAATCTTGCTCAGGTTTCCCCGGTTGATTTCATCAATGATGAAGAAGAATTTTTTATCCGGCTCATTGGCCGCTTTCTGGCAGAAACGGTAGAACACACCATACCTCAATTCAAAACCATTTCCAGACGGTTTGTATCCCATCATGAAGTCTTCATAAGAATAATTCTGATGAAACTGCACGAATTCAATCCGGTTGTCGTCTTTCTCTCCCATCACAGAATAAGCCAGCCTCTTGGCGGCAAAGGTCTTGCCTACGCCCGGTGCGCCTTGCAGAATGATATTCATCTTGTTGCTGAGCACGCCCACCAGTCGGTCGTACATTTCGTCAGTCATATAGACTTCAGACAAGAAATCTTGCTTCGTATACGATGGAATCTTCTCCTCATGAGAGTTCCGCGGATTTTCATCGCGGATGATGTCCATGATGAACTCATATTCTTTCTTAGTCAATTTGAAAAAACTGCCGTTCGGATTTTTGAAGAACTCCATCTTCGCCAATTCCGGACATTCCTTTAATGTCTGATAATCAATCGGGTTTTCCAGGGACTCCGTTTTTTCAAAACATATTTTCTGACCGTCATTCGCCGCGCTGACTTTTACAAGCGCTACAACCTGCTTGACCGGATTGGATTCATAGCCAATGACAAGATCGCCCGTCTTAGCATCTATGAAGTTCTGGAAAATGCGCCGTTTATTGCCATTTGCATTATAAAGTGTATAGTCTTGTACTTCACCGACTTGCAGGTCAGAAAAACTCCATATCTTTGGTTTGGCGTTCAGCCACCAATACTTGGGTTCTCCATCACCTTTTGATTTGGCATAAAGAGCTACGCCGCTCAGATCCACCTGATTCAATGCAGCGGCTAATTCACGGCGCAACTTCCATACGTAACTTCCCTTCTCATCTTTGGCTGCATATCTGCCGATATAGAGAATGGGCCACCATCGAGAATTGTCAGAATTCTTCGGCATAATAGGGCATCCGGTCTTTTCTACTATGCGCTTTGCCAGCCCAACGGATCCGGCATTATAAAAGTTCTTGCTTTCTCCATACTTTGCAGCAAGCTGAGTACACGTAGCAGCTCCGCCATAGTCCTGCATTCTTTTCATGATTTCAAGACTGCTCTGTGTAAAAACACTTTTGTCTTCAAGCAGATCAATCCACTCGGCTGTTGTGATTCCCGGAGCATATTCTTCTATCGAGGGATACCACTCAACATCAGAAGATTCTGCTTCACTACGCTTTGAATAATCACGGGAAATATAAAAACCCACATCAAAGGTCAGTGTTTTCAGGCATGGATCCGGATAGCAGTCATCTGTCAGCTGGCTCTTGAATAAGTTCACGAGTTCGTCGTCCTGTTTTAGATGCTCACAGATTTCATTATACAAAGAATAAAAATTCCTGATATTATCTGCATACGCGCCTTTCTTGAATATATAGTCACTACTCAATTCATCTGACACAGCCTTTACTTCGCTGTATTTATATACGTAATACTTATCTGGATAACGCAGCCACAAATAGGTCGTAATAGCATTCTCAGATTGATAATGCTGTCCCGCTCCCTTTCCATATTTTTCGAGAAGAAGGTCCGATTGCAGTTTAAAGGTATTGATTCGCTCATATATATCCTTGCTCTCATCAAACAAATCGATGTACATCGAGCGTACGTCCTCTGGAGCGGTCTCAGCAAAACCAGTAATCATCTTGGCCGGGAAATTATTCATCGATGCCAGCAGATTATAGGTTTGGGAAAACGAACGGTTGAGCATATCCGCAAAATCCGTTGCGTTAATATTCCAATTGTCTTGAAACCATTTGAGTGCTTCCCATTTATACTTTTCATCCTGCCAATGCTTCGGCACAAAATCTTTTTTATACTGTACTAAAACATCTTTTAAGCGCTCTCCATCAATCATAGCCGTACCCTTCCCTTTCATATTTTTAGACCAGGCTTCCCTCCATTACAGCAGGATATAGGCTTCCTGTCCAATAACCTGTTTACACAAACTATTTCACACTCCCCTTCCTATTTTATCATAAAAAGCACTTGTATTCATCCTATTGAATAGGGTAAAATATAGATGGAGGTACTAAATTGGAAATTAAAAGAACATTTATTCAGACACGCCCTTTTACACGTTCTTGGGCAGCGTTAGGTTTCAATGATGAAGATTTACGGCGATTGGAGAATCAATTATTGTAAAATCCTAAAATAGGTGCTGTAATTCGGGGAACAGGAAAAATGAGAAAAATGCGCTTTGCCTTTGAAGGCCGTGGTAAAAGTGGAAGTACAAGGGTTTGTTATGTCGATTTTGAAATCAAGGAAACTATTTATTTATTAGCTGTTTTCGCAAAAAATGAATTAGAAAATTTAACGAAAGAAGAGCGAAATCATTTGAAAAAGCAAATCGATATCTTGGAATCGAATTTATAAGCGAGGTGTTCTCCATGAGCAAAGCATTTGATTTGTTATCTGAATCGCTGAATGACGCTATTTTAGATACCCAGCCCCAGCATCTTCCTAGACATAAAAGAAAAATTGACATTGAGCCAATAACTACATATTCAAGTGACGAAATAAGAGACATACGAAATCAGTTAGGGTTGACACAAAAATTATTTGCACAATACTTTGGTGTTTCAAAAAAGACAATAGAAGCTTGGGAATCCGGAAAAAATAAACCTTCTGGTCCATCTCGCAGACTGCTAGGACTAATTGCAAACAAAAAAATCTCTATATAAAAATCACCTGTTTCAAGGGTAGCATCGCACCCTTGAAGCAGGTGATTTTTTCTTGGATTCAGACTTGTTCGGCGTATTCTGGAATGGCGATGGCATTTTCCTCGATTAATTCATAATGATTTTTACCAGCGTATACGCCGACACCACACAGGGACCTGCATAACGAATCAGCGGCCACCAAGTGGGTTCCGTTTGTCGGTCTTCTTCCTCAATGATTTTTACCTTCATGACGTTGTAATCTTCATTTTCTAAAATAATTCTGGCTATGGCCCGTGTTTCTATATAGGAACGGCAAGATGCAATGAGTGAAAAGCCTGCCAAGGCTATCAAAATGCCTCTTTGAATGATGGAAAGCTGGCTGTTCAATACCCCATAAGCAATAAGATAACCAAATCCATCGATAAGAAAGAGAAAGATGGGTACCAGCAAAATTATTTTGGCTATCGTCCGGGGGCTGACGACAACTTCTGCCTTCTCAATGCACGATATCAGCCGTTCAACCCGTTCATCATCCGACTCGTCCTCATATGCCTCATCATCGTATTCTCCTTCATATGCCTCATCGTCTGAAGCAACTGCACTGCTATGTAATCGGCTGACTCCATTGTACATCGAAAAGGCAAACCAAAATACAATATATACCCCAATCCAAGCTAATCCAGATACATTTTGCATACCATCCAATACTCCTCATAAAGCTTTTTTCTCTCCATTATACACAAGACCTTGACACCCACGAAAAGCTGGTTTATATCGCTATCTTGGTCATTATCTTAGTCGTTATCTTAGTCGCTTTTCTTAGTCGTTCAGCGACTAAGTTATTTCATTATAACATCTTTTCCGGCTTCCTGTCATTCCGTCTCTTGTCTCCGGGGAAAGGATTGACATCCCGTACTAGAGTATGTAAAAATGAAGTTATGATATATATCAGGCAGGAGGTTTTGAACTATGAAACTATTACGACGTCAAATTGCACTGGCTGTGACTGGTCTTTTTCTGACAGGATGCACGGTCATGGCAGCAGACACACCGGCCGCAGCTGCACCTGCGGCGATACAACCTCAAAATGAAATCGTGCAGACAGTAAACGTCCCGTCTCTAACGAAACAGGAAAAAATAACGCCGGCTAAAAAGTCCCGCCCCCTCCAGATTCCTGTTTCGGAAGCAGTGGCAGGTACATCCGTTCCCGTTACCGGATTCATCAGCAAAGATTCGGGACGCACTGTAACAGTAACGGCTGGAAACAGGCCAGCAGCTCTTTTCATCTCATCTTCTATTCCCGGTTCTGCCAATACGGCTTATGCGGATTTCACGAAAAAAGCCTATGTTTCATATCATGAACAGATGAACTTCTTTGTCCTACAGACTGGCAGGACGAGCAAAATAGAAAACTGGCTGAAAGAAGAAGCCTTCCCCTTTCCCGTTCTTACAGGAGACTACCACCTATATACCAATTCCCTGCCCCGATTGATATTAATCGACAAGAATGGCGTCCTGCGGTACCGACTGAACAAAGATCTGCCTGCTAAAGACGTGCGGGATGCCTTTCAGGATACGATTACAGCCCCCGTTCCCCCCGATGCAGCTCAAAGGCAAAAGCGGCTGGATACGATTATCAAAGAGCGCCATACCCGCGACCGAGAGCTCCGTCTAAATGACGCCTTTTCTCCCCTGTCGTCACAGTTACTGTTCCTGTCCATTCTCTATCAAAAAGAATATAATCAATCCTTCCCTGAATCAGCCTGGCAGGATTTATCACTTGCCGGCCTGTCCTGGTACTACGGCGATGACGCTGGAACAGAGAGCCATCTGGAGCAGATGACCGCTCATGCCCCCAACAGTCCGCTTCCTTATGGGATCCGCAGCCTCTATGATATGATGGATGGGAACCCGGGGGCCGGCTATGCGGACACATTGCAGGGGCTCCGCAAAAATCCCGAGGATATTCTCTTGAATAGTCTTGCCATCGTCTATGAATATATGATGGGACAGAAAGACAAAGCGGCTCACCGTATGCAGACACTGGTTGAAGCCCATCCGGAATGGAACAAGGACAGGACACTTAGTTATACAATCAGCCGCAACTATATCACAATGAATCAAAAAGACCTGGGCCTTGCTTTTTACCGTAAATATCTGGAGCATGATAAAAACCCTGCCCGCGGCCATCTGGACTATGCCCGCCTAATGACCAAATCGGGTAACTATGAAGAAGCCCTGAAGGAATGCCGGATTTCCCGTAATAAGCTTTCTGAAGAAGAAAAAAATACGTACTACCCGTTCGTGGGCAATACGTATCAACAAGAAGCATGGATTCAATGGAAATTGGGAAACGCGGTCCAGGCGCTGTCTTGTGCTACCAAGAGCATCGATCTCCTGAACATGCACAAGTATCCTGTCCCCCAAAGCTGGTACATCCTTCGGGCCGCTATTGAGCAGTCACTGGGCCGGACTACGGCTGCTGCAGCTGACTGGGAAGCATCGAAGCGCCTGACAAGTCTCCCTCATTTCATTCCTCATTAAGCCCCATTCCTATCAGGCCTAGAACGGTAATATAAAAAACAATAATATCCCGTTCATCAGAGACACTGCCGCTACCTTTTCCATTGCGTATACGGCGGCACTGTGTCATGATGAGCACTAAAAAATCCGTCGAATTTTTCGGCGGATTTTTTAGTCAGAACAGGCGCGCCCTCTACGACGGTCTATTGCAGCAACTGTCTTGCCATTTCTTGCAGTTATGCGTTAAGTTCAGCCTTTCAATTTCAGTCCGTCATGGAAGGCCTGGCCTACGACGGGACCGTTCAGGCGATAGGTCATGGTAGCGATGTCGAAGATGATGGGCTGCAGTTTGTCGTAGTCGATTTTGCCGTCTGTCAGGACCGATTCGTCGGCCTGCTGGGCTACGATTTTGCCTACGAGGATGCCCGTCTTATCGTCATAGCTGGTACATTCACATTCCAAGGTGACCGGGAATTCTTCGATGATCGGAGCATTGACGTGGCCGCTCTTGTGGACGTGGCAGCCTGCCTTTTCAATCTTATTTACCTTATTGCCCGTTTCTACGCCAAAGTAATCGGCAATTTCAACCGTATCCTTGGTGGCAAAGGCGACGGTAAAGGCCTTGGTATGTTTGATGTTGTCCGTCGTCTTGTGTTTAGCCAAAAAGAGCATGATTTCGCCGTAATCCGATTGGGCTCCCCAGGCGGCATTCATGGCATTGGGCACGCCCTTTTCGTCGTATGTCCCGATGATAAATACCCCTTCCGGCGCAATGCACGCCTTATTTCCTTCAAATTCTACACTCATGGAAAATCCCTCCTTATCCTATTCTTTCCTAATTCTATATTTTTATTATACTCCGAATCCGTACAGCCAGGCAATCAGGACCAGTACCAGCAGATAGGCCAGGTTGAGCAGGCTAAACAGTTTCAGATACCTTCCCTGCTGCCGGGGATAGGATCGGACGTACATGCCATAGGAAATGAGGCTTGCCATAGAGGCAACCAGTGTCCCCAATCCCCCTATATCAGTTCCCAGCAGCAAGGCCGCTGCCTCATCGGTAAACCCAGACAAGAGGACGGCTGCCGGCACATTGCTGATGACCTGGCTGGCCAAAAGGGCCATGAAGAATTCATGACCGTCCAGATACCCTGTCAGCAGGTCCCGGAAGCCAGGCATCTGGCTCATATTGCCTACGAGGATGAAAAAGGCCACAAAAGTGCCCAGAAGCCGATAATCGGCATAACGGAAATACCGTGGCCGGGTCAATGCCGTAGCGACGATAACGATGGCCAAGGTAAGGCGATAATCGAGGACATGGGCCACAGTGAGCAGGGACAGGAAAAACATCCCGCCCAAGAGCCAGAGCCGACGCGATGGCGCCAAGACAGGCAGATTCCTTGTCCGCCGGGCAGCCAGCCGGACGGAAATGGGAATCGGCGTCCCCGGCAAGCGGAACAGGCACAGCGTAAGCAGCAGGAAAGACACCAGGGTATATGGCAGGAGCAGCGTCAGAAACGATGGCAGATCCATGGCGTAATAAAAATAAAGGTACAAGTTCTGCGGATTGCCGACGGGAGTACACATACTGCCCAGATTCGCCGCCAGCGTCTGGAGGACGATGACGAGAGCCATCTGTTCCTCACTGGCCACCTTGGGCAGGGCCATCAGGGAAAAAGGCACAAAGGTCAGGAGGGCCACATCATTGGTCACCCACATGCTGACAAAAAAACAGGCAAATACCAGGACCGCCGCCAGCTGGCGCATCGTCCCCAGGCGGAGCAGGAGACGGGCCAGCACGGCAGAAAAGACGCCGCTTTCCCGCACGCCGCCGATGACGACCATGAGACAGAACAAAATCGCCAGTACAGGCATATTGATATACCCGGCATAGGCTGCCGAAGGCGGTACGACCGTCATCGACGCCAACGCCGCTGCCACTGCCAGAAAAAGTACCAGATTCTCTTTGATTATTGAACCAATAGATTTCATGCTATGTCCTTCAGTCGAGTTTCTTCCCGTTCTCACTGCGCACCTGGGCCGACACGAGGAGCGTAAAGACGCCGGTGCCGCCGATGACGCGCACCTTCTGTTTTTTTGACTGCTGGCAGGAAAAATCACAGTCATGGTTACAACGTTTAATCATGGACTTCATCCTTTCTGATACTTTTCTTTCATTATACCATGTTTCCTGCCGTCACAGCAGACTGTAAATTTCCTGACTGCCTCATCACCTGGTTATCTGCCTCAGTGTCGATGACACGACGGTGCCAAAGTTCGGCAAGAAGTTCGATGCTGTTTCTTTATTGCATAACTATGCCTGCCATACAGGCAAGCCCTATATGAACGATTGCTTCGTTAGTCTGACGCTGAGCGCCCCTGTACTGAGTCCACGTGAAGGAATCTGCTATTTAGCGATTCCTATAGGATACCGGATGTGGACGAAGGAAAGGACCAAACCCGAGTTAGCCGGTGATTTCATCGTGAAGATGATGTCTTTAATGAAAAGCCTGCCATTATACTCGAATAGGCTATGGTCAAATCTCACAGCGGGCCGCCTTAATCAGGCCGGCCCCTACGCACAAGGCCATTGGCCGTGTGTTTTTTTGCAATCTGTGGCCGCGTTTATTCCCATCGCCTGGATGCGATATTGTAGGGGCCGCCCAGAGTCATTATGCCCCATCAGGAGCAGGAGACGATTCCCCGGACAGATGGCTACGGCGGGCGGCCCGCTACGCACTGAGGGCTTCCCGAAGCGTCGTTGTCAGTTTGAATCTGTCGCGGCGGAACGCCGCATCTGAGTCCGAGGAAAGCAAAAAGGGACTGTCGCACGTGCGACAGTCCCTTTTCTTATGCTATTTCCGGCAGCACGGAGGCAATTTGGAATCGTCCCCCGTTTTTGTCTTTCCACTGGATGAGCAGCAGCCTGAGCAGTTGCCGCAGCAGCTGGCCGTTCCGTTGAACAGGCCGCGGATATGGTGGATGAAGTACGCTACGGCGATGATGATGACGATAGCGACGATAATGGTTGCAGGACTCATAGATATACCTCCTCTCGGGATTAGCAATTATTCGTTGTAAAATCAACCTCTCCGGCCCTTTGGGCCACCTCCCCTATGAGGGGAGGCTAGCCACGAGCCACTAATATTATACGTTATGGAAGGGGTTGCTTCAAGTCTTAAGCGCCGAGGCCGGCCATGAGGGCCAGGTGATAGGTGGCAAAGGCCAGGACATACGAGAGGACGAGGCACATGCCATTGCTGACGAGGAGCATTTTCCACGAGCCTGTTTCACGTTTGATGACGGCCATGGCAGCGACGCACGGCATGTAGAGCAGGACGAAGACCATAAGCGACAAGGCGACGGCCTGGTTGAAGTCCGGGTCATCACGGAGGTAAGCGACGAGGCCCGATTCATGGGTATCGTCACCGCCGACGCTGTAAATCGTACCCAGCGTGGAAACCATGACTTCTTTAGCCGCTGTGCAGGCGATGAGGCCTACGCCGATTTTCCAGTCGAAGCCGAGCGGTGCAATGACCGGTTCTACGAAGTGGCCAAGACGGGCTGCATAGGACTGTTTCAGTTTTTCCGACTTCTGCTGGTCGTCGAGCTTAGACGTTTCGTCGTCAGCATCGGCTTTGGCATCGAAGAGCGGCAAAGCCTGAGCGAAGACAGCCGGATTCTGTTCCTGCAGGTCGGCAAAGCCCTGGGGATATTTGCCCATGAAGAGGTTATCTTCTGCATTTTCAGAGTCTTTGACCTGGTCTTCGACGGAGCTCAAGGCAGCGGCCGGGTTCAGGGCATTGCCCGTATCGGCTTCGTCTTCGTCGGCTTCGTCGGCGGCTTCATCAGCCGTAGCGACCATCGATTCATACATATCGTTCAAAGCGGCATTGTCTTCGATAGCGCTGAGGCCATAGGACTGGAGGATGTCAGCCTGTTTCTGTTCCATTTCGGCTGTGACCTGATCTTTAGCGGCATCGAAATCCTGGGAGTATTCAACGTCCATCGGGTATGCCGTGAGGAACCAGACCAGGACGGATGCGCCGAGGATGAAAGTACCGGCTTTCTTGAGGTACAAGACCGTGCGTTCCCACATGTGCATGAGGACACCTTTCAAGGTCGGAATGTGATACGGCGGCATTTCCATGACGAACGGTTCCTGTTCGCCTTTAAAGGTCGTGTGACGGAGGACCAGGGCGACGCAGACGGAAATGATGATACCTAAAAGGTATACGCCGAAGAGGACCGTACCACCGTGGCCGGAAGCGCCGAAAAAAGCGGCGATGAGCAAGGTGTATACCGGCAGGCGGGCACCGCAGCTCATGAACGGGCAGGCCAGGATCGTGACCAGACGGTCTTTTTCATTGTCCAGTGTACGAGCGGCCATGATGCCCGGTACGTTGCAGCCAAAGCCGAGGATCATAGGAATGAAGGACTTGCCGTGCAGCCCCAGGGCACGCATAGCGCGGTCGATGAGGAAGGCGGCACGGGCCATATAACCCGTATCTTCGAGAAGGCTGATGAATAAGTACAAGAGGACGATAAGGGGAACGAAGGAAAGAACGGAACCGACACCGCCGATGACGCCGTCGACGACGAGAGAGCGGAGCTGTTCATCTTCGATGACATCGCTGCACCAGTCACCGAGCATCGAGAAGCCCGTGTCGAGCCAGCCCTGCGGGTAGGCGCCGACGTTGATGACGACGACGAACATGAGCCACATGAGGGCCAGGAAAATCGGGATCCCTAAGTAACGGTGGGTCAGGACGCTGTCGATCTTGTCGGACAAGGAGTCGCTCGAACCGACATTGATAATCGATTTATTAAATACGTCAGTTGCGAATTGATATCGGCATTGAGCGAAATAGAAGTCCAAATCGATCTTGTTGGCCAGGGAATCGCGCAGAGTCGAAGCCAGGGCCAGGATGGACTGGGTCCCTTCCATAGCGCGGACTTTGGCAATGGCATCGGAGTCGTTTTCCAGGAGCTTGACGGCCAGCCAGCGGACCGGGTATTTGATGATGCCCATTTTTTCGATGGCATCGGTCAGGTTGGCAATCGCTGGTTCGACGTCAGCGCCGTAATCGACTTTGGCATTGACCAGGTTCTGGGTCTGCGTACTGGAAATGGCGTCGAGCAGTTCTTTCGTGCCGATGTTCTTGCTGCCGACGAGGGGCACGACGACGGCGCCGAGCTGTTTGCCCAGCTTCTTGAGGTCGATCTGGATGCCCATGCGTTCGGCAATGTCCATCATGTTCAGGGCGATGACCATGGGGCGGCCCAGTTCGACGAGCTGTGCGGCCAGGTATAAGTTACGTTCCAGGTTGGACGCATCGAGGACGTTGACGATGATGTCCGGTTTTTCATTGATGATGACGTTACGGGCTACGACTTCATCGAGGGACCGTGCCGTCAGGCTGTATGTGCCGGGCAGGTCGACGAAGAGCAGGTCCTTGCCGTTGAAGGTACGATGGCCTTCTTTCTTTTCGACAGTAACGCCAGGATAGTTGCCGACGTGCTGTTTGGCGCCGGTAATGTTGTTAAAAATCGTCGTTTTACCGCAGTTCGGATTGCCGGCCAAGGCAATCTTGATCTTTGCTGCATTTTCCATGACTACTATGTACCCCCTTTATTGTTCTACGGCGACGGAAATCATCGCCGCTTCATTCATGCGCAGTGCCAGTGCGCACCCTTTGACTTTTACCTCAATGGGGTCTCCGAGCGGGGCCTTTTTGAAGACTGAAATATGCGAGCCCTTGACGACGCCCATGTCGACGAGGCGGTGCTGGATATTTTCCCGTCCCTTCAAGGCATCGACAACGCCCGACTGGCCGACTTTCATATCGGCTAATGAAACAATTTTCATGACTAACTCCCCTTTGCTTGCCTCAGACGGCCTCTTCCGTCCGGGCGGCTAATATGTTCTTCAGCGCGTTCGAGCTGCTCGTATGGGAACGGACGACTTCGACGTTCTTGCGCTGCGCTTCTTTGATAGCGCAACGGACCATACTGTGGCTCACGGTACTGGTAAATAACACGACAAGATCAGGCGACCCGATTTTCGATTTGAAATCGCTTGGTACCTGTGTAAAGACTTTTGCCTTATAATCATACTCTTTGCAAATACGCTTATAGCGACAAACCATACAATCATTTCCACCTACGATGACGACACTCATTTACATCGCTCCTTTCAGTTCCGTAAATAATACTCACACATCCCTTCTAATTAATGATAATACATTTCATTACCATAAACATTATATATTTTTTCACAAACTCTGTCAATAGTTGCTATTGAAATTCATTTATAAAAAAAGACTTGTCGCATAACGACAAGTCCTTTTGTAGGGGCGCCACGTGGGGCGCCCGTTTCTGCTTGATATGGGAATGTATTCATCTCCCGGGCGGGCTCGCCACGTGTGAGCCCCTACAACGGCTGTGGGAATTCCACCAATCTCTTGTAAGGGCGCCACGTGGGGCGCCTGTTTCTGCTCGATGCGGGAATGTATTCATCTCCCGGGCGGGCTCGCCACGTGCGAGCTCCTACAATGGCTGTGGGAATTCCACCAATCTCTGTAGGGGCGCCACGTGGGGCGCCCGTTTCTGCTCGATATGGGAATGTATTCATCTCCCGGACGGGCTCGCCACGTGCGAGCCCCTACAAACCATTGGCATGCGCGATTCCCTATGCCGGGCGTCTGGTCGGGCGGGCCGGTTTCAGGATGCGGACGCTGTTGAGGACGACGGCCAGGGTGGCTGTGTTGTGGATGACAGCGGCCCAGAGGGGGCTGATTTTCCCTAAGGCGCCGAGCAGCATGGCCGCCGAGTTGACTACAATGGTGGCCGTGAAGTTCTGATTGATGGCCCGCATCGTTTCCCTGCCGATGTACAGGGCATCGTACAGTTTCGACGGGTCTTCCGAACGGATGGTGATGGCTGCCGATTCAGCGGCGATGTCCGTCTTGTTGCCGCCGAGGCTGACGCCGATGTCGGCAAAGGCCAGGGCCGGTGCGTCGTTGATGCCGTCGCCGACCATCATGACGTTGCCCCGCTTCTGCATCTTCATGACGTAGTTGGCCTTGTCTTCCGGCAGGATTTCGGCATGATACGAGTCGATATCCATGTCGCGGGCGACTTCGGCGGCGACGTCCTTCGAATCGCCGGTGAGCATGACGACTTCGTCGATGCCCAGGCGGCGCATGCGGTTCAGGGTCTTCTTCATGCCCGGACGGACCGGGTCCTGGATGACCAGGAAACCGAGATATTCGCCGTTGCGGGCGATGTACAAGAGGTTCTTGCCCCAGGTCTTGTTATCCGTCGCCGGCATGCCTTCCACGCCTTCTTCGGTCATGAAACGGCGACTGCCGACGAGGATGCCCCCGCCTTCGTAGCCTTCAAAATCGGGAACGGTCGCTTTCATGCCGCGGGCGACGACGGTTTCCGACGACGCATGAGGCGGCGTCTTCCAGCCCTGGGCGTTGACATATTTCTGGACGGCCACGGCCAGGGGATGGACGGAGTGCATTTCAGCCGAAGCGGCGAGGAGGATCATTTCCTTATCGTCCACGCCTTCGACGGTTTCGATGTGGTCGATCTGGGGGACGCCCATGGTGATGGTCCCGGTCTTGTCGAGGACGACCGTGTCGATGTCGGCCAGGTTTTCGATGTAGTTGCCGCCCTTGATGAGGATCCCCTTGCGGGCTGCCACGCCGATAGCTGCCGAGATGGCCGTCGCTGTCGACAATTTCAGGCCGCACGAGAAGTCGATGAACAAGAGGTTGAGGACGCGCTGCCAGTCTTTGGTGGCCCCGTAGACGATGGCTGCGCCGATGAAGGAGATGGGAACCAGGAGGTTGGCCATCTTATCGGCAAAGTTCTGGACCGGCGCCCGGCGGGTCTGGGCTTCTTCGACGAGGTGGATGATCTGGGCCAGGGACGTGTCGGCGCCGACCTTTTCGACGCGGATGACCAAGTCGCCCGCTTCGATGACGCTGCCCGCATAGACCGGCGATTTTTCCTGCTTAATAGCCGGATTGGATTCGCCCGTAAGGGAGGCCTGGTTGACGGCGGCATTGCCGCTGACGACGCTGCCGTCGACGCAGATCTTTTCGCCCAAGTGGACGGCAATGAGGTCGCCCCGCTTCAGCGATTCGACAGGGACCTTGCGTTCATGGCCGTTTTCGACGAGCCAGACGTCGCGCTGGTCCAGTTTGAGGAGGCCCGAAATCTGACGGCGTGCCTTTTCGGCAGCGTATTCGGTCATCATTTCGGCCCCATTCGACAGGGCCAGGAGGGTCAGGCTCGATTCAGGCTTGCCAGCCAGGACGGACGCAGCGACTGCCGTCGCCGTCAGGGTATCGGCATTGGCCTGATGGTCCCTTACGAGCCCCATGATGCCGTTCTTAATGTAGCGGCGTGCAATATATAAGGTAAATAATCGGCGAAACAAGAGGATCGACCCGTAGAATTCCGGGTTGACCTTGCGCAGGATGTTCATGGCGATGAAGCCGCCGACGGAGATGATGGCTTCCCGGCGGTACGTAGCGACATCCATGTCGTCGTCTTTCTGTTCCTTCTTGCGGCCATATTTTTCTTCAAAGGCACGGATGAACAGGTTCAGGGCCCGCAGGTCCAGCCGTCCCACATAGTAGACGGTGACCTTCTTTTCTTCGACGACAGCCGAGACGATGCCGCGGACCTGGCGGAGCTTGACGCTCAGGACAGGGCGCATGCGGCTGGGGATCTCGCTGTGCAGGAAGATGGTATTGCGCATGTACATGACTTAACGCCCCCTCAACAACGACAGGGCCCACCACAGCATCTGCGGCCCTGTCGGGCGCTGTCCCAGGAATACGGTCTTCCGCAGGCCGCGAAGGGTCAGGACTACGGCGATCAAGGTCCGCAAATCCAGGAAGGCCTTGCTTTTCCGAAAAATAGCCTGACTGAAGACGTCAGCCGTATCCTGGACGGCCTTCAAATATGTCGTCGATTCCGATTTCCCCGCTTCGGCCTGTCCGGCATCGCAGACGGCACTGACGATGCCTTCGACGACATTCGGGAAGAGGCGGAAGCGGAAGAAGTTTTCCAGCCGGTCCAAGGTCCCTTCGCTGTGAGCGAAGACCAGGATGCTGCCCGTGACGGCGCTGACCTGGATGAACTGGATATTGGGCAGGGTGCTGACTTTTTCTTCGATCAAGCGGGCCAGTTCCGCATTGCCGACGAGGGCCGCTGCCCGATAGCGGCGACGGCCTTTCAAGACGGATACGCAGGCGAAACGGGGCACTTCCGGTACTCCCTTTGCCACCTGGACCTGAGGCCAGAAGGCACCGGCGGGCGCAGCTGCGGCAGCCGCTTTGCCCTTCTTATTGTGGAACAAGTCGTATACGGCTTTGCCGATCGACGTGCCCACCATAAAACCTGAGGCATAAGACATAATTACCTTCTCCTTTCAACATGGGTCATGATATAGTTCTCTACCCGGACGAGTTCCCGATTGGCCCGCAGGACCTGCGGCCGGTAGGTGATCAGGACGGAACCCGTGAAGACATTGACATCGACCTTGTCGATTTCTTTATAACTGGCAATGTAGGCGTAGACCTTGCGGCCCAATTCGGCATTGCCAATGAGTTTTTTACTGTGCAGGCGGATACGGCCTGGTAAGTAAGACGAAATAGAAACGGCTCTCATGATGAGGTCCCATTTCGACGTCGGAATGATCATACAAGCAGTCCTTCCTGTGTTGTGCCTCTTAAAAAGGGCTTGTCGCACGACGACAAGCCCTTTTAAGTGGTTAGTGGCTAGTGGTTAGTTGTTAGCAGATGGCTTTAAATTTAAAGGCTTCCGCTGAAACCGCAAAGGCCTTTCCTACAAACTTATTTCGCCTGTGCGGCTTCCTGAGCTGCAATCATGTCTTCCAATTCTTCTTTCTGACGCTGCAATTCAGCCAGGGGTACCGAAGCGGTCATCGCACCGGCAGCGGGCTGCTGCATAGCCAGGAGCTGCTGTTCCCGTTCGGACATGAGTTTATAACCGAAAACACCAGCGACGACACCGATACCTAAGCCAATCCAAAAATCTGTATTCTGAAACATACGACACATCTCCCTTGAAAAAAAATTGATATTCATTTACGTCTATTATTATAAAGTGTCTTCTTTCACGTGTCAATATCGTTTATCAAATTCAATAGACCATCTTGTTTACAAGATGGTCTATTTCGAGGGGAGTTCGCAGAAAAATGCCTTATTTCCAAGGGCCAGGCCATTTATTTTACTGACAAAATTTGTTATAATGTAGGCACGTTCTTATGTGTAGAAACTGTAAATATTGAAACTATATCTTAAAATTTTGAAAGGTGTGACTTTCTTGTTCAACAGGTCTCTCTTAAAATCCGTTCAATCTGCCATCACAAAAGCGCCGGACAAGCGGATTTTATCACTTTCTTTTGAAAATAAAACGTACTTCGTCAAGCGCCGCATGGGCAATGGCCGCAATGCCTTTGCCAAACAGAATCCGTCGGCTGCCTTCTGGTGCGAAGCCTACAAGATCATGACCGTCAACGCCCGCCTTCCCCTGGCGCCGAAGGTCGTCCTCCTGGATGAAGACTTCTTCGTCATGGAAGCTGCCGGCAAGACCTTGCAGGGCGTAGCCAAGGAAGCGGAATACGCCGCCGTCCGCCACGATGCCTTTGAAAAAGCCGGCCAGGGACTGGCCCAGCTCCACGCCGCCGGCCTGCACCACGGACGGCCGGCCCTGCGGGACATCGCCTACGATAAGGAAACCGGGACGATTACCTTCCTCGATTGGGAAAATGAAAAGAAATTCGTCGACGCGCCGGCGCCCGTCTTGGACCTATTTCTCTTCCTGCACAGCTGCTTCCGCGAGGAATGGCCGGACAACGCCCTCATCGACGCGGCCGTCGCAGGCTATAGCCGCGTCGAAGGCAGCAGCCAGACCATGGCCGCCCTGAAAGAGTTCATCACAGACCACCATATCCTCTTTGCCTGCTGTCATGCCCTGGTCCCCTTCGGCTGGATCGACGTCGTCTCCGTCGACAAAGCCCAAGCGTATATCACCGCCTTATAGGGCAGAAAAGGCCGCAGCACAGCGGATATAGCCGCCGGGGAGTTCCTCGGCGGCTTTCTTCATCTGCAGGGCCAGGAGGATGGGCAGCAGGTCGGCGACGGCGAGGCCCGTCTTTTCCAGGAGCTCGCTCACCGGCGCCGCCCGGTCGAAGGGGATGGCGTCGATGACGGCCTGTTCGGCCGGACTCAGGCTGGGGCCTTCTTCATGGCAGGCTGTCTCCGGCCCCTGCCAGCCGCGGCGGCGGAATTCCCGGACCACATCGTCAGCACAGGTCAGGGGGATGGCGCCGAGCCGGAGGAGATGGTTCGTCCCCCGGCTGGTCTCGGAAAAGACGCTGCCCGGCAGGGCAAAGACGTCGCGCCCTTCGTCGAGGGCCAGGTCAGCCGTAATCAGGGAGCCGCTGCGCAGGGCCGCTTCGACGACGATCGTCGCCGCTGCCATGCCGGCGATGATGCGGTTGCGGGCCGGGAAATTCCGGGATAGCGGCTCGACGCCGAAGGCATATTCCGAGATGACTGCGCCGCCGCTATCGACGACCTGCCGGAACAGGGCCTTGTTCTCCCTGGGATAGGTCCGGTCCAGGCCGTTGGCGGCGACGACAACAGTCCGCCCCTTCCCTTTCAGGGCGCCCCGATGGGCCCGCGTATCGATGCCCCTGGCACCGCCGCTGACGATGGTGAAGCCCTGGGCCGCCAGCTCAGCGGCCAGCGTCTCGGCGGCATTCAGGCCATAGGGGCTGGCCTTGCGGGAGCCGACGATGGCGATACTGCTGCTGTCGCGCTCCATCGTCCCCTGGCAAAAGAGGACCAGCGGCGGCTGGGCAATGAAGGGCAGCCAGCTGGGGTAATCGTCGTCCCACAGGGCGACGGGCCGGACGCCATAAAAAGACAGCCTACGCTGGAAGGTATCCCAATCAAAAACATCTCGTTCTTGCCTGAGCTGAGAAAAAATCTTGGCCGGAATCCCCGTCCGGCGCCGCAGGTCTTCATCCCAGACGGCGTCCCAGGCCTGGCTGGGCGAGCGGCAGGCGTCGAGGAGGGCCTGCAGGCGGCGGCTGCCGCAGCCCTTGAGGGACTGGAGGGCCGCTGCATACATCGTTTCCTGTTCCACCTTCATCCCCCCCTTCATGGCTGGTGCATCTTATTGCGGTAACTGATGGCTTCGGCCACGTGATCCTTGGCGATGACCGGTTCTTTGGCCAGGTCGGCAATGGTCTGGGACACTTTGATGATGCGGTCGTAACTGCGGGCACTGAGGCGCAGGGCATCGAAGGCCTCGCGCAACAACTGCTGGGCCGCCTCGGTCAGCTGGCACGTGGCCCGTATCTCCCGGTGGCCCATATGGGCGTTGCAGGTACAGCCATAAGGAGCCAGGCGCTCCTGCTGGCGATGGCGCGCCGACAGGACCCGCGAGCGGATGGCCGACGACGGTTCGGCCCGCCGCCGGGCCGTCAGTTCCCGGTAGGCCGGCCGTTCGACGCGGACGTGGAGGTCGATGCGGTCCAGGAGAGGGCCGGAAATCTTATGGGTATAGCGGCGTATCTCACTGTCCGAACAGGTACAGCCTTCGTCGAAGCCGTAGCGGCCGCAGGGACAAGGATTCATGGCCGCCACCAGGACGAAGCGCGACGGATAGGACAGGGCCGCCTGGACGCGGGCAATGTGGACGACGCCGTCTTCCAAGGGCTGGCGCAGGACTTCCAGGACCGACCGGGGGAACTCCGGCAGTTCGTCGAGGAAGAGGACGCCGTGATGGCTGAGGGTCACTTCGCCCGGCTTGGGGATGGACCCGCCGCCGACGAGGCCGGCCATGGAAATGGTGTGATGAGGACTGCGGAAAGGCCGCTGCTGCAGGAGCCGCCCCTTGCCCAAAAGGCCGGCGACGCTGTATATTTTGGTCACTTCCAGGGCCTCGGCTTCGCTCATGGGCGGCAGGATAGTCGGGATGCGCTTGGCCAGCATGGTCTTGCCGCTTCCCGGCGGGCCGATCATGAGGACGTTATGGCCGCCGGCTGCGGCGATTTCCAGGACCCGCTTGGCTTCGGCCTGGCCCTGGACTTCGGCGAAGTCGACGTCATAGTCCAGCTGGTCCGGCGCCAAGGGTTCCGGCCGGGCCGCGTCCAGCGGCTTTTCACCGGTCAGGCAGGCGGCGACGTCGCAGAGCGTATCGACACCGTAGACCGTGAGGTCCGGACAGAGCAGGGCTTCGGCGGCATTGTCGCGGCTGACGAAGACCGTCTTCATCCCCTGGGCGGCCCCTTCCAGGACCATGGGCAGGATACCGTTCACCGGCCGGATGCGCCCATCCAGGGCCAGTTCCCCCATGAAGAGGCATTTTTCGCAGGCCTCTTCGGGAATCTGGCCGCTCGACGCCAGGATGGCCACGGCCAGGCTCAAATCCAGGCCGGACGTGTCCTTCTTCAGGTCAGCCGGCGCCAGGTTGACCGTCAGGCGGCGCATGGGAAATTCATAGCCGCTGTTCTTGACGGCAGCCCGGACCCGCTCTTTGGCCTCTTTCACCGACGTCGATGCCAGGCCGACCAGGTCGAACGACGGCAGGCCGTTGGAAATATCCGTTTCGACGGCGATGACGTGCCCGTTCAGGCCCAGTGTCGCCGCCCCATAGATACGCGCGAACACGGCGTCACCGCCTTTCGGCCAGGAAGGCATGGGCAATGTGGCGGATGCCAGGCTGTCCGTTATCCTCTGGCCAGACTTCGATGACGTCGAACCGGCATGGCCGCTCCCAAAGATCGAACTGGGTCAGATAGGCCGAGGCCACGCGGGTGATCTGGCGGCGCTTGCGCTTCTCGACGGCTTCGCAGGGCAGGCCGTAAGAGCCTGTCGTCCGCGTCTTGACTTCGATGAAGACCAGCGTATGGCCGTCGTCGGCGATGATGTCGATTTCTCCCAGGCGGTTGCGGTAATTACAGCAGCGCACGTGATAGCCCTTTTCCTGGCACACAAAGGCCAGCGCCGCTTGTTCTCCATAATAGCCTAATAGATTCTTCTCCATGGCGATTCCCCTTTCTCAATTTATCCGATTACGTCCATCGTAGGCGAGAAAGATTAAAATTACATGAAAAAAAGACCCTTCCGGGTCTTTTTTCATGAGAAGAAGATTAAATTTTGTGGATCATCAGGAAAGCGACGACGCCGGCGAGCAGGACGATGGCGATGATGCGGGTAAGGGCCGACGCGGTAATCGTCACCTGGCGCTGGGGCTTCCGTCTCCGCTGCCGTTCACTCATACGCCGGGCCAGGCCATTTCTTTGCCGCCTAAGATGTGGGCGTGCATGTGATGGACCGTCTGGCCTGCTTTTTCACCGGTGTTGAAGACGACGCGGAAGCCGTCTTTATCAAGATTCATGACCTGGGCGACTTTCTGGATGGCATAGAGCATCTTGCCAGCGACAGCGGCATCGTCCGGCGTCAGGTCGGCGATACTCTGGATATGTTTCTTGGGGATAACCAGGACGTGGACCGGAGCGACCGGATTGATGTCCTTGAAGGCGAAGAAATTATCGTCTTCCCAAACTTTCGTGCTCGGGATCTCCCCGGCGATGATCTTGCAGAAAATGCAGTCTTCCATGATAAATTTCTCCTTTGTTGTGTAGGGGTTAGGGGCTCGCAGGCCGAAACCACGAGCCGCTAACAACGCGCCTCCAGCTTCTGCCCGTCAGTGCCGATGAGGGTGACTTCGACGACGGTGCCTTCGGCATGAGGCGGAAGATTTTCGACGACGGCCCGTTCGTAGTTCTCCGTAAAGCCTTCGCCTGTCATGCCGTCTTGTTTTTCGATGAGGACCGAGGCCTTCTTGCCGACCAGGGCCGTCAGGAGCGCCGCTTTCTGGCGGGCCGACAGTTCATTGACGAGTTCGACGCGCCGTTTCTTTTCCGCCGTTTCGACTTGGTCCTTCATATCCGCTGCCGGCGTCCCCTTGCGCTGGGAATACGGGAAGGCGTGGATATGCGAGAAAGAGAGGCGTTCCAGCGTCGCCATGGTGTCCTCGAAGAGGGCTTCCGTTTCGCCGGGAAAACCCAGGATGAGGTCCGTCGAGACAGTCAGGCCGTCGATGCGGCTGCGCAGGCGGGCGATGAGGTCCTCGTATTCAGCCACCGTGTAATGGCGGTTCATGGCCTTCAGGATCGGGTCCGAACCGGACTGGAGGGGCAGGTGCAGATGCGGGCAGATGCGGTCCGAGCTGTTCATGACGTCGATCATGTCGTCGCCGATTTCCAGGGACTCGATGGAACCCAGACGGATGCGGGCCACGTCGGTTTCCTTGACCAGGCGGTCCAGGATGTGGGCCAGCGACGGATGGTCGTCGAGATCGCGGCCATAGGCGCCGAGGTGGATGCCGGTCAGGACGATTTCCTTGAAGCCCGCTGCGACCAGGCGGTTGGCTTCGGCGACGATGGCGTCGGGCTGGCGCGATTTCAAAGCGCCCCGCGTATAGGGAATGATGCAGTAGGAACAGAAATTGTTGCACCCTTCCTGGATCTTCAGGTCGGCCCGCGTGTGTTCCACTGCCGACGGATAGAGGGGGATTTCCTCGAATTCATCGTGGCGGCGCACGTCGTGGACGGCCGTGATGGCTTCATCGTCTTCGTCGTGCAGGAGTTCGCGGACAATGGATACGATGCGCTTGCGTTCATTGGTCCCGACGACGGCGTCGACTTCGGGCATGGACGTCAAAAGCTCCGGGTCGAGCTGGGCATAGCAGCCGGTGACGATGACCTTGGCCGCATCGTTGCGCTTCTTCGTCCGCCGGATGAGCTGGCGCGATTTCTTTTCGCCGACCTGAGTGACCGAACAGGTATTGATGACATAGACGTCGGCCGGGCCATTGAAATCGGCTTCCGTGAAGCCTGCAGCTAGGAAGAGGCCGCGCATACTGTCCGTATCGTACTGATTGACACGGCAGCCAAGAGTGGCAAAAGCGATAGTTGGCATTACTTGAATCCTCTTTCGTACATAATGATAGACAGGGCCGCCAGCGACGCCGTTTCAGCGCGCAGGATGCGGGGCCCGAGAGAGACCGTGCGGCACCACGACAGATGCTGCGTGGCATAGGCGATTTCTTTTTCGGCATAGCCCCCTTCGGGACCGATGGCGATGACGACGTCGCCGGTACGCACGTCGTGGCAGGCTTCCGACAAGGGCGCCGTCTCCTGTTCATAGGGGATGACGAAGCGCGTGTCGGCATAGGCGTCGACGAGTTCCGTGAAGCTCATGACCGGCGCCACGTCGGGCACGTCGTCGCGACCGCATTGCTTGGCCGCTTCCAGGGCCAGGCGCTGCCAGCGTTCGAGCCGTGCCTGCCGCCGTTTATCATCTAATTTTACTACACAATGCTCCATTTGTACAGGAACGATCCGCCCGGCACCGAGTTCCGTCGCCTTCTGGACGACCCAGTCGAACTTGTCGCCCTTGAGGAGCCCTGCCGCCAGGATGACCCTGCCGTTGGACGACGGCCCGTCGGAAATCTTGCGCGCCGGCGTGAGATACGCCGAATGGCCTTCCATGCGGGTGATGAAACATTCATAGGTCGCACCGGTGCAGTCCGTGACGTTCAGCGTATCGCCGACGGTATGGCGCAGGACGACGACGACGTGATGGGCATCGTCGGCAGACAATTCAAAGGTCCCGCAAATGGGGAAATCCGTGAAAATCTTACGCATAGTCTCACCTCTTCATCTGGACGGCATACCAGCCGCTGCAGAACTGTTCATCGACCCAGGTGAAGCCGACGGCAGCGGCAGCGCGGCGCACTTCGTCGATGCGTTCGTCGATGATGCCGCTGGCAATGAGCGTACCGCCCTCCTTGAGATACGGCGGCAGCGTCGGCAGCAGGGCCAGGACGGCATTGGTCACCAGGTTGGCGACGACGACGTCGGCCTTTTCCCCCTGCGGGATGGCCGCCAGGAGGTCGCTGTTGGCAATGGTCAATTTGTCTTCGACGCCGTTCAGTTTGGCATTGACCGCAGCCTGCTTGACGGCGACGCCGTCGAAGTCGACAGCCGTCACGTGGGATGCGCCCAGTTTGGCGGCGGCAATGGCCAGGATGCCCGTACCCGTGCCGATGTCAAAGACCGTATCGCCGGCCTTCACCGTATCTTCCAGGTACTGGACGCACATGCACGTCGTGTCGTGGAAGCCGCTGCCGAAGGCCAGGCCCGGATCGATGGAAAGGACGTCTTCACCATCGGCCGGCCGGGCCGGTTCCCATGCCGGGGCCGCCCAGAAATGGCGGGAAATCTTCTTGGGATGGAAGTGTTCCTGCCAGGCAAAGAGCCAGTCCTTATCGTCAGCTTTCTTTTCGACGACCTTCCAGTCGCCCAGGTCGACGCCCCGTTTTTCCAGGGCGCCCATCTTTTCTCGTATCGTTTCCACAAGACCTTCCTGTGCCAGCGGGAAATACGCCGTAATGCGGATGCGCCCTTTGTGGTCCGGGTGCTCGTCGTCGATGACCGAGCCATTGCTTCCACATTCAAAAACAAGAAGGGCCACCAAATCGGTGGCCGTTGGGGAAACGAGCAAATCTACTTCATTCCATTGCATCGTTCATACTCCCTTTATCTTTACAGATCTTCTTTTAACTTACTCCAAAAACTCTTCTTGGTCTTCTTCGTATCTTTCTTGTCGCTCTTCGCGCTCGTGGCGTCACCGTCGGCCGGTTGTTCAGCCGGCTTTGGCTCCCCCACCCACGTTTCGCCGCCAGCATAGGCGAATTCCCGCAGGAGTTCCTTCTGTTTGGCGTTGAGGTGTTTCGGTACGGCGACCGTGACCTGGACATGGTGGTCGCCACGGCGGTTCTTGGACCCCAGGACCGGTACGCCTTTGCCGCGGATGCGGAAGACCGTCCCCGTCTGGGTGCCAGCCGGGATGGTCAGTTCAATCTTGCCGTCCAGGGTTTCGACGAGAATCTTCGACCCCAGGGCAGCCTGGGCGAAGGAAATCGTTTCCTGGGACAAGATGTCGTTGCCTTCACGGGTGAACTTGGGATCGCGGCGGACGAAGATGTAGACGTACAAGTCGCCGTGACCGCCGCCGCGGACGCCCGGTTCGCCTTCACCGGCTACGCGCAGGCGTGCGCCATCGTCGACACCGGCAGGGATCTTGATCTTCAGTTTCTTGCGGACCTTGACCGTCCCCGTGCCATGGCATTTCTTGCACTTGTCATGGATGATCTTGCCTGTGCCGCCGCAGCGGGAACAGGTGCGGACATTGACCATCTGGCCGAAAGGCGTGTTCTGGACGACGCGCTGCTGGCCTGTGCCGTGGCAGTCCGGGCAGGTATCTACCTTGCTTCCCGGTTCGGCACCGTTGCCGTGGCAGTGATCGCACGTTTCTTCTTTCGGGACCTGGATTTCCATTTCCGTACCAAAGGCAGCCTGTTTAAAGGTAATGTCTACGTCGAAGCGCAAATCGGCACCGCGCTGCGGGCCATTGGCCGACTGACGGCTGCCCTGGCCGCCGAAGAAGGAATCAAAGATATCTTCAAAGCCGCCGAAGCCCTGGCCGCCCTGGCCGAATCCGCCAAAGCCGCCAAAACCTCCGAAGCCGCCCTGGCCGAAACCGGCACCGGAACCGGCAGCATTGCCGTTCTGGAATGCTGCCGGACCGAACTGGTCGTACTGGGCGCGTTTCTGTTTATTCGACAGGACGCTGTACGCTTCGTTGATTTCCTTGAATTTTTCTTCTGCTGCCTTCGGGTTGTCCGGGTTGCGGTCCGGATGGTATTTGAGCGCTAATTTCTTAAAAGCTTTCTTGATTTCTGCGTCGCTGGCGTCTTTGGGAACGCCGAGGACTTCATAATAATCTCTTTTACTCATGTGGGCAGCCCCTCTTATCTATCTTACTTCTTGTCATCGTCGACTACCGTGTAATCGGCGTCGACTACTTTTTCATCTTTCTGGCCATCGCTCTGGGCCTGCTGGGCACTGGCCTGAGCACCGGCTGCCTGCTGCTGAGCCTGCTGGGCAGCGTCTGCGTTCTTGTACATTTCGCTGGTCAGGTCATAGAGCGGTTTGGTCAGAGCTTCGGAAGCGGCTTTGATCTTATCCGTATCGTCGGTCTTCATGGCTTCTTTCAAGGCAGCGATCTTATCCTTGATTTCCGAAACTTTGGAAGCGTCGGCTTTGTCGCCCATATCCTTGATGGTCTTTTCAGCCTGGTAAATGAGGGAGTCAGCATTGTTCTTGGCTTCGATGCCTTCTTTACGTTTCTTGTCTTCCGCTTCGTGAGCGGCAGCTTCTTTGACCATGCGGTCGATTTCGTCCTTGTCGAGGCCCGACGAAGATTTGATGGTGATCTTCTGTTCCTTGCCTGTGCCGAGGTCTTTTGCCGAAACGTTTACGATGCCGTTGGCGTCGATGTTGAAGGTGACTTCGATACGAGGTACTCCACGGGGAGCAGCCGGGATGCCGGTCAGTTCAAAGCGGCCGAGGGTCTTGTTGTCGGCTGCCATTTCACGTTCGCCCTGAAGGACGTGGACGTCGACAGACGGCTGGTTATCGACAGCTGTCGAGAAGACCTGGCTACCAGAAGTCGGGATGGTCGTGTTGCGGTCGATGATCTTGGTGAAGACACCGCCGAGGGTTTCAATGCCCAGAGAAAGCGGCGTAACATCGAGGAGCAGGACGTCCTTGACATCGCCGACGAGGACACCGGCCTGGATAGCTGCGCCGATAGCGACACATTCATCGGGGTTGACGCCTTTGCTCGGTTCTTTGCCGAGGATGGATTTGATGGCATCCTGGACGGCCGGGATACGGCTGGAACCGCCGACGAGGATAATCTTGTCGATTTCGTCGATGGTGTAGCCCGAGTCAGCGATGGCTTTCTTGGTCGGTTCCATCGTAGCCTGGACGAGGTCTTCCGTCAATTCGTTGAATTTAGCACGGGTCAAGGTCAAATCGAGGTGTTTCGGGCCCGTAGCATCAGCCGTGATGAAGGGCAGGTTGATGTTGGTCGAGAGGACCGTGGACAATTCGATCTTAGCTTTTTCAGCAGCTTCCTTGAGGCGCTGTTCAGCCATCTTATCCTGCGAGAGGTCGATGCCCGTTTCTTTCTTGAATTCGCTGATCATCCATTCCATGACTTTGTTATCGAAGTCATCGCCGCCGAGGTGCGTGTTGCCGTTGGTAGCCTTTACTTCGAAGACGCCGTCGCCGAGTTCGAGGATGGACACATCGAAAGTACCGCCGCCGAGGTCGAATACGAGGATCTTGCCGTCGCCGCCTTTATCGAGGCCATAAGCCAGGGCTGCTGCCGTCGGTTCGTTGACGATACGGAGAACGTCGAGGCCGGCGATCTTGCCAGCATCTTTGGTAGCCTGGCGCTGGCCGTCGTTGAAGTATGCCGGAACGGTGATGACGGCCTGGGTGACTTTTTCGCCGAGGTAGCTTTCAGCGTCTTCCTTCAATTTCTGAAGGATCATAGCGGAAATTTCCTGCGGTGTATATTTCTTGCCCTGGATGTCTACGGTGTAGTTTTCACCCATGTGGCGTTTAATGGACGAAATGGTGTTTTCCGGGTTGGATACGGCCTGACGTTTTGCCAGCTGGCCGACGAGGCGTTCGCCCGTCTTGGAGAAGCCGACGACAGACGGTGTGAGGCGGGAGCCTTCCGTATTCGTGATGACCGTAGGTTCGCCGCCTTCCATGACAGCTACTACGGAGTTTGTTGTACCTAAGTCAATACCAATAACTTTACTCATAAAAGATTCCTCCAATCTTATTTCAAACGATGATTAACCGTTGAATGCAACTTTGACCATGGCCGGACGCAGCGTCTTGTCGCCCAGGAGATATCCTTCCTGGAGAACTTCTACGACGACGTCGTCATCGTATTCGTCGCTGGGCACGCGCATGACGGCCTGATGATAATTGGGGTCGAAAGGTTTGCCGACGGCATCGATCTTGGTGACCCCTTCCTTTTCCAGGACGCCCAGGAGCTGTTTGTAAATCATTTCATAGCCGTCGATGAAGGATTTCACATCATCGGCCACCTTATCCTGCGGGACCTGCAGGGCCCGTTCGAAATTGTCGATGACCGGAAGGATGTTAGTGATGACGTCCATCTTGACGACTTCTGAAATCTGGAGCTTTTCAGCCGCTGTGCGTTTCTTATAGTTAGCAAAATCTGCCTGGAGCCGGACGAACTGCTGCTGGAGCTTGACGGCCTTGTCGGCTTCCGCTTTGGCAGCAGCGTCTTTGGCATCCGGTGCCTTTTTATCGGCGCCTTCATCTGCCGCTGTTTCCTTGGCTTCGTCTACCTTTTCCTTAGCAGCATCTTCGGCGACTTTTTCCGCGTCTTCTGCTAATACGGTATCTTTTTCTTCTTTATTTTCTTTCTTACTCATGTCTGTGTACCCCTCCCTACTTATCGTCGTGGTAATGTGCCAGCATATGTGTCACATGCTGTTTCATAAAGTCCAAAAGACCGATGATCTTGGCATACTCCATACGAGCCGGTCCCAAGACGGCCAGCTTGCCGAGGACTACATCATGGTCGGTAAAGGTCGCTTCAATGATGCTGCAATCATTGATAGGCGACAATTTCGCTTCTTCGCCGATGCGGACCGTCACGGCCCCGCCTTCGCCCTCGTCGTGAAGGAGATTGGCGACGACATCCTGTTCTTCCAGCATGGTAAAGAGGCTCTTGGCCTTGTCGACGTCTTTGAACTCCGGCTTGTTCAGGAGCTCCATGGTCCCGCCTTTGTAGAACTGCTGGTCTTTGTGGAAGGCCCGTCCCATGGCCCGGAAGGCCAGGCGGTACAATTCGACGTCATCGACGATGGTCTCGTGAAAGGCTTCGATGGCCTTTTCATCGATATGGTCCATGGCCATGCCGGCCAGGTAGTTGGTCAGCCGCTGGGCGATGATGTTCAGATCGTCCAGGCTGGCACCGGCCGGTTTGGGGTAAATGCAGTTCTCTACCTGTCCCGTATCGGTGACGACGATCATGATGGCCCGGCGGTCATCGAGCGGTAAGAAGCGGATGTACTTCAGCTTGGAATTGAGCCGCTGTGACGCCATGACCAGGGTGACGTTGTGAGTGATCCTGGCCAGTAACTTGGCCGTCGACTGAAAAATCTGGTCGACGCTGCTCACTTTGTCCTGGAACCAGGCGCGGACGAATTGCTTTTCTGCGTCCGTGATCTTCGTCGGCTTGAGCAGGCAGTCGACGTAGAAGCGGTATCCCTTCAGCGACGGGATGCGGCCGGACGACGTGTGAGGCTGTTCCAGGTAGCCCATCATTTCCAGATCGAACATTTCGTTGCGGATCGTCGCGGCGCTGACGCCTAAGTCATACTTGCGGGCAATCGTTCTCGACCCGACAGGTTCGGCAGAGGAGATGTAATCCTGAATAATGGCTTGCAGTATTTTCTGTTTTCGTGCATCCAAATCCATCGTACTCACCTTCTGCTCATTTGACCATTTTTAGTGGTCTGACTATTTGACTTCTAAGACTATATATAAGATAGCATGGAGAATATGTTTTGTCAAGAGAATATAAGTCAAAAAGTCAAATTAGTTGTAAAAAAGAGCTGCCGCACATGCGACAGCCCCTACAGTGAAATTCAACCTCTCCGGCCCGGCTCTCCGTTTTGGCAGCCGTCCTGCGTTTCCCTGCGGTCAACGCCTGACGGGCCCAAAAGGGCCTATCAAGGGAGGCTTTACGAGCTACGAACCAGGCGGGCCGCCCGCCACGGCTGTCCGTTCCAGTAGCCGTCCTGTGCCTCCCGTTGGTCAGCACTTGACGGCTGGAAAGGCTTTGGGGCGGCCCCTACGCACTGCTACAGTTGCTTGAGCGCTTCGATGGCGTCGAGGTTGCCTGTGACGGCGGCTTTCTGGTACCAGGCTTTAGCCTTGGCCGTGTCGGCGGCTACGCCCAGGCCTTTGGCGTACATGTCGTCCAAGTAGACCATGGCCGGTGCGCCGACGTGGTCCGTGCGCTGAGCCGCTTTTTCGTAGAGGCTCCTGGCCTTGGCGTAGTCCTGTTTGACGCCCTTGCCCTGTTCGTAGCACTTGCCCAAAAGATACATGCTGGTCGTATCGCCTTTCTGCTGGGCCTTGTCGTACCACTGAGCAGCCTGGGCATCGCTCTGTTTTTCGCCCAGGCCGTTAGCGGCCATGAGGCCCAGGTAACGGCCGGCCTTCATGTTGCCGTCGTTCCAGGCCTTCTGGAAACATTCGCGGGCGACGTCGTAGTCCGTCGCACCGTCCTGGCCGTACAAGTAGGCAATGCCCGTGTTGAGCAGGGCTTTGCCCTGGGGGCTGCCCTTATGGGCGCCGTCCTTGCCGTGCTGTTTGGCATCCATGCCGGCCGGTGCCTTTTTCTTCAGGACATCTTCGGCCTTGGTCTGTTCAAAGAGCCAGTCCCGGATGCCTTCGATATTGTAGGCAAAGGACCAGGTATACATGTGGCTGCCGTCCTTGAAGACCGTATAGTTGATGGGTGCCTGCTGGTCTTCCATGACCCGCATCATCTGTTCAAAGACAGGCGTACCGCCCGTGCTGTCCCACATGCGGCTGCGGGCGACGACAGCGCCGTCCTTTTCCCACAGGGCCGTCGCTTCATTCATGCCCGGAAAGGCCTTGCTGTCACCCTGGCAGACGGTGATCCAGAGGTTCTTGTCCTTGAGTTTTTCCATTTCCTGCGTATCCCACTGGCAGGCGACAAGGTACTGGCCGGCAAAGAGTTCCGGATAGGCGTCGCTGATGGCGATGTTGGCCATGCCGCCCTGGGACTGGCCCGTCCCGTAGATGCGGTCCTTGTCGACGCGGTACTTATTGGATACATCCATGATGAGGTCCGTCACCAAGGTCAGGCCCTGGGTCCACTGGTGGGTATCGGTAGTCATCATGCCGATAGAGCGGATGAGGTCTTCCGTATACTGCGGTGCCAGGACGATGGCCGGATGCTTGGCCTGTTCTTCCGGCGTCGCCCAGACGATGGCCCCGTTGCCCTGATAGAGGACGGCCTTGGGGTCGTTGATGTTGGCGCTGGCATCGGCGATGAAGACGACCATGGGATAGGTCTTGGCCTTGTCGGCGTCGTAATCTTTGGGCAGGTAAATATTATACGGCATTTCATAGCCTGTAGCCGGGTCCTTATATATATAAGTTTTAAAGGCGTCCTTGACGGAATCGACGGTCTTGTCGGCAGCCAGGGCCGTCGTCGTCGGGCTATAAGCCGTGCCATCCGTCGCATAGACCGTCCCGGTCTGGCTGACAGCGACGCTCAGGTCCGGTGCCTTGCGGTCGGAATACATGGGCGCATCGCCGCCGTTCAAGGCGTTGGAGCCTTCTTTGCCCTTATCGCCCTGGTCGTCCTTGGGCTTGTTCCGGGAAGCTGCCGTCGGCAAGGGCGTAGCCGGATGGACCAGGCTGACGATGACGTAACTGCCCTTCTTGCCAGCCAGGGCCGTTTCCGGCGCATCATTGGTATAGACCTTGTCGATTGTCTTGCCGGCGACGGTGAAATCCGATGCCTTCAGGCGGCTGGCATCAATGGTCTTGGGATAATGAAGGGCCACAGCCGATACGCTTTCGCCGTCACCATAGACCGTACTCAAGGCCGTCACGTCGCGGATAGAAGATTGAGCCGCTGTCGCCGCTGCCGTCGCCGTCACGGCCGTCTGATCCAAGCCATCCACTGCCGGTGCGGCCCAGACAGGAGCCGTCAGGCTGAGGGCACAGCAGAGCACAGCCAGAGCGGGAATATGTTTACCTTTCATGAAGAGGTCACCTCGAATTGAAATTTTTTTGCAATTTATTATACCACGCCTGGTTCGCCTTCCTGTGGCCGTTGTGACACAATTTTGTAAAAAGGCTAGTGGCACGTGATTCGTGGCTCATGGCTCGTGATTCGTGGCTCATGGCTCGTGATTCGTGGCTCATAGCTCTCCTTATAGGAGAGCTGTCAGCGAAGCTGACTGAGAGGTTGCTCAACAGAAAAAGGCCTGCCGCATAGCGACAGGCCCTTTTCTATTAGGAGTCAAACAATGGAATTATTTACCTTCGAAAGTTGCTTTGCGTTTTTCGCAGAAAGCAGCCATGCCTTCCTTCTGGTCGGCTGTGGAGAAGCAGAGGCCGAAGACTTCAGCTTCATAAGCGATACCGGTTACGACGTCGCAGTTGATGCCGCGGTTGATGGCAGCTTTGGAGAGCTGTACAGCAATCGGAGCGTTCTTAGCGATCTTCTTAGCCAGTTTAACAGCAGCCGGCATTAATTCTTCCTGCGGGAAGACTTCGTTGACCAAGCCGATAGCTTTTGCTTTTTCAGCGTCGATCATGCCGCCCGTGTAGATGAGTTCTTTAGCGTGGCCGCGGCCGACGACACGGGTCAGGCGCTGTGTGCCGCCGAAGCCCGGAGTGATGCCCAGGCCGACTTCCGGCTGGCCGAATTTAGCGTTTTCAGCTGCATAGCGGATATCGCAAGCGCAGGAGAGTTCGCAGCCGCCGCCGAGAGCGAAGCCGTTGATAGCTGCGATGACAGGCTGCGGCAGGTTTTCGATTTCCGTGAAGACGTTCTGACCGAACTGGCCCCATTCGCGGCCTTCAGCAGCGTTCTTGGAAGCCATTTCTTTGATGTCAGCGCCAGCGACGAAGGATTTAGCACCTGCGCCGGTGATGATGACGACTTTGATAGCTTTATCAGCTGCGATTTTTTCGACAACGTCCTTCAATTCGCTGACCGTAGCCTGGTTCAGGGCGTTCAGAGCTTTCGGACGATTGATGGTGATAGTTGCAATACCGTCTTCGACAGCAAAAATAATGTTCTGGTAATCCATGAGAAAAACCTCCTAAATACATATAATAGTGTTAATAGTATAGTATAGAAATAGTATGTACAACAGGCTGCCCTCCCCCAAGGGACTCCTGCCAGTCAGACCGCCCCTACCGACAGGATAGGCGCACTGTCAATACGCGCATGAGATTCTAAAAATAATACGGGGTGTGAAAGTCACGCCCCGTATTTGATTAGCAGATTGCTAACTTATTTCGTGTAATCGTAGAAGCCTTTGCCAGTCTTACGGCCGAGGTAACCTGCCTGGACATATTTCTTGAGCAATGCGCAAGGACGATATTTCGGATCGCCGAAGCCTTCGTAGAGGACTTCCATAACGTGGAGAACGACGTCGTTACCGATAAGGTCGCAGAGAGCCAGAGGTCCCATCGGGTGGTTGAAGCCGAGTTTGCAGACGTTATCGATGTCTTCTTTGGAAGCAACGCCTTCCATCAAAGCCTGGATAGCTTCGTTCAGCATCGGGATGACGATACGGTTGCCAGCGAAGCCCGGGAAGTCGTTAACTTTGACCGGTGTTTTGCCGAGGTCTTTCGAAAGTTTGTCGATCTTTTCATACGTTTCTTCAGAAGTAGCGATGCCGTTGATGACTTCGATCAATTTCATGACCGGTGCCGGGTTGAAGAAGTGCATGCCGATGACTTTGTCCGGGCGTTTCGTAGCTGCGCCGATCTGGGTGATAGCCAGGGACGAAGTGTTGGATGCGAGGATCGTGTGTTCCGGGCAGAGTTCGTCGAGTTCTTTGAAGATAGCCGATTTGATCTTCAAGTCTTCGATAGCTGCTTCAACGACGAGGTCGATGTCTTTCATGTTATCAGCCGTACGAGTTACGAAGCCAGAAACGCGAGCCATAGTTGCGTCTTTGTCTTCCTGAGTCATTTTGCCTTTGGAGACCTGTTTGGTCAGCTGTTTTTCGATTTTAGCTTTGCCGCCAGCGATGAATTCGTCTTTAATATCGTTCAAGACGACATCCCAGCCGTGCGTTGCGAAAACCTGTGCAATGCCAGAACCCATTGTACCTGCACCAATAACCATTACTTTACTCATGTTTAACTCCTCCTTCGTCGCGTGATTTTTTTCACTAGATTCTTCTAAAAAAAATCACGCACGTTCTAAATAAGATTCACTGCTTACACTGATAGTATACCACACTTCCCAAAAAAATCCACTAAAAAACGGCACTTTTTTCAATTTTTCACATTTATGACATGCATTTTATGCAATAATCAAGAAGTCAAATTACTCCTTTGCATTATTCGATAGAATTATCTCATAGGTATATGTGACGTTATGAACTTACGTCATGGGAGATACTTCTATTTTTCACAAAGTGCATGGGTAGGGATTCTCTTTGGGAATCCCTACCCGCAGGTCGCCGTTCGCAGGCCGCCGCGACATCAAAGATGTCGCATGTAGGGGCCGCCCAAAGGGCGGCCCGCTTGTGGGAATTCCGTTGTAGGAAGCCCGCAAAAAAAGCGCTGTCCCATGAAGACAGCGCCTTTTTAGCAGTCAGCGGCTAGCCGTTAGCAGTTAGTGGATGTTTTTAATTTTAAAGCCTGCAAACTACAAACTCCGTACTATAAACTATCACGAAAAGACAACCTCTCAGTCAGCTTCGCTGACAGCTCTCCTATGAGGAGAGCCGGGCGGACCGCCCTTCGGATAGCGTTGTTCACGGGATTCAGGCGGGCCGCCTTATCAGGACGGCCCCTACGAAAAGCCCCAATCGGGGCCATTTTTACGAGTCGAAAGTCACCCAAGGCGATACTGTCCCTTTGAGGCGCTGCCGTGCAACGGCATCCGTAGGGGCCGTCCCACGAAAAGCCCCAATCGGGGCCATTTTTACGAGTCGAGAGTCACCCAAGGCGATACTGTCCCTTTGAGGCGCTGCCGTGCAACGGTATCCGTAGGGGCCGTCCCAGAGGGCGGCCCGCTACGCGCTGAGGGTATCCCGAAGCGTCGTTCTCATTTTGAGTCTGTCGCGGCGGGCCGCCGCATCTGAATCCGAAGCGGCCGGCGAATTACGGATAGCGTTGTCCATGGGATTCAGGCGGGCCGCCCTTTGGGTGGCCCCTACGAGCCACGAGCCACGACTCACAAAGCGCCGTTCAGGGCTTTGAGCAGGTTTTCGCGTTTGTCATAGGCCCTGCGGTAGGTAGCCGTATGGTTTTCGTCAGGCACGTAGGTTGCCTTGATTTCCAGCTGGCGCTGGAGGGCCTGTTTGAGGTCCGGTATGTCGCCTGCGGCATAGGCGGCGACGATGCAGTTGGTCGGGACGGCGCCGCCGGCGACTTTGAGGGTCACGACTTTCGTGTCCAGCATGTCGGCCTTGATCTGGTTCCACAGTTCATCGCGGCTGCCGCCTTCGGTGATGGTCAGCTGGGTCAGGTCGATGCCGGCCTTGCGGTAGCGGTCGGTGATTTCCATATAGTCATAGCCGATGCCTTCGAGGACGCAGCGCCACATGGCCCCCTGGTCGGAGTCGAGGGTCAGGCCCGTGAAGGTCCCGCGGACGTTGGGATAGTCTCCGTTGCCGCCGGTCAGGTAGGGAATGAACATGGCCCCGTCACAGCCGGGCTGATGGCGCCGGGCCAGTTCATCCAGGGTCCCGTAGTAGTCATCGCCTTCTTCGCGGGCAATGCTGTCCTTGAACCAGCGCAGGGCCAGGCCGCCTGTGCGGACCATGCCCCAGTAGAAATACGTCCCCGGCAGGGTGCCGGAATTGAAGATGAGGTTGCTCCCCGGCACGGACAGTTCTGGAATGATGCCGTCTGTGGCGGCGCAGAACATGGCGCACGTCCCGGCGACGTCGACGGCGCGGCCCGCTTCCAGGATGCCGCTGCCCATCATGGATTCCATCGTATCGCCGGCGCCGGCGCAGATGGGGATACCTGCAGGAAAGCCCGTTTCCATGGCATCTTCTTCGCAGAGCCTGCCGATGATGTCCCAGGGCTTGACGATGCGCGGCATATAGCGTTCAGGGATGCCCAGGATGTCCAGCTGTTCTGGCGACCATTTCTTCTGGACTACGTCATAGCCCAGGCCCCAGCCGGACATGGCGCCCCAGTCGATGAAGGCATCTTCCCCTTTGAGGCCGGCCAGGTGCATGAGGACGTACGGGCAGTTGTGGACGAACTTGACGCCCTTTTCCTGCCAGGCCGGGACGTTCTTCATGAACCAGCGGGCGAACATGGCCGGGAACATGATGTTCGGTTCGGCATTGCCCGTTTCTTTGCCCCAGATGGCCAGCTTCTGCGCCTTCAGGGCTTCCACGTCGTCGGCCGTGCGGCTGTCGAGATAGTTGACATAAGGCGTGATGGCGTTGCCGTCGGCATCGATACCGGCGATGCCGCAGATGATCCCGTCGCCCATGATGGCCCGGACGTTCTTCACGTCCCAGCCCTTCTCTTCCATCTGGCGGCTGCACGAAGCCATGCATTGCTTGATGAGGCGGTAATATTCATCGACATCCATCTGGACCCAGCCCGGCTGGGGGTAGGCCAGATGAGTCTTGGCCGTGTCCATGGCCAGGCAGTGCTGGTCTTCGTCGTAGACGGCGACTTTGACGCTCTGCGTCCCGGCATCGAAACCGAGGTAATACTTGTCACTCATAGGTAACACATCCTTTCCGTTCAGCCCCGGCAATCCTTTACCATCCCGCCAAGGCGGCTCACGAGGCCCGTCGTCGACTCGTTCGGTTTCGGGAAGCGGCGCAGGGCGGTCATGGCTTCGACATAGCAGAAGAACTCTTCCATGGCCGTCTCAATCTGCCCCAGCGTCTGGCCGTCGATGTGCTCGATGAGGGCCAGGTCGTGCTGTTCATAGCGGTTGATATAGCCGTAAAGCGAACAAAACGTACCGGGCCGCTTGGTATAGGAGCAGAAAAAGCAGTATTCCACCATGGCGTCGCACTTCTTGAGCGTATCCTGCCGTTCGACGCCGGCAAATTCCTGCCGTTCCTGGATGACGGTCTTGACCCAGCTGTTCAAGACGCCTTCAAAGAAAGCAAACAGGGACAAGAGGGCCGCCCGGTAATAGCGCCGGGCCAGGAACGTGCCCTTCTTGGTCCCCTTGTCCTGCTGCATGGCAGCCCGTTTTTTAAATGTACAATAATCCTTCCACAACTCTTCGTAAATGGAAGCATGCAATATATCCATATCACCATTATGGAAAATGGTGACATCAATCTTAGCCTTCATGAAATCGGCTACCCTCCTACTTGGATAACTTCAGGAAATCCGGGTCCTTTTCGGCCATGCGGGAGAGGATCTTCTCGTAGCCGCCACTGCCGTAGACCAGGCAGCGCTTGATGCGGCTGATAGTCGCCGTGCTGGCGCCGGTCTTCTTGACGATGTCTTCATAGATATCGCCGGCCTTGAGCATACGGGCCACTTCCAGGCGGGCCGAAATGGCCTTCATTTCCTGAATGGTGCAAAGGTCTTCAAAAAATTCATAACATTCTTCGACACTCTTCAATTCCAAAATAGCACGAAATAACTGATCGTGCAAATGGTCTCGCAATTTTTCATTCACTGCCATGACAATCCCTCTTTCTAAGACAGATTCCTTTAGTTCGTTAAATACTAAAAACATTATACGGCACGAAAGTCAATCTGTCGAGGAAATGTTTTTTTCGCCTACATGGCGAAGAGGTCGATCTGTTCATCTTCGGGCAAATCGCCGAGGCAGCCTTCCTGGCTCATGACGTCGACCAGGGACTGGGACACTTTGCCACGCATCTTGAGGTCGGCCTTGGAGCTGAACGGCGCCTGTTCGCGGGCCGATACAATCTGTTCGGCTACGTTGGCACCCAGGCCGTCGATGGCCGTAAAGGGCGGCAGGATTTTGCCGTCGCAGATGGTGAACTTCGTCGCTGCCGAGCGGTTGATGTCGACATTCATAAAGGAAAAGCCGCGGAGGCTCATTTCCTTGGCCAGTTCCAGGGCCGAATAGAGGTCCTGTTCGATTTTCGACGCGCTCTTGCCCTTGGCGGCGATTTCCTTCATGGCCCGTTCCTGCCCTTCCAGGCCGTGGATCATGGCCGACAGCTTGAAGGCCTTGGCGCGGATCGTGAAGAAAGCGCAGTAGTAAGCCAGAGGCTGGTTGATCTTATACCAGGCGATGCGGAAGGCCATCATGACGTAGGCCACGGCATGGGCCCTCGGGAAGAGGTAGCCGATCTTGTGGCACGAGTCGATGAACCACTGCGGAATGTGGCCGGCCTTGAGCTCGCCTTCGTAGTCCGTCGTCTTCTGGCCCAATTTATTGAGCTTGTCGATGCCCTTGCCCTTACGGACATTTTCCATGACCTTGAAACTCGTCTTGGGCTTGATGCCGTGCTGGATGAGATAGTTCATGATGTCGTCACGCGTCGAGACGGCTTCCTTCAGGGGGACCGTACCCGACGTGATCAGGTCCTGGGCATTGTTCAGCCAGACGTCGGTGCCGTGGGAGAAACCGGAAATACGGACCAGTTCGGAAAAGGTCTTGGGCTTGGTATCGACGAGCATCTGGCGGACGAAGGACGTGCCGAATTCCGGGATGCCCAGGCTGCCGACTTTCGAGCCCAGTTCTTCCGGCGTCACGCCCAAGGCCTTGGTCGAGCTGAACAGGCTCAGCGTCGCCGGGTCATCAAAGGGAATGGTCGTCGCCTTGATGCCGGTCATATCTTCGAGCATGCGGATGACCGTCGGATCATCATGGCCGAGGATATCGAGCTTGACCAGACGGCCTTCGATGGAGTGATAATCGAAATGGGTCGTAATGATGCCGCTGTCCTTCTTGTTGGCCGGATACTGGACGGGCGTGAAATGATGGACGTCCATATCGCGGGGAATGACCATGACGCCGCCCGGATGCTGGCCTGTCGTATTCTTGATGCCCGTGCAGCCGGCGACCAGGCTGTTGACATAAGCGTCGTTGACCTTGATGCCCTTGGCTTCGGCCCACTTCATGACGTAGCCATAAGCCGTCTTGTCCTTGACGGCACCGATGGTCCCGGCGCGGAAGACGTTATCCTTGCCGAAGAGTTCTTCCGTGTACTTATGGGCTTTCGGATGGTATTCACCGGAGAAATTGAGGTCGATATCAGGGACCTTGTCGCCGTCGAAGCCCAGGAAGATAGCGAACGGGATGTTGTGGCCGTTCTTGTGGAGCGGCGTGCCGCACTTCGGGCAGACCTTGTCGGGCAGGTCGAAGCCGCCGCCGACTTCGCCGTGCGTAAAGAACTCGCTCCACTGGCACTTGGGGCAGACATAATGCGGCGGCAGGGGGTTGACTTCGGTAATGTCCGACATAGTCGCCACGAAGGACGAGCCGACAGACCCACGGGAGCCGACGAGGTAGCCGTCGTCGTTGGAGTGCTTGACCAGCTTGTGGGCGATGTAATAGAGGACGCCGAAGCCGTGGCCCAGGATGGACGTGAACTCTTCTTCCAATCGGTCTTCGACGATCTTCGGCAGCGGGTCGCCGTAGATTTCATGGGCCTTTTTATAACACATGTTCTTCAGTGCTTCCGACGAACCGGCGATCTGCGGGAAATAGAGCGTTTCCTTCGGCACCGGCCGGCAGTCGTCGATCATATCGTTGATCTTATTGGGGTTGGTAATGACCACTTCACGCGCCCGTTCCTCGCCGAGGTAGGCAAATTCAGCCAGCATCTCGTCGGTCGTGCGCAGGTAGAGGTCGGGCTGGAATTCCGCATCCTTGAAGCCCTTGCCGGTCATGAGGATTTCCCGGTAAATCTTGTCTTCGGGATTCATGAAATGAGCATCGCAGGTGGCGACGGTCAATTTTCCCAGGTCATCGCCGAGCTTGAGGATCGTCCGGTTGATGTCGCGCAGGCCTTCTTCATCGGCGACGAAGCCTTCGCGGACGAGGAAGCCGTTGTTGGTGAGCGGCTGGATTTCCAGATAGTCGTAGAACGATGCGATTTTCTTCAATTCTTCATAAGGCAGCTTCTTCTGGACCATCGAGCGGACCAGCTCTCCGGCTTCACAAGCCGAGCCCAGGATGAGGCCTTCGCGGTATTCCGACAGGACCGCCCGGGGGATGCGCGGCCGGCCGCGGTAGATATATTTCAAATGGGAAATGCTGACCAATTTATAGAGATTGCGGATGCCGATCTGGTTCTTGGCCAGGATGATGATATGGTACGACTGGTCGATCTTGTCATCGAAGAGATAGCCTTCCATGCCATAGATGACCTTGACGTTGTTGGTCTTGTCCGTCGAGATTTCCTGGAGCAGCGGGAAGGACTGGACGACGCCGTGGTCGGTGACGGCAACGGCCGGATGGCCCCACTTCTTGATGGTCTTGATGAGCTGTTTGACCGTGATCAGGGCGTCCATGTCGCTCATGACCGTATGCAGGTGGAGTTCGACGCGCGGCGTGGGATTGTGGTCTTCCCGTTCCACTGTGCCGCCGTCGGCTTCCATCATGTCGTAGGCCATGAAGACGTAGTCGTTCTGGTAATTATCGTACTGGATATTGCCGTGGACCCGGACGTAGACGCCGAGCTTGAGCTTCTTGACCAGGTTGTCGTATTCTTCCGGCGTCAGCGTGTTCTTGCGGCGGAACTTACCGCCTCCGCCCTGATTGCTGACGTCGAGGAACTTCTTGGCCGAAATGCCGTTGGTGCTGTCGGCCATCTGGAAGGTCAGGAGGATGCGCTTCGACTTGAGTTCCCGGAACTCGACCTTGACGACCTTTCCCTTGAGGATGACGTCGTTCTGTTCCTCGCCGAGGACGTCGTTGATGGCGACGGCATCGCCGCCAAAGGCCCGGCCCATCCAGACCCGGCTGTCGCCGCCGGTCTTGGTGCCGCTGGCCTTGCCGCCCGTCCTGGTACTGCCCGTACCGGGCTGAGATGCCGACTGGCAGGCCTTCTTGTAATCTTCATCGGCGTACAATTCGTCGTCCACATCGTAAATGGAATCGTAGCAGTCTTCATGAGGAATCCCGTAGCCTTCCATATCATCAGTGGAAATATCGGCGACCTGGCGCAGCGGGTCATTGTCGGGCACGGCCAGGGACATATCGCCGCCGTGAAAGACCGACGTCACCCGGTGTTCGACCGATACCGTCCCGTCCAGGCCCAATTTCCGGCTGACCCGGTCGCGGAGAAGATCCATATCGCCGATGGCATAAGGCGATTCCGTCCGGACATGCCAGGCATGACCAGCCAGATCGGCCGCAATCGAAGCGACCGTCACCGACCGCCCGCCGTCGACGGGGATCAAAATATCATTTTTAGGAACAATATGCCAGACTTTCATATATTTTCCTTTCTATAAGCGGGCCTGTCGCACAAAGTTTTTACCACCATGCGCAGTCCCTTTTACGTTATAGTTTGGAGTTTGCAGACAATGGCTTTAAATTTTAACCACTGAACTGGGACGGCCCCTACAGGCCTCCCCTGCTTCCCATCCATGGGTAGGGGCGTCCACGTGGGACGCCCGTCGCACACAGTGTGGGAACATTCGCTGCCTGTTGGTGAAATTCCTACAAAATCCAAACGGACTCACCCTCTACAGCGGTCCGTTTCAGCAGCCGTCCTGCCGGTTCTTACCGTCATGACCTGACGGGCTTGCCACGTGCGAGCCCCTACTACATGAACCGATGAGTTACTCCTCATCGGCCGTATCGACCGCATCGGGCGACGGGACATTGAAGTCCATCATGTCGTGCGGTGCGTTGAGGAGCGGGTCCTGCGGTTCCAGGTCGGCCGTGCTGACGACTTCTTCGCTGTCGTCGCCGGGCGTGAGGATGATTTCATCATTCGGTTCATAATGAGACTCGATGGTATCGACATGGCGGTCGCCGTCGCTGTAAGCCACGGTCCGGCGGATAGTCACGTCATGGCCGTCGTAGCCTTCCTGCTTGCGCTTATCTTCGGTCACACTGTCGTCGTGCTTCTTGATGACCTTATGAGGCAGGTTCTGGAGATGCGTCGTTTCAAAGGACACACTGCACGTATCGGCGTGATTGCCCAGGATATACGTCGTCACCGTATTCTGACCGGCGACGGTATAGACGCAGACCGGATGCTGGAACGGATTGGTAAAGGCAAAATCCAGGCCGTCATCGGCGACAGTCGCATCCATGCCGACGGGCACATAAGCGGCCGGGGCGAAATGCGGTTCCCGGCTGGCAATGAACAGGCCGGCCCGCAAAGCCGCATTGAACAGGGTCGTACTGACCTGGCAGACGCCGCCGCCTGTCGACTGTTCGAGCTTGTTTTCAAAATACGACGGTGCCTGCTTATAGCCTTTGTCCGGTGTCCGCGTGCCGACATACTTATTGAAGGAGAAATCCTTCTGGGCCATGACGACGGCGTGGTTGAGGCGCTTCTGGGCCAGGCGGATGTTGACGTTGCGGTCCGGGTTGGTATCGTCGAAATGGGTCGTATAGTACGACAAGACCGTGTCGATATCCTTGAGGTCGTCGGCCTTGATGTCCGCCCCTTCCCGGCTGTCTACGGGAACGTCCAGCGTGTCCGTCCTGCCCGTATGCAGTTCGGCCGTCACAGCATTTTTCAGCTTATCCGTGTTGATGACGATGCGGTCCTTGGCATCTTCAATGGCGACGGTCTTCTGATCGTCCTTGACATAGGCATAGGCATTCTGCGGGTCCTTATCGTACTTATCGTGGACGTCAGCCAGGGCCTTATCCAATTTCTCATCGTCGACGGCAATGGCCAGGGGCACATCCTTGCCCTGCGTGAGCGTCGTCACCACATCGGCCACGCGCTGCCAGGGCAGGCCCCGGCGGCCGACGAGATGAAGTTCATCATCGATATAGCTGCGGTCCAACTTGGCTCCCAGTTCGTTCAGGTCCAGCGTCACATCGACGCCGTCCGCGGCCAGGCGCAGCTTGCGGTCTTCTGCTTCCTTCTCGTGGAGGTCGAGATAATTGGTGAGCTCGTCATCAGTCATATCGGCAATAGATTGCCCATTGAGGGTCACCATCTGTTCCGCCTTGCTCTGGCCCGCAAAAAAGCCGCCGAAACCAATCACACACAAGGCCAAGACAACAGCAGCCCGCTTCTTCCAGGACGGCGTGTCCTTTTCCGGAGGCAATCCATGCTTTTCCCGGTACCGCCGGCGATATTCCTTCATCCGTTCTTTCCGTGCTCGTTCTTCGTCAGTCACATTCTAACCTACCTTTTCTCTATATTTCAATCGCCCCTGGCTCTCCTCATAGGGGAACTCTCTGTGTAGTTTGTGTAAATGCCATTGCGAAACGCCCTGGCTCCCCTCATAGGGGAGCTGTCAGCGAAGCTGACTGAGAGGTTCTCCCCTGCGGCCCCTACCTACAATACAAACAAATAAGGGGTCCCATATCAGCCGGCGACGCCGTGCCGCGGCGGATATGGAGCTGGAGCGTAAAAATTTGGCAAATACAACTTTCCAACTCTTCTATTTTCCAATAAGATGCCACTTTTTGCAAGTGGTATAAGACATATTTTACGCTGCGGCCCTTATTGATGGTCTGCAGGATCTGTTCACACTGGTGCTGGCCGGCATGGGCCCGGCGCAATTCCTTATAGGCCAGGAGCAGGCGCAGGCGCGACAGCATATAGCCCGTATTCTTCAAAAAAGCATCTTGCCGGCTGAAAAGGCCTTCCAAAAAAGGCAGGGTCTTTTCTCCATTGCGCCGCAAAAATTCATCCATAAAGGTGAAGAGATTCTTTTCCATCGTCCCGGCAAAGAGGTCCTGCAAATCGGTCACATCGACAGTTTTCCTGCTGTCGGGCACGGTGATGCACAATTTCTCCAGCTCCGAAAAGACATAGAGCAACGAAATATCGCCCCAGGTCTGGAACAGGGCCCGCAAATAGGCCACGGCCCGGCTGGTCAGGCGCTTGCCCTTCCCTTTCAAATAGTCCGTCACATAAGGCATGACCGTCTTTTCCGTCACCGCTTCGGCTGCCACGACGTCGGCCATGGGCTTCAGGGCCTTGAAAAAAGCACTGCCCGTATCCATCTTGCCCTTGCTATAGAACAAAAGACTGTTCTCGTCGCTGAGCCGCCGGGCCTCGTCCAGGAACCACTGCTCATCCTTGGTGAGCTTGCTCCGCGACCGGCCGCCGCGCTTGAGCGGCAGAAAGGGACAGTCATACCAAATCGTGACCGTCCCACTGCTAAAGAGACTCGACCCCTGGAAGGATTCGACGACCGTCGCCGCCACAGCATCCTTCTGGAAAGACTGGACCTCGGCTTCCCCGCCGGCCCGCTCGTGGGCAGCCGCCAGGAACCGCTTCCGACTCTCTTCCATGACATACGGTTCTGTCCCATAAATAATCATTATATGTTTCTTATATTCCATGACTGTTCCTCATTAAACGTAGAAATGCGCCACTGCCCCCGCCAGCGGTACAGACGGACCTGGCCGTCCCGGGATGGCGAAAAACAAGGCACACCGTAACCAGCCGCCGTCTCGCCCCACTCTATCAGGGCTTCATCGCTGCGGCGCGAGCCATAGACAATGGTCGCCATGGCCGATACGGGGAAATCCCGGCCATTCCAGCCCGTCAGGGACCGGAATTCCAGACAAAGCGGTCCTGCCGGAAAAGGCCTGGCCACCGACGCCAGACAGCGAAAAGGCACATCGCCGCTCCCCGTCCCGGACAGGAAGGTAAAATCCCGCCGCAGCAAGGCCAGCGTATGATCCGCCCCGTCGCCATCGACACGGCACTGGCGGAGCCGGAAGACGCCATGAGCCCGCAAAGCCGGCGTCACGACGACAGCTGCCTGGTCGGGATTGGCGAAGTTAGACTTATTATACCATATATCGGCCGATTTATCTTCATGAATGACAGCCGTCACCTGGTCCCGTCCGGCATCGAGGACCAGGACACCCGGCCCGGATGGCCGCAGGAACCAGGCCGCTGCCAGACAGACCAGCAAGGGCGGACCCATGCGCCTGCGAAAAGAGGGGCAAAAGACAAAGACTACAGCCAGATACCAGGCCAGACAGGCCCACTTCGACGGCTGACCGGCCCAGAAGCGGCTCCCCGGCAGGGCGGCGATGAAGGCATTGCCCTTCAGGGCCAGGGCCAGCAAGGGCTTGATGAGCCACAACACCATATCGGCAGCGCTGCCCCACAATAGGGACAGGACCGACGCCAACAGGCCGAGGACCATGACCAGGTCCAAGACCGGTGCGACCAGGACATTGGCAACCAGAGAATAGACGGGAAAAGAAAAGAACGCCGAAAACAAGAGGGGCACGACCAGAATCTGGGCTGCCACACAGACAGTCAGGCAATCCCGCAGAAACGAAGGCAGACCCGCAAACCAGGAGCTTACGGGCCGCTGAAAGAGAATAATGCCTGCCGAGGCACCACAGGACAGGCGGAAACTCAAATCAAAACAAAGGTATGGGCTGTAAAGCAGCATCCCGGCCATAGCCAGGGCCAGGGCATGACCGGCCAGGTATTCGCGCCGCGCCGTCAGACTGAAGGCACTGGCGGCCCCCATGAGAGACGCCCGGACGACAGGCGACGAAAAATCCGACAACGCGCCGTATAGGAAGAGAAAGCTCACAGAAATACAGCACAAGCTGCGCGGCCGCAATCCCAGGGCGCGGCCCATGAGCTGGATGACAGCCAGCAGCAAGGCCACGTGAGACCCGGAAACGGACAATATATGAATCAGCCCGGTCGTACTGAACGATTCCAGCAGCCCTGGTGGCAAGTCCTCGTAATGGCCGCCAAAGAGCAGACTGGCCAGCAGAGGCGCATAAGATTTACCGAGAACAGCCTCATAACGCCCGGTCAGGGCCTGGCGCAGATCCTGCAAAAAGGTCTCCCAGCGACCTGGCGGAGCCGTCACGGCTACCTTTTCCCCATCATCGGCAAACAGCCGCAAGTAAATCGCCTTTTCCCGGTCGCGATGGAGGGCGTCGTACATGTCGTCATTTTTATAGTATGTCAAAGGCCGGCTGTCGCCAGTGACGACAACCGTACTGCCTACGACCTGCGGTTCCGGCAAAGTCACATAGATACAGCCTTTCCCAGGCTGTACGTCCGCTTCCCTGTCATAGGCATAGCGCCGGACCTGCATGATGTACCGTCCGACCCGTTTCTTTTCATTCGTATAGGTACTACGCCGTTCTTGCAGTGTCCCTTCCACGGTCAGCCTGGCGCCTGCTGCCTGATGCGGCAGGGCCTCGTAGCGCTCCGCCTCCAGCTGGAGACGGCCAGCGCCCAGACTGAGAGCCGCCAGGACCAGACAGACAACCAGGGCAATACGACTGCGGGACCGGAAAAAGAATAGTCCCAGCAAAGACAGCAGGAACAAGGAAATCCAAAGGCTCAAAGCCAAAGAGAGCGCATCTGCCAGGGAAATGCCTCCAGCCAATGCCAGGACCAGGGACAGGCTGACCCATTCCGGTTTAACCTTTCCCATCATAAGCACACCAAATCTTTCAGCTTGGCGAACTTCGCCGGACCGATGCCTTTGACCTTCTGTAGTTCTTCGATACTGCCAAAAGAGCCGTGTTCCTGGCGATAAGCGATGATATTAGCCGCCATAGCCGGTCCGATGCCGGGCAGGTCCGTAAGGGCTTTCTCATCGGCTCGGTTCAAAGATACCTTGCCGGCTTCCGCCGGATTTTCGGGAATCCCCTGGAAATCATAGGGCACGTGGATATGGGCACCGTCTTCTGCGCGGTCTGCTAAATTGACGGCTCCCGTATCGGCATAGGCAATCATGCCGCCAGCTGCTTCTACGGCTTCGCCAGCCGTTTTCCCCGTTTCCAGCGCATAGAGGCCAGGATTCTTAACGGCTCCCGTGACATAGACAAAGGCTTTTTCCGGCAATGGCTCTTCTACGGCCGGCGGTGGCTCACTAAAAGCATTTTCAAAGTCAGGGGCGAATTGGAACAGGGCCACGCCCGCCAAAATCAGGGCCAAAACTACGAATTTCTTCATGACAATCCCTCCTATATATATACTGTAAGAATCTATATGTATAGTATGCCCTATTTTTTAACCCCTTTTCGAAAATTTAATCGTCCTTTAATCGAATTCGGCAAAATTTAATCTTTCTCTCATTTACCAGCTGCTCCTGGACTTCCAGAAGCTCTTGCGCAGCATGACCAGGAGGGTGAACATTTCCAGTCGTCCCAGGAGCATGGACAGGCAGAGGATGGATTTGGAGAAGACCGAGAGTTCGGCATAGGTACAGGTCGCACCGGTGATGCCGAAGGCCGGGCCGATGCAGCCCATGGTGGACACGCTGATGCCGATAGCGTCGAAGGTATTGATGCCGTCAAAGGTCAGCAGCAGGGCCCAGAGGGCGATGAACATCAGGTAGAGGAAGCAGAACTGGGCCGCCCGGACGACCGTATCGTCGCCGACGCGGTGGCCGTTGATGGTCAGGCCCCAGACCTGATGGGGATGGAGTTTGGCTTTGGCTGCCTGCCAGATGTAGCGCACCATGATGACGACGCGAGAGACTTTGAGGCCCGCTGCCGTCGAACCGGCACAGCCTCCGGAAATCATGAGCATCAGCAGGATGCCTTTGGAAAAGGGCGGCCAGCGGTCGTAGTCTGCCGAGACGAAGCCCGTCGTCGCGATGGACGCCGCCTGGAACGACGAATAGCGCAGGGCTGTCGGCGCCGATACGTCGAAGCCGTCCATGAGGTTGAGGCCGATGAGGACTGTCGCCACGGCGATGATCAGCAGGTAGGCCTTGAATTCCGTATTGCGCCGCAGGACGTGCCAGCCCTTCTGCCAGGCCTGGTAGTACAGGCCGTAGTTGCCGCCCGTGAGGATCATGAAGAAGGTCATCCAGGCTTCGACGGCCGGGCTCTCGAAGTGAGCCGCACTGGCGTTGTACGTGGAAAAGCCGCCGGCTGAGACCGTCGATAAGGCGTGGTTCAGGGCGCCGAGGAAATCCATGCCGCAGAGCAGGAAGATGACGAAGGCCGCCGCCGTGAAGGCCATGTACATGCGGAACAGGACCTGGGTCATATCGTGGAGCCTGGGCAGGACCCGCTCCCGCGTGGGCCCCGTCGATTCGGCGTTGTACATGTAGACCGTCGACTGGCCCGCTTCCGGCAGCAGGGCGATAAAGATGACGACGATGCCCAGGCCGCCGAGCCAGTGGGTCAGGCTGCGCCAGAAAAGGAGGCTCTGGGGCAGGACCTCCAAGTCGGGAATGACTGTCGCCCCGGTCCCGGTAAAGCCGGAAATGCTCTCGAACAGGCCGTCGAAATAGTTCAGGTAGCCGCCGAGGCAATAGGGCAGCATCCCCAAAAAAGTCGCCAGGAGCCAGCCCATGCCGGTGATGGCAATGCCTTCGCGCATGGTCAGTTTCTTCGTCCGCACGTGGCCATAGCGCAGGAAAGCCCAGCCCGCCAGGGCACAGACGGCCATGGTGCCCATAAAGGCCGGCCAGCTGTCTTCGGCGAAAGCCAGGGCCATGAGCAGTGGCAGGCCCATGACGCCGGCCTGGGCCCAGGCGATCCTTCCTAAAAATTGACAGATTACGTGTAAATCCATAAGCGTCCCTTCAAAAAAATAAAATCCTTTTTATTATACCATGGCTGGCCAGGAAGCCGCAAAAAAACATATCATTCCATAGAATCTTATATATATGATATAATAAGAACTACTATTGAAACAACCGACCTATCTCGTCAGAAAGGATGACCTCCATGACTTATGATTATATCCAGGACTTATTGAATTTTATCCATCACAGCCCGTCGCCGTACCATACGGTCCAGGCCAGCCGGGATTATCTCGACCGGGCCGGCTTCCAGGCCCTGTCCCTGTCCGAAGCGTGGCAGCTGGCGCCGAACGGTGCCTATTACGTCCCCCTCTATGATTCGGGCCTCATCGCCTTCCGCACGGGTTCCGATGTGCGCCGCCACCTGCGCCTGAGTGCGGCCCATACGGATTTCCCCTGTCTGCGAATAAAATATCGGCCGGAAATCCGCCAGCACGGCTACCTCAAGCTGAACGCCGAAGTCTACGGCGGCCTGCTGCGCGAATCGTGGCTCGACCGTCCCCTGTCCCTGGCCGGGACCGTGGCCCTCCAGGGCAGCGATGCCTTCCAGCCGGAAATCCGCCTTGTCGACGCAGGGAGGCCGATCCTGACCATTCCCCGTCTGGCCATCCACATGAACCGCCGGGCCAATGAAGGCGTCGAACTCAACCCGCAGAAAGACCTGCTGCCCCTCATGGGCCTGGACCAGCGCGAGCTGACAGACCATTTCTTCCTCGATTTCCTGTCGGAAAAATGCCGCTGCCTGCCCGAAGCCATCCTGTCCTGGGACCTGACGGTCTATCCCTATGAAGAAGGCTGCCGCCTGGGCTGGCACGATGAATTCGTATCGTCGCCGCGCCTGGACAATCTGACGTCGGTCCTGGCCTGCCTGACGGGCCTTGCCGAAACAGCCGCTTCCGACGGCCTCAACGTCGTCGCCCTCTTCGACAACGAAGAAGTCGGCAGCCAGACGAAACAAGGGGCGGACTCCCACGTCCTGCCGGACATCCTGCGCCGCATCTACCACGCCTTCGGCCTGACGGACGATGACTTCTCGGCCGACCTGGCCCGGGCCTTCATGCTCTCTGTCGACGTGGCCCACGCCATCCATCCCAACGTACCGGAAAAATGCGACGTCACCAACCAGCCCGTCATGGGGTGCGGTGTCGCCCTGAAAATCGCCAGCAGCCAGCGCTATGCCGGGGACGCCGCTGCCGTAGCTGTCGTCAAATCCCTCTGCCGCGAAAATGATATTCCCTATCAGGTATTCATGAACCGGTCGGACATCCCCGGCGGCTCGACTCTGGGTTCCCTGCTCTCAGCCAATCTCCCCCTGCGGGCCATGGATATCGGCATCCCCATTACGGCCATGCACTCGTGCCGGGAACTGATGGGCGCTGCCGACCAGGAAAGCCTGGTCCGCCTGATTCGTGCCTTTTTCGGCCATAAATAATTTTTTATTCTATACTCTGTATACATCTCTATGTTTTTATCAATATTTTTCTTAATTTAAGTATCATTTTTTGTCCCAATATTATACATTTTTAAGCATAATACTTGCAAGTTCTCAGAATCATACGGTTGACGCTTTTTATCATCCATATTATAATGATTAGTGTATATTACATTGTGTTGTATAGTATACGAAATTGAATGTGTACAACAGAGACTATTGTGTACAGAAAGAGTGAACGCGCATGACTTTAGGACAAGAAATTAGATATTATCGCAAAAAAAAGGGCTTAACCCAGACGGCTTTCGGTGCCCTCTTTGGCATGTCCAAACAAGCCGTCTATTCTTGGGAAACAGGCCTCTATTCACCGGATATTTCAGTACTCCTGAAAATGGCTGATTTTTTCCAGATTCCCATCTGTATCCTCGTCGGCCGGCCGGGCATGTACTGCAAAGGCAGTGAAGAGCACGGCAACAGCTGCGACTTCTGTGCTTCCATCACCGAAGACGACAGCCACATCATCCGGGCCATCCACGCCTTGCCGCCGGAAAAACAGGAGGCCATTAAAACATTATTGAATATCAATGGCAAAAAATAAAGTGTTACAAAAAGAGGCTGTCGCATTAAGACAGCCTCTTTTTGAGTGGTTAGCAGTTAGCGGATGGATTTAAATTTAAAGTTCATGCAAATCCGATTCACAAGTATCTCACATATGCCTGACGGGCTCGCCACGTGCAAGCCCCTACAAGCGCTAGCGCCATTTTCTGTAGGGGCGACCGCGTAGGGCGCCCGCTTCAGGATATGTATGATTTCTCGTTCCCGCTGCTGGGAGAATCATCAAAATCCCTAGCATGGACTGTTCATGTAAACGGGTCATGGAATTCTCACATATGCCTGACGGGCTCGCCACGTGCGAGCCCCTACAAACACTAGCGCCGTTTTCTGTAGGGGCGACCGCGTGGGGCGCCCGCTTCAGGATATGTATGATTTCTCGTTCCCACTGCTGGGAGAATCATCAAAATTCCTAACAGGTCGTCCACATGGACTGTTCATGTAACGGGTCATGGAATTCTCACATATCCCCTGGCGGGCTCGCCACGTGCGAGCCCCTACGAGCCACGAACCACTAGCCACGAGCCACTAAACCATGGTATGATGGAAGAAAAATGTAAAGGACGATGTGTGTTATGGAATCTCTCATCCGCTCGGTCCACGGCCGGGCCGACGCTGAATATGTCATCAAGAAGTCCCGCTTCATCGCGACGGTCTGCGAAGTGAAATCCGAAGACGAGGCGGCGGCCTTCATCGAGGAAATGAAAAAGAAATACTGGGATGCCCGCCACAACTGCTCGGCCTACCAGGTCGGGCCGGACGGCCGTTTCCAGCGCTCCAGCGACGATGGCGAACCGGCCGGTACGGCAGGCCGTCCTATCCTGGAAGTCCTCAAGAAGCAGGGCCTGACCAATACGGCCATCGTCGTCACCCGTTATTTCGGCGGCATCAAGCTCGGTGCCAGCGGCCTCATCCGGGCTTACAGCCACGCTGCCGCCCTGGCCCTGGAAACCGCGGATATCGCCGTCTATACGCCCTTCACGATCCTGACGGCGACTGTCGCCTATCCCCTGGTCAGCACGATGGAACGCTTCGTCCCCGACCACGGCGGCACCATTACCGGCCGGGATTTCGCCGCCGACGTGACCTTCACCATGGAAGTCCCGCAAAGCGGCAGCGACGCCTTTACCGCCAGCCTGACCGACACGACCAGCGGCCGCGTCACCTGCCGGAAAACCGGCACCATCGTCAAGCCCGTGGTTAGTGGCTAGTGGCTAGGGGGCTAGGGGTTAGGGGCTAGATTCCTTTTACTCTATAAGTGTAGTACAGAGAGTTTGTAGTTCGCAGAGAGGACTTTAAATTCAAAACCATCCGCTAACCACTAACCCCTAAAAAAATGGCTTGTCGCTTAGTGACAAGCCATTTTCTCATGCTTTATACCCGGTCATGAGGTCGACGATGTTTTCCAGGGGGTCGCCGGCCCGGTAGCGTTTGAGATTATCTGCGGCGATGCGGACGATGTAGTCGTGTGTCGCCTGGAGATGATAGCCGCCGGAGATGTGCGGCGTGATGTAGATGCCCGGCGTCTTCCACAAGGGGTCCGACGACGGCAGCGGTTCCGGGTCGGTGACATCCAGGGCAGCGCCGGCCAGATGGCCCTGGGCGACGGCTTCCTGCAAAGCGGCCTGGTCGACATTGGTGCCGCGGCCGACATTGACGAAATAAGCACCTTTCTTCATGGCCGCAAAGCGTGCGGCGTCATAGATATGATACGTTTCCGGCGTATCGGGCAGGCACGAAGCGACGATATCCGCTTTCGCCAGGTATTCATTGAAACGGGCCATATCCCCCATTTCGTCAGCTTCCGGCGGTACAACGCCCTGACGACGGCGCAAGCCGATGACGTGAGCCCCCATAGCCTTGACGCGCTGGCCAAAGTTGCGGCCGATATTGCCAAAACCGACGACGACGACCGTCGCACCGTAGAGGGATGTGACCGGCCCTTCGTCGCGCCACAGGGCCTGATGCTGATTGTCATAGTAAAGATAGAGTTTCTTCATCATAGCCAGTGTCTGGGCCAGCATGTGTTCCGACAAGGCCAGGCCATAGGCACCGGTCGCATTGGTCAAGGTGATGCCGGCCGGCAGGATACCGGGCTTACAGTATTCGTTGGCACCGGCACTGTTGAGCTGGAGCCATTGCAGCTGCGAGGCCTTCTTCACCAGGTCAGGAGCGATATTGCCAATGATGACGTCCGCTTCATCCAGCGCCTTGCCGGCCTGGGTCCCATCACCGGGACAATAGCAAAAATCCGCTTCCGGAGCAGCTGTTTCCAGCCACTGTTTCTGTTTTGCATCGACATCCATGACAACTAAAATCTTCAAACGAATCACTCCCTATTGCTTTTTTTGTTTAGCGGCAATGCGTTTCACCGTTTCCAACGGGCATTGGGCAACGTGCGCAATGAATTCATAGGTCACGTCTTCCTTCAATAAGTTCCTGACGATCTGATCGACACTGCACCGTTCTCCGTCCGCATTGACGAATTGGCCCATTTTCCCCGCCTCCTCTGCCATTATAACACAATCGAGAGACCTGCATATATATTGCAACAAAAATCATCCTTCTTTCTTGAGGAGCCGCTGCCAGCTATTTGCAAGCCAAAAGATAGCAGCCGCCTATTTCTATTTCATTATAGCTTCTCAATAAAGAAAAAGATAGCATTCCACGATAGCTGTAACAGAACTGTGCAGGCCCGGTCATAATATATACCATGTTTCCTGCCGTCACAGCAGGCTGTAAATCTCTGGCCAACGGCAAAATGCCGTGTACGAAAGGTGACAAAATAGTGCTAAAATCGGCATAACTGAATAGTATTGTGCCTTGTCTGGCCTGCCTTCTTTCCGTACAATAAAAGCATAGACACTATGCCTTTATTGTACAGAAAGGAGGCCTTTTGCATGGACTCCCTTACTGATTTTTTTCATACCCTTGATGGATTATATGCTGACGGGCGGCACGATGAAATCGAAGATTTCCTGCGCCGGACATTGGCCCAGCATCGTATCTGCTGCGGCGGCCACGACGCCGTATTCACAGCAGCCCTTAATGAACTGGGCACGTATTACCGCGGCGCCGGCCGCTACGATGAATCGGTCCAGGCTTTTGAAGAAGCCGGCCGCGACATCCTCAGTTACGGCCAGAAAGATACGGCCGATTACGCAACGAACCGCATCAACCTAGCCGGGACTTTGCGCCTGCAGCATCAATATGACCGGGCGTTAGCACTTTACGAAGAAGCCCGTCATATCTATCTGCGCCTAGAAGGACGCCAGAGTTATCACTACGCAGCGACATTGAACAATATCTCCCTGGTCTATCTCGACCAGAAAGACGCGGCCAAAGCCCTGGCCTATGCCCAGGAAGCACTGGCCATCGTCCACACGCTGCCTGACAGCCAGGAAGAACAGGCTATTTCCCTTATCAACAGCAGTACCGCTCACTATCAGCTGGGCCAGCGGGAAGCCGCCGCTGAGGAAGCCTGTCAGGCTTTGGCATGCTACCAGGAAGTGCCGGAAAAAGGCATCCATTACGCCAATGCCCTCAATCTCCAGGCTATCCTGTATTTAGACCAGGGCCAATACCAGCAGGCCTATGACGGTTTCATCCAGGCAGCCCAATATATCGAGGCCATGTTGGGGAAAAATGAAGATTACCGTCATGCCATGGATAATGCAGCTAAAGCCGCAACTGCCCTGGCCCGCCACACGCCCCAGTCAGTACCATCGGCACCGTCGGCGACGGGCTTCGGCCTGGACCTCTGCCGGGCCTACTATGAAGAAGTCGGGCGTCCGGCTTTGCAATCACAATTCTCTGCCGTCTGGGACCATATCGCCACGGGCCTCGTCGGCGAAGTCTCGGAATGTCTCGGCTTCGACGATGAAATCTCCCGCGACCACGACTGGGGCCCGTCATTCTGCCTATGGCTGTCCAACGAAGACTATGCCACCTTTGGCCAGGCCCTGCAAAAGGCCTACGCTGCCCTGCCCCAGGAATTCCGTGGCTTCCGGCGCCGGGAAACATCCGGCGGCAAAGGGCGCGTCGGCGTTTGGCGTATATCCGACTTCTATCGCTCTTTCATCGGCTTGTCGAGGGCTCCGGAAACACTGGCCGAATGGATCCGCATCCCCGAAACCTTTCTGTCCAAAGCAACGAACGGCCAGGTATTTACCGATCCGACAGGCCGATTCTCTGCCATCCGCCAGTCCCTGTTGGCCTTTTATCCCCAAGAAGTATACTTGAAGAAAATCGCCTTCTACGCCGCCAAGATGGCCCAGAGCGGCCAATACAATTACAAGCGCTGCCTGGACCGGCAGGAAATCGTCGCCGCCTGCTGGGCCCGCTGCGAATTCATCAAAGCGGCAACAGCCATGACGTATCTGCTCAATAAAAAATACATGCCCTTCTACAAATGGGCCCATCACGGTCTGCAATTCCTGCCCATCTTGCCAAAGATGTATGAGAAAATCGCCATCCTTGCTGCGACAACAGATGCGGCCGTCTCTATCGCCCTCATGGAAGACATCTGTGACGACGTCCGTCAGGAATGGCAGCAGCAGGGACTGGCAAGCGGGACAGATAGTTTTCTCCTGGCCTATACTCCTGCCATTCTATCTCACATCGCCGACGAATCCCTGCGGAATCTGCCGGCTTTACAACTATACTAAGGAGAGATAATCGTGAAAAAAGACGAATTGATACAACAAATCCTGGCCCTGGAATGGCCTATGTTCCAGCAAGTCCGCAACCGCCATGGCCGGGCAGCCTGCCAGGACGACGAAAGGACCTTCACTATCATGCGCCTGAGCCAGTTCGCCGCCTGGGATGAAGCGACATTGACTTCATACTATCAGGACCTGCTGGCCACGAAAAAAGACGGGCGCAATATCATGACCGAAAAATACGGCTATATGATGGCCTGGACCCATGCCGATGAATTCCAGCTCATCCAGGCCGACCTGCCAGCCGTGAGCATGGAAAAACGGCAGCTCGTCCATCAGATACTGCACCAGCAGATCCACTGGATGACGGAAACGGCCATAGCCTATCCCAATATCGTCCGCAAAGGGCGCCCGATCCGTCAAACACAGGCCGCTCCCGGCGAAACTTCTTTTGAAACCTATACGGCAGGGGAGCTTATGACCTACTCCCTGCCGACATTGTATTCCCTATGGGCGCACATGCAGAACCTAAAAAAAGCGGACCGCAATCTGAACCAGGAAATCCTGGAACACACAGCGGCCCTTTACGGCTTTTCTTCATTAGACGCTTTATGAGATATCCCGTTCTCTTTGCAGTTTGTAGAAGAAGAAGCTGTGATGTGACCCCAAAAAGTTAGACCTTGGTAACGAGACTGTTTTTACTGTCTCGTTACTTTTTTATGCTGTCTGTCGGAAAATTCTGTATTGGACAGGACTTTTCCAACCTAGTTTCTCTTTGATTCTTTGCTCATTATAGTATTTAATATATCGTTCAATAGCATCTTTTAGTTCCTCATAGCTGTAGTAAATCACCCCATAATACATTTCTTGCTTCATTAAGCCGAAGAAGTTCTCCATGACAGCGTTATCATGACAGTTGCCCTTTCGAGACATGCTCTGAAAAATTCGTTCTTCTTTAAGATTCTGGGTATAGGCTTTCATTTGATATGCCCAGCCCTGATCGGAGTGAAACGTTCTTCGATACGGACAATCAGCCGTGATTTTGATTGCTTCAGCCTGCGCTTCCAGTATGCTTTTAGCTGAAGGATATTTCGCTATTCCATAACTGATGATTTCATTGTTGAACATGTCCAGGAAAGGATCCAGATAAAGCTTGTGCAGGGTCAGATGTCCCTGTGTATCTACTTCATAATATTTGAATTCTGACGTGTCGGTTGTAATCTTCTGGTGCGGAATAGTCATGTTAAAACGACGTCGTATCCGATTCGGAGCCACGTTTCCTACCTTGCCTCTATAAGAGCTGTATTTACGGCTTTTTCGAGTAAAGGATGTTACCTGAAGGCCTAGTTTCTGCATGATACGTTGGACTTTCTTCTTGTTCACGCAATACCCTTGATTCTTTAATTCACCGGTCATGCGCCGATAGCCATAATCTTTATGCTGGCTACGGATTTCCTGTATTTTGTCTTCTAGTTCTTGATCGGGATTCTCACGGTCAAACCGTTTCTGCCAGTACATATAGGTTGCCTTGGGTATCTGCGTATAGGAGAGAAGATCGTTTAATTTGAATGATCCTCGGAGACTGCAGATGATTTTTGCAACCCTCTCGTTTTTGCTTCGTCCTCTAAACGCAGTCTCCTCAGTTCTTTTAAAAAAGCATTCTCTATCCGGAGTTTGAGATTTTCATCCTCTAACTCCTGGACATGTTCCACACTGGTGTCGACTACTGGCTTCTGCTCCTGAGTATCTGGTTTGCTGGTTCGTGATTTGCTCAAAGTTCTTTTCCTGCCTTTCCTATATGGCCGTAATGCATCCGGCCCAGCTATTTTAAATTCATTGACCCATCTGGCAATCATTGTCGGATTGTTGATTCCTACTTGAAGGGCGAGTTCCTGATATGAAAATTCGCTTGTTAAGTAAGACTGTACCACAGAAAGTTTCTCTTTGAAAGAGTATATTTTTCGAGAGCGGGATCTTTTCAATCCATCATCTCCAAATACTTTGTAGGCTGCAGTCCACTTTAGCAATTGGCTGCTACTTGCCATTCCATATTTACGTGAAATAGAAGTACACCCTTCGTCACTGCTCAAGTATTCCAGCACTATTTTTTTCTTAAATTCATAACTGTGTTTTGCCATAAAAAAACTGACCCCCAATCGTTAGATTTTTGGTCTAACTATTGGGGGGCAGCTCACTGTCGCATTAAGACAGCCTCTTTTTGAGTTTGTAGTTTTTAGTTTGCAGCAAATGGTAAAAAATTTAAAACCATCTGCTAACAGCTAGCTGCTGACTGCTAATAAAGTGATGCAAAGAGTTCTTCAAAGGTCCCTTCATCGACAGGACGCGGATTGCCCGGCAGACAGCGGTCTTCCATGGCGTGGGCAGCCATCATGGGAATAGCCTGTTTATAAGTGCTGCGGTCCGGACCTTTCGGCAATTCACCGATGCGCCGCGGCATTCCCATATCGGACATGAGGGCCTTGAGGACTCCCTGCAGCAGGCAGACAGCCTGTGGTACCGGCAGGGACCGCGGTGCCAGGCCCAGTTTATACGTCAAGTCGGCGTATTGGGCCGCCGTCTTTTCATCACGGCTGTTATAGGCGATGCCCGCAGGCAGGGCCAGAGCGCAAGCCAGGCCGTGCGGGACATGGTACATGCCACCCAGTTGGTGGGCCATGCTGTGGACCATTCCCAGGCCGCCGAGATTAAAGGCGATGCCGGCCATATTCGAGGCATTGGACATGGCCTCCCGGGCTTTCAGGTTGGCGCCGTAGTGATAGCATCGGGGCAGATATTCCAAGGCCAGTTCTACGGCTTTGCAGGCCATGGCATCGGTGAAGTCCGTTGCCCCCTTGGCGACGTAGACTTCGATGGCATGAGTCAGGACGTCGAAGCCCGTATTGGCCGTAATGGCCGGCGGTACGGAAACGGTCAGCTGCGGGTCCAAAATGGCCACATCGGCATACATGACATCGTCGATGAGGGCGATTTTCCGCTTCTCTTCGGCATCAGTGATGACGGCAAAGGATGTCATTTCCGAACCGGTCCCGCTCGTCGTGGGAATGACGATGAAGACCGGCGGCCGCGAAAAGGCATGGGCGCCGCTGGCAAAATAAACCAGGGCCTTGGCCGTATCGATGGCCGCACCGCCGCCAAAGGCAACGAGGACCGTCGGCTGGAAGTCGACAGCTGCCGCCATGGCCTTGGCGACGCCGTGGAGATGGGGATCCGGCACGACATCGTCAAAAATCTGCACCTGATTCGTCGGAGCTATCTGGCGGGTCAGGAAGTCGATGGCCCCGGACCGGGTCAGGAAGCCGTCGCATAAAATGAAAATCCGTTCCGTCCGATAGACTTGGAATGCGGACAGGGCTTGCTCGCCGGAGATGACTTTCGTCGCAATCTGACAAATATCCATGAGCCATCCCTCCCTTTAACGGATATTGAACATATCCTTGAGGACACATTCGCGGAGACGGCAGAAGGATTTCGGACTGGTCAGGCCTTCGCCGGTCGGCCCGGCAATGGTGAAGGTCGGATAGCCCTGGCCGCCGATTCCCAGGCCGGCATAAGACGGACCATTTTTGACGAAAATCGTCGTTTCCATGAGCTTGGCCATCTTGCTCAATTTGGCAATATTGGTCGAATGCATCATGGCGCTGTGGCGGTTGCCGTGTTCCGCTTCATAAGCCCACTCGATAGCCTGGTCAACGTTATCGCAGCGGACGAGAGGCAGGATGGGCATGAGCATTTCTGTCTGGACGAAAGGATGGTCCTTGGCCACTTCCATGATGATAAGCTTCTTCGTATCTTCTACTTCGATGCCAATCTGATGGAGGATGTATTTCGCCGATTTGCCGACAAATTCGACTTTCGGCCCCGTCCCCTTTTCATTGGCTACAAGCTTCCACAGGCGTTCAATCGTATCGGCATCGGTGATTTCATAGGCCCCGGCGCCTTTCATATTGATGCGCAGATAATCGAAGATGGAATCGACGGCAAAGACTTCTTTTTCAGCGATGCACGGTACATTGTTATCGAAGGAACTGCCATCGACGATATCCTTGGCGGCCTTTTCGATATTGGCCGTTTCATCGACGACGACTGGCGGATTGCCCGGACCGGCGCCGATAGCCTTCTTGCCGGACGAAAGGACTTTCTTGACGATACCCGGACCACCTGTTGCGACAACCATGCGGACTTTGGGATTGCTGATCATTTCATCCGTCGCTTCGATGGACGGTTCCCGGACCATGGTAATCAAGTTGAGCGGTGCCCCGGCTTCATACAGGGCTTTGTTGAGGAGCTGGACCAGGAAAATCGACGTCTTTTTAGCCCGCGGATGAGGACTGAAGACGACCGTATTGCCGCCGGCAATCATGCAGATGGAATTGTTGATGATCGTTTCTGTCGGATTCGTCGTCGGCGTAATGGCCCCGATGACGCCGAATGGGCAGTATTCAAACAAGACCAATCCGTGTTCCCCGGTCCTGGCGTCGGTCTTCAGGTCTTCAATGCCCGGCGTATAGCGGGCGGCAGCGGTATTCTTGATGACTTTATCTTCATAACGGCCAATGGCTGTTTCTTCGACGGCCATGCGCGACATCATCTGCATATTGGTCTTGTCCAGGCAGGTCCGGCGGATGACGTCGATCCACTGCTGCCGCTGTGACGGCGACTGGAAGAGCAGCGTATGCTGAGCCGCAGCCGATGCCTCGATAGCATCGGCCATGGTCGTAAAGACACCGTATTCATCATGTACTGCCGGAACAGCCGGTGCTGCTGCCTGCGGTCCTTCTTTTTGTAACTGCCGTACGGCCTGGGCAACCAACTGCTGCAGGACGACGGGGTCGATGGTTGTACTCATAACTCTTGTACCTCCGTTTATTGGTTTACTGCAATGCCCAGCGGGGTGACAAACAGGCAGTCATTCGGTTTGTGCGTCGGGATATGCAGGATTTTTTCAAAGACACTTTCAAATTCACTGAAGCAACAAGCACCGCCGACGATGTAAATATCCTTCACGTCGCGGCCGGTGACGAAGCCTTTGACGATGGAGGCCATCTTTTCGACGACGGGATAGACGATGGGAAAGACGGCAGTCTCCTGTGACGCGTCGACTTTCATCTTTTCGGCTTCCGCCCGGTCGATATCATAGTATCCCGACAGGACCAGAGTCATATGGGTCCCGCCTGTCGCTTCATCAGCCGTATAGACGACCTTACCATCGCGCAGGATGCTGATGCCCGTCGTCCCGCCGCCGACATCGACGACGGCGCCGTCACGGATACCCAGGACAGCCGCTGCGGCCGTCGGTTCATCCATGACTTTGACTACTTCCAGGTCCGCCCCTTCGACGCAGTTGGCAATACAACGGACGTTGCCGTCGAGGATACCCGGTGGAATCGCTGTCGCCGCCTGGGTCAGGGCGACGCCCAATTTTTCTTCCAAGGCGGCCTTCATGGTCCGCACGGCCCGGACAGCGCCGACATAGTCGACGACGATACCGTCGCGGACGACCGTCGAATGGGTCGTCATACCGGCGACGGGCCGGTTGTCCTGGTCCGTCACGGCGACGACGATATTTGCCGTCCCCAAGTCAACACCGACCTTGAGCGGCCCTTCAAAGGGCCGCACGTCTCCCGATGAAACCAGCGACGCAAATTCAGCCAGTTTTTGATTTTCTACAAGCATGGCGGCCCCTCCTTATCATACCGAACAAATCATGACGTAATCGTGATTGCTCAAAGAACAGGCATTGGCTTCATCGACGTCGATGTGCATTTCCAGGCCGGCCGTATCGGATACGCGGATGATGACATCACCCAGGATTCCCCGGCGTTCGCCAAAGGTCTCGACATCGACGATCTGGCCATCTTTCAAATGGCGGGCAGCGGCCTGTGCCGGCGTCATGTGGATGTGCCGTTTGGCGATGATGACACCGCAAGGCAGGTCGACCGTTCCCCTGGGACCGATGAGGGTAATCCCCGGCGTCCCCTGGAGATGACCGGACAAGGCAATCGGCGCTTTGACGCCCAGACGGAAACTGTCGGTCTTACTGATTTCGACCTGGCTCTGTGACCGCACAGGACCGAGGATACGGACATGTTCAAACGTCCCCTTCGGCCCTTGCAGGGTCACCGTTTCGTTGGCAGCGAACTGGCCCGGCTGGCCGAGCTCGCTCTTGCGGGTCAAGGCGTAGTCCTTCCCATAGAGCCTGTCCAAGTCGGCCCGGCTAACATGGACGTGCCGGTTGGATACGCCAATGGGAATCCTAAAATTTTCATAATGCTGGACACTTTCCAGTATCTTTTCCGTCAATATCGTCGCCATTTCCTGACACATGGCTCATGCCCCCTCTATTCCTTATTCTGCTGACGGAGCAGCCGGTGCCAGATGAGGCAGGATTTTTTCCACATCCGTATGAGGACGGGGAATGACGTGGACCGAAACGACTTCACCGACGACTTTCGCCGAAGCCGCACCGGCATCGACGGCAGCCTTGACGGCGCCGACATCGCCGCGGACCATGACCGTAACCAGGCCGGACCCGATTTTTTCATAGCCAATGAGAGATACATTGGCTGCTTTGACCATGGCATCGGCGGCTTCGATGGAACCGACGAGGCCTCTGGTTTCTACCATTCCTAATGCTTCGTTTGCCATAATGGACGCTCCTTAATTCAAATTATCTATGATGCCGACGATGGCCAGGTCGATGGGTTTGAGTTTCGTCGTTTCCGTCGTCCGAGTGGCGGAACCACTGGCGACGAGGACGATTTCCCCAATACCGGCACCGACATAATCGACGGCGACTTCTTCATTTCCATAGGGTACGCCGTCACTCGATTCAAAGCGGACGATCATCAGCTTGCTGCCGACCAGCCCTTCTTCTTTCTTCGTCGAGACGACGGAACCCGTTACTTTCGCTATTTTCATAAGCCATACCTTCTATGTATCTTCGCTGCTGTGTCCGGAAGGCGTTTCCGCTGCCGTCGTATCCGCTGCCGTCGTATCCGCTGCCGTCGCTTCCGTTGCAAGCGTTACGCTTTTCTTTGCTTTCCCAGCCGTCCGCGGCCGCCGTGTCCGCCGGGGCTTTTCCGGTACAGGCTTCGTTTCTGCCGCTGCGGGCTCCGGCTTTTCTGTTTCATCCAGTTCCGGGCAGGCGGCGTAGAAATTAGGCCGCTCCTTTTCGCCCTGAGCGTGGATGAAGCAGGCCCCTGTCGCTTCATGGGGCCGGGCGATGACATCAGCCGATACCAGTGCCCCATAGGACAGGGCCGTGGCCTTGCCCGCTTCGACAGCTGCCCGGACAGCACCGACATCACCACTGACTTTGACGGTCATCATGCCGCTGCCGCGGGCCGCTTCGAGTTCATCGAGGACAACATTCGCCGCTTTGACCATGGCGTCTGCCGCTTCAATGGCACAGCTCATGCCCCGGACTTCGATGAGCCCTAATGATTTTTCCACAGGTCCTCCCCTGCCTTTCCTCATGTTCTACGAATCTCAATGCCCCGGCTCAAAGCCGCTTCGCGGGCAAAAGAGGTCACTACCGTATGCGCCCCGACGAGCAGGACCGTCCCCTTGTCGTAAGGATACAAGTCCGCTGCCGTCAGGACTTTATCCTGACAGGTCACGACGGGCGGTGCCTTTTTTTCCGTGACTGCCGCTGGCACGGGATTCCCGGCCTTCTCCTGCGGCAGGTGATGGCCGATGGTAATGCCATATTCCAAAAGCTTACGGTAATATCCCAGTATCTGCTGGACATAGGCGGCCGGTTCGCGGCCCGTGAACCGGGTCAGGCCGGACAGCTGCAGATGGACGGCAGAGCCGGCGGCAAAACAGCGGGCCAGCCATTCCGCAGCAAAGGTATCTGCCATCCCCAGGGCTGCCTTGACGATGAAGTCCCGCGACGCCACAGGATATACGGTCAAGCTGCCGCCTAGCGGCAGCGAACGGGCCTGTGAGGTCATGACGACAGCTGCAAAGGGACAGGCCAGTTCGATGTCGCGGCGGATACGTTCCCCCTGTGTATCGTCCACGATGACCGTCACGTCATCGGCCGTTGTCAGGGACTGCAAAAATTGGACACAGCGGCAATCGAAGGCGTCGGCGAAGACGACGTAGAGCCGCCGTTTCGCCTGTGCCTGTTCTGCCAGGACCTGGCGGATGACCCGCAATATCAGGGCCTCTAAGGCTTTTTCTTTATCATATGCCATACGATCGCCTGCTCAGGGATTAATCGAGATGGGGAAGAATCTTTTCCACATCCGTATGAGGCCGGGGAATGACGTGGACCGAAACGACTTCACCGACGACTTTCGCCGAAGCCGCACCGGCATCGACGGCTGCCTTGACGGCACCGACGTCACCGCGGACCATGACCGTGACCAGACCGGACCCGATTTTTTCATAGCCGATGAGTGTTACATTGGCTGCTTTGACCATCGCGTCAGCTGCTTCGATAGAGCCGACCAAACCTTTTGTTTCTACCATGCCTAATGCTTCGTTTGTCATTGTAATACCCTCCGTTTCCTATTGACGGTTAAATATACGGTGTCGTCGTCGACTTCGGTTCGTCGCCGAGGGCCCCTAACAGTTTCTTGCCGACTTCGATGGCCGCTTTGACAGCCTGGCGGACGGCGCCGGAATCACCGCTGAAGCACAAGATGACTTCGTTGGAGAAACTCGTACCGCCGTTGCCCGGTGAGGAATAGCCGACGACTTCGACATTGGCCGCTTTGACAGCCGTATCGGCCAGGACGACGCCGATAGCAGCCGGACCGGCACAGGTCATGCCGAAGGCTTTGCCGAATTTCGCACCCAGGGCCTTTTCCAGGCAATAGCTGGCGCGGGCAGAATACTGGAATTCCAAATGACCGGCGTCATTGCCGTAGACATCGCCGAAATACTTCGGCAGGACCTGCAGCGCCGTTTCTACAGCCCGGCGGGCATCGGATACGTCTTCGGCACCGATGAGGATGAGCGAGCCGTGACCGGCACCGCCTTTGGTATCACGCGGTAATTCAACAGAAATGATTTCCGTATTCGTCGCTTTGACGGCATCATCGACAGCCATGATCTGCGGGCCGGCCCCAGTACGACCGCCAATGATACCGATAGAGCGGAACTTGCCCAATTTCATGGCGTCCTTGAGCATGGGATCGACGCTGGCAATGACCAGGCCGATTGTATCGCCAATGGATGTGCCGACGAATTCCGTCCGGCCCAGGGCCTTGCTGATGCCCGTAGCATCGCCTTTCATCGACGGAGCAGCCGGCGTGGCAGCCGAACCGAGTTCTGCTTTGACCTGGTTCATGACTTTTTCTAATAATTCCTGATCCATGATAAACCTCCTTATGACTCATCGCCTATGCGGCAGGGCACGCCGGCCTGTTCGACAATAGGGCGATATATTTCTAATTCTTTATTGCTGAGCGATTTGGCAGAAAGACGATTCATCTTATATTCAATGCCTATCATGCGGTACTTGTTTTCCCCCAGGGAATGATACGGGAGCAGGTGGACACAGCGGACATTGCCTAGGGATGCGGCAAATTCGGCGATGTCCCGGATTTCCGCTTCCGACGCATTGAACTTGGGAATGACGGGTACGCGGATGGTCAGAGGCGCAAAGGCACTGACCCGGCGGGCATTGTTCAAGATGAGTTCGTTCGATACACCTGTGAACAGGCGGTGCTTTTCGGGATCCATATGTTTGATATCCATGAGGATCGTATCGATGTACGGCACGAGGCGGAGATACGTTTCCGTTTCGGCGCAGCCTTCCGTTTCGATGGCCGTATTCCAGCCCTGGGCCTTGCAGGCCTTGAGCAATTCGCCGGCAAAGTAAGACTGCATGAGCGGATCGCCGCCGGACAAGGTGACACCGCCGCCGGAATGGCGGAACGTCGACCGGTCTTTCTTTAAGATTTCGATGAGTTCACCGATGCGGATGGACCGTCCCTTCATGACCAGGGCCCCCGTCGGGCAGGCTGCAGCACAGTCGCCGTTGCCCGTACAAACTTGGTAATCGAAGTGCCGGCGCCCATCGTCGCTAAAGGTCACAGCGTGGCGCTGGCAGGCGCTCTCACAGCGCCTGCAGTGCACACAATCGGCGGCATTATACATGACCACAGGCCGCCGCCGCTGCGATTCCGGGTTGCTGCACCACCAGCACGACAAGGGGCAGCCCTTGAGGAAGACGATGGTCCGGATACCGGGGCCGTCATTCAGGGAAAAGCGCTGGATATCGAAGATGTCTCCTTCTGCCTGATAATCAATGGTGATTTTCGACATCGTCCGTCCCCTTTCTCTGTTAGGCTAATCAAAATTCAAATTCCGTACGGTCAATGATGTTATCCTGTACTTCTTTTGCCAGGGAAATGAACTGAGCCGAATAACCGGCGACGCGGACGACCAGGTCTTTATGCTGTTCCGGATGCTTCTGGGCTTCGACGAGGGTGGCCTTGTCGATGACGTTGAACTGGACGTGCATGCCTTTGTTTTCAAAGTAAGCACGGCACAGCGCCGCAAAGCGCTTCAAGCCTTCATCGCCAGCCAGGGCAGCGGGATTGAATTTCTGGTTATACAAGGTCCCGTTAGAGAAGGTTTCATGTTCCAGCTTGGCGACAGACATAGCCGCTGCTGTCGGGCCATTAGTATCGCAGCCGGCACGGGGCGAAACGCCATCAGCCAGCGGCGTCCAGGCTAAGCGGCCATCGGGAAGCGGGGCTACGTCCTTGCCGAAGAGGACGTTGGCCGATACGGGGTAGCAGCCGGCCTGGAACTGGCCGCCGCGGGGGTTCTTATATTTCTGGACTTCCCGGGCATAAATCTGGCCGGCTTCGCGGGTGATGATATCGACGACGTCATCGTCATTGCCGAACCAGGTCGTATTTTCCATGATCCGCTTGATCTGCTGATAACGGCCCATATCACTGCGGTCTGCTGTCGCTGATGCCGGCGCTGCACCTTGCTGCAGGTCTTTCTGCAGTTCGTTGATGTCGATGCTGCCCTTGGCCGACAAGATGCGTTTGACCGCTTCGTAAATCTGGCGTTCATCCATGCCGTCAAGCGGCGCCGACCCGCCGGCAGCGCAGCAGCCTGTACCGAACCAGGTAGCGAGTTTGCCCGTTTCATCGGGATAGCCGAAGTTGTGGTCCATGGCGGCCTGTAATTCTTCCATCGTGACTTCGCCCTTTTCAAAGACGTGTTTCTGGATGGCCATGAAGGAGTCGCCATTGTCAGCGACGCCGAAGGCCTGAGGACCGGTAAAGTTATAAATCGCGCCGCCTTCCTGCATGGACTTGCCGCGGCCCAGGCAATCGTCGACGAGGGCCGATTCAAAAGGCAGCGGAGCCCGTTCGGCATGGGCATAGTCGACGGCATTATCGGCTTCGACGAGGAGTTTGACGAAGTATTCCATCTGCGTCTTATAGGCCTGCATCAATTCGCCGAGATTCTGGAAATCCTTCATTTCTCCCGTCTTGGGCCCGAGCTGGACCTGGCCGTTGCGGCCATTGTGCAGGGTAATATCCAGGACTTTGGCGATGTTGAAGAAAGCCGCATCATGCCAGCCTTCGGTCTTGTGCGGGACCTGTGGTTCGACGCAGCCGATGATGCAATAACTGCGGGCATCTTTCAAGGGGATACCGCGGTTCATCATGGCCGGGATGATGACTTCGTCGTTATACATGGCCGGATAGCCAAGGCCTAAGCGGACGAGTTCGCAAGCCCGATAGAGGAATTCGTCCGGCGTCCGGTTGGAATAGCGGATGGAGAAAGACGGTGCCGCCATGGCGACGTGGGCAGCGGCGTCGATCATCATGTACGACAGCGGATTGGTCGCATCGACGCCATCTTCATCCTGGCCGCCGCACTGGATATTCTGGAAAATCGCATAGCCGGCAAAAGCCTGGTCAGAAATAGCATCGCGAGTCTTGTTGAGGTCATTGAACTTGATCCAGATGTTATCCAGTAATTCCTGGGCGAAATCGCGGCTGATGTTCTTATCCCCTTCCAGGTATGGGTACATGTACTGGTCAAAGCGGCCCGGCGAAATGGAATGGCCGCTCGATTCGATCTGCAAGATGAGCTGGACGAACCAGAAGGACTGGAGCGCTTCCCACCAGGTCGTAGCCGGCTGTTCCGGTACGCGGCGGCAGTTGGCTGCCATCTTGAGCAGTTCCGCCTGCCGTGTCTGGTCGCCTTCGCGGCTGGCCAGCTGTTCGCACAGATCAGCATAACGGTGAGCATAGGCGATAGCTGCTTTATAGGTAATGATGACGGCATCGTAGAAGTCACGTTTCTTCATATCTTCCGGCGAAGCACCGCTCAATTTCGCTTTCTGCGCTTCGGCTTCGCGGATGATGCCGCTGAAACCTTCGCGCAGGACCTTGCCATAATCGACGCAGACATGGCCGACACCGTTGAAATAGTAGTTACCGACGGTGAAGACGCCATTCGCCTGGGCATCCAGGCAGGGCTGGGACATATAACTCGTAGCCAGGTCGCTCGTCGTCTTGCCCGGCCAGTATAAAAATGCGTCGTGCAGGCGCTTTGCCGTATCCTTAGGGATTTCAAAGGGATCAGCCATACGCGTGGCCATGGTATCGAATTCCTTTTCGACCCAGTCAAAAGAATATTCTGGATAAATCTGGCAGCCATGGATACTGACCGTCAGCGAACCGGCAATGAGTTCATGGTCGCGGATGGCAATGGGGATTTCTGTCAGAATCTTTTCGACAGCCTTCGCCCGGCGCAGGATAATGGGCAGCCCTTCCGTTTCTTTATACGAAGCCGTGACCAATTCGGCGCGGTCCGCTTCGACCGTCGGCGTCGCATCATAAATCGCATCGCGCAATGCCTGAATCCGGGCAGTCGGTTTCGTGAAGCCTTTTCCTAATACGTCCATAAGACAAACCTCCTCAAAATATGATTTCTTTTTGTAATTCACTGTACATTCCATCAAATCGCCAGTTGACAGCATGTATAAGTTGCAATTCGATGTTTCGCCTAGATTATATCATCGACTGATGCGACATATTTATCATGCCGTTTCCAAAATAATACTATTTCGATAAATCATGGATAAAAAAGTGCAAAAAAAAGAGCTTGTCGTATAACGACAAGCTCTTTTTAGTGGTTAGGGGTTAGGGACTAGGGGTTAGGGGTTAGCGGATGGCTGCGCGCAGGGCCTGGACCTTGTCAGTCCGTTCCCAGGCGAAGTCCTGGTCTTCCCGGCCGAAATGGCCGTAGACGGCGGTCTTGCGGAACTGCGGACGCCGCAGGTCCAAATCACGGATGATATCGCCAACAGCAAAGGAAAAGGTCTTGGCCACGGCCTGATCGATGAGCTTCCTGTCTACGTGTTCTGAGCAGAAAGTCTGGATCTGGACGGCTTCCGGATAGATGCCGCTGATGGCATAGGCAATCGATACTTCACAACGATCGCAGAAACCGGCGGCCACGATATTCTTGGCGACATACCGTGCCATATAAGCCGCACTGCGATCGACTTTGGTCGCATCTTTCCCGGAAAAGGCCCCACCGCCGTGTTTGGCCAGGGTCCCATAAGTATCGACCATGATTTTGCGTCCCGTCAGTCCCGTATCGCCGACGGGACCGCCGATGACAAAGCGGCCCGTCGCATTGATGCGTATGGCCGTATCAGGCCGCATCCATGGCTGGCAGACCGGCTCGATGACCGTTTCCTGCAAGAGCCGGCGCAGGTCATCCTGGTCGATGGCCTCACTGTGCTGCGCCGACAGGATCAGGCTGTGGATACCGATGGGACGACCGTCCTCATCGAAGCGCATCGTAACCTGCGATTTGCCATCAGGCCGCAGGAATTGTCCCAGTGCCGTATCATGGCGTACCCGGTCCAGGCGGCGTACCAGGCCCTGGGCCAGGTTGACCGTCAAGGGCATATAATTCGGCGTCTCATTGGTCGCATAGCCGTACATGATTCCCTGGTCGCCACTGCCGACGATGCGATCCCCTTCGGCCTGAGTCACGCCTTGCTGTATATCCGTCGATTGTTGATGGATGTTGGTAAAGACCAGGCACAAATCGGCCGTAAAACCCAGAGACGGGTCGGTATAGCCGATATCGGCAATGACTTTCCGGGCCAGGGCCGTCACATCGACGGTGGCCGCCGAGGCGACTTCACCAGCCAAGGTCAGGACGTTGCCGGAAACAAAAGATTCGACAGCCACGTGCGAGGCCGGGTCCTGCGTCAGGTAGGCGTCGACGATGGCGTCGGAAATTTGGTCACAAATCTTATCGGGATGGCCTTCGGTCACGGCTTCCGATGTCAAATACGTGTAATGGCAGTTTCCCATGTCATTTCCTCCTAGCGGGAGGCAGTCTGCCCGCACGTACCGGCTATAAAGCATATTTCTTGCGATAGGCGTGCGGCGTCTCTCCCGTATACTGTTTAAAAATCTTGCAGAAATAACTCGTGCGGTGATAGCCCAGGCGGCGGCTGATGGCATCGACCGATTCATGAGACGAAGCCAGGATTTTTTCCCCTTCCCGGACACGGCACTGGTTGATATACTGCATCAAGTTCATGTTCATTTCCTGTTTGAAGAGCTTCGACAAATACGATTCACTGAGAAAGACTTCATCGGCAATGGTCCGCAGAGACAGATTACAGCTCAAATGCTCTTTAATATACATCACGGTCTTGCGTATCTCTGGCCGCGTGATATGAGACAATTCTCCGTCATCACTCGTTTTTCCGCCAATCGTCGGCGTTTCATAACTGAGTGCCTCTGACGTCTGGGCATAGGGAAAATAGCACGCCGTCAGCGTGTTGAGCACGCGGGAAGCACTCATGATTTCTTCATAGCGGTACTGCGGCACAGCCCGGAAATACTTGAAAGCCTGGCTATCCGTCTGCCACGGCGTCTGGGCCTGTAAATTGGGGATGCGCATATCATCGGATATCATCTGCCCCGATACGATGAAGCCATGAAGCTGGTTCTCGCAGACGACAGGAATCGAGAAATCCACCAGGCCGGCATGGCAGCGGTACGGGCAGCAGGAGCGGTTCTTGAACGTTTCCAGGCCGCCGCATAAATCGCATTGATAGCACTTGCTGCGGAATTCCGGGATGCTGCGCATAAAATGACAAAATTTAGTGAAATTGTATTTTGAAGACCGTTCTTTTCCCTGGATATCGACGAAAATGCAGGCGATACTCGTCGCATTCGTATAGTCCTGCATAATGCTCCGTACCATCTTTTTGACACGATCTTCTTTGGACAGGGTGATTGTCATAGGCATGTTCCTTTCTGAAGATTCTATAACTTGCGTAAGACAACCGTTGCCGTCACAATACCACTTATATCCTAAAAAGGCCGTCAAATTTACAGAAAATGAGCGGATCAACATTCATATATGCACGTCAACAGCTGTCAGTCTGGACTTAGCTAAATTATATCATTAACCGACTTGCAATGACAGCATGAAAATTGTACATAAGACAAATAATTGCTATTCTCATAAAAAGAAGACAAAATAGTCGTATTTTTCAAGATAACCGGCATCACCGTTTTTCCCGGATTGACAAGCGCTATTTTTGTTCTATACTAATAGACAGAGTGTAATCGTCAAACGACCGCACGAAGGGGTACACCACCTTGGGTGTAAACTTTCGTGCGGCCGTTTTTTTGTTAGGAGGTCTTTTTCATGAAAGAAGCATCACAGATGCAGCGCGGCCTGAAGAATCGTCATCTCCAGATGATCGCCCTGGGCGGCGCTATCGGTACGGGGTTGTTTTATGGGTCGGCGTCGACCATTTCCCTGGGCGGGCCGTCGGTCATCGCAGCCTATCTCATCTGCGGCATCGTCATTTTCCTCATCATGCGCATGTTGGGGGAAATGGCCGTCGAAGAACCGGTGTCCGGGTCCTTCAGTTATTACGCCGACAAGTACTGGGGCCCTTTCCCGGGTTTCATGCTGGGCTGGAATTACTGGTTCTCTTATGTCATCATCAGCATGGCCGAATTGACAGCCGTCGGCATCTATGTCCATTACTGGCTGCCGGACCTGCCGCAATGGGTGACGGCCCTGGTCTGCCTCATGGCCATCACCTGTCTCAACCTGGTCAACGTCCGGGCGTACGGTGAAACGGAATTCTGGATGTCCTTCATTAAAGTGGCGGCCATCCTGGGCATGATCGCCCTCGGCGCCTGGCTCATCTGCCAGGACAGCCGGCCGTTCCCGCAGAATTTCAGCAATCTCTGGGATTACGGCGGCGTCCTGCCTAACGGGATCTGGGGCTTCTGCCTGGCCATGGTGACGGTCATCTTTTCCTTTGGCGGCGTCGAACTGATTGGCATCACGGCGGGAGAAGCGGAAAATCCCGAACGCTCCCTGCCCAAGGCCATCAATCAGATCATCTGGCGCATCCTCGTCTTCTATATCGGCACGATGGTCGTCATCATGAGCCTTTGGCCGTGGAACCAGATTGGCACGCAGAACAGTCCTTTCGTCCAGATTTTCACCAATGTCGGCTTCCCGGCAGCGGCCAATCTCCTCAACTTCGTCGTCCTGGCGGCAGCCATTTCCGTCTATAACTCGGCTATTTACGGTAATTCCCGCATCGCCTACGGCCTGGCCGAAGAAGGCAATGCCCCGCAATGGTTCAAGAAGCTGTCGTCTCGGGGCGTACCGGTCCACACGCTCTGTCTCTGCTCGGGCCTGACCTTGTTCGTCGTCGCCGTGACCTATTTCTTCCCGGGAAAAATCTTCATGTACTTCCTGTCCCTTACGGTCGGCGCTACCATCATCAACTGGGTCACGATCATCGTGACGCACTTGAAATTCAAGACTTACTGCCAGAAAACAGGCAAGACCACGAAGTTCCCGTCCCTCTGGTATCCGGCAGCGGACTATTTCTGCCTGGCCTTCCTCTGCTTCATCGTCCTCATGATGACCCAAATGCCGGACATGCTCACAGCCGTCCTCATCATGCCCGTCTGGCTGGCTATCCTCTGGTGCTGCTGGCGCCGCCTGGCCCCGGCACCCATGACGAGCAGCCGATAATAGGGGCCTGACGGCCCGCCGGTCGTGAATGGCACCGTTCATCGTAGGTTGTTCGTCGTTCATCGAATTTGGGGCCTGACGGCCCGCCAATCGCAGGCCGCAGGTCACCTCGTGGAACCATCGGCTCGTAAAAAAGCCCCGATCGGGGCCATCGTAGGGGACGGCCAAAGGGCGTCCCGCCTGAATCCTGTGATACAGCCGGAATTTATGACGGATGGCTCGTGGTTCGTAAAAGCCTTCCATGATACTCGAAAAGGTTGTGGCCAAATCTCATAGCGGGACGCACAAGGCTCCCTTTATAGGGGAGCTGGCCGCCAAAGACGGTCTGAGAGGTTAAAGGTCGTCCCCTACGCACAAGACCATGGGCCGTGTATTTTTTTGCGGTCCGCAGGACCGCGGCGACCTGCGAACGGCGGCCTGCGTTCCCTATTTATGTTCCGCCAGAAAGGCTTCGGCATCGTGGCGGATTTTTTCTAAGTCCAGGCCCTGGTCGCGGGCACCGAAGATGCAGCCGCAGTAGGGCTGGCGGTAGAGGTGGTAGGCTTCGGTCATTTTCGTCGATGTGAGGAAGCCGTTGTTCTTTTTGAAGTCCGTCGGCAAATAAGCATAGCCGTACTGGTCTTCGATGTCCCGGCCGACTTCGTTGATGACCTGGGAATTCTTATGAGGGCTGACGGTCAGGGTCGTCGTAAAGTAATCATAGCCCAGTTCCTGCATTTTTTCGGCCGTCGCTTTCATGCGCTGGATGAAGCAGACGCGGCAACGGGCGCCGCCTTCGGGTTCGTCTTCCAGGCCCTGGACAGCTTTGAAATACGTATCCGGTTCATACGGAGCGGCCAGGAACTGGACGGCGTGCCCCGTTTTTTCATTATATGCTTCGATGAACTGTTTCTGAACGAGTTCCCGCCGCCGGTATTCCGCTTCCGGATGGATATTGGGGTTGAAATAGTAGACCGTCACGTCGGCCACGCCGGTCAGCCGGTCCAGGACGGCCGTACTGCACGGGCCGCAGCAGGAATGGAGCAGGATGCGCGGCTTGACGCCGTCCTGCTGCCAGCGCCGGGCCATGCGCTGGAAAACTTTATCGAAGTTGATCCGCTGGTTTTGATTCATGCGGTCCAGAATATCGTGGAAATCAATCATGCTTTGTACTCACTTTCTATAGATTCAATATCATATTATATCATGGAACAGAGGCCTCCGCATTTTCTATCCCCCCTATGGGCTTATATTTTTTGCTGTTTTTCAGTAAAATAAGGATAATGGTTACTATATTAAGGAAAAGAGGTCTATTCATGCATATACCTGAAAATTATCTGAGCCCTTCGACGTGCGGCGTCCTCGGCGCCGTCATGGTCCCCATTTGGTTACTCTCTATCCGCAAGGTACGGGAAACGGTGCCCCGTGAAAAGCTGCCCCTCCTCGGCATTGCTGCGGCCTTTTCCTTCCTGGCCATGATGTTCAACATCCCCCTACCCGGCGGTACGACTGGACACGCCGTGGGCGGTACGCTCATCGCCATCCTCTTCGGACCGTATGCAGCCTGTCTGGCCGTCAGCGTGGCCCTGCTCATCCAGGCCCTGTTCTTCGGCGACGGCGGCATCCTGGCCTTCGGCGCCAACTGCTTCAACATGGCCTTCGTCCTGCCCTTTACGGGATACTTCCTCTACCACGGCCTGAAGAAAGTCATCCCATCGGAAACGATAGCTGCCGGCATCGGCGCCTACGCCGGCATCAACGCCGCAGCCTTCTGTGCGGCTGTGGAATTCGGCATCCAGCCCCTGCTGTTCACAGACGGCGCCGGCCAGGCCCTGTACTGCCCGTATCCATTATGGATTTCTATTCCGGCCATGATGATCGGCCACCTGACCTTGTTCGGCCTGGCAGAAGTCGTCTTCACGACAGGCGTCCTGGCCTATCTCCGCAAGACGTCGCCAGACCTCTTCCACGCGGTCCAGGCCCCGTCGTCGAGTAAATCCCTCTTCGGCCTTCTGGCCGCCCTCATCGCCGCCACGCCGCTGGGCTTACTGGCCGCCGGCACGGCCTGGGGCGAATGGGATGCCGAAGAACTGGCCGATACGGATTTCTTCGGCTCTGCCCTGGGCTATACGCCATCGGGCATGGAACAGGGCTTTTCCTTCGACGCCCTCATGCCGGACTACGCCATCGCCGGCCTGCCCGATGCCGCAGGCTACATCATTTCGGCCATCGTCGGCACAGCCCTGCTCATCATCATCTTCAAAGTCATCGCGTCCTTCCTGCCATCCCGGCCGACCTTCGATACGCCGGCCCAGCACTAGGGAGGATTGCCCATGAAGCTCCCTGAATGGGCGGCCCGCGAGGAAATATATAATCCCGGCAGCGACCGGGATTATTTCATTTCCCGCTCCCTGCTCCGCCTCGTATCCATCCTGACGGCCCTGCGCAGCCAGGGCCTGCGGCCAACCCGTCCCATTGGCGCGGCGCTGGCTTTATTGGCAACCCTGGTCATGGTCCTCTTCGTCGTCCTGGCCCGGACGACGGCCTTCCTCTGGGCCGTCCTGGCTGGCGAACTGGTCCTCCTCTGCTTCCATCGCGGCCGGCAGCTGCGCCAAGTCCTCGGCGCCGCCCTGGCAGCCGCTCTGTTCTGCGCCGTCATCGTCGCGCCGTCCTTTCTCCTGGGCAATGGCCGCTACGCCCTGCTCCTGCCCGGCAAGACCTTCCTCACCGTGACGGCGTTGATGCTCTTGCAGGAAAATCTGGCCTGGCATGAACTGACCGGCGCCCTGCGGACCTTCCGCATCCCATCGCTGGTCATTTTCATCCTGGACACGACGCTGCGCTACATCGCTATCCTGGGCCAGGAAGCGTCGGAACTGCTGACAGCCCTCAAGCTGCGTTCTGTCGGCCACAATCCCGACAAACAAGCGGCCCTGAGCGGCGTCGCCGGCGTCATGCTGCAAAAGTCCCAGCGCCTGTCCCAGGACATGTACGAAGCCATGTGCTGCCGCTGTTTCACTGGCGAATACACGGCCTATGACAGCGGCAGGAAACGCCGTTTCACGCCGGCTGCGGCCCTGCTCATCCTGGTCCTGCTGGCCTATGCCTATCTCTTCATCCGCCTGGAAGGAGTGTTCTCATGATTCAACTCGACGACGTCTGTTTCGCCTATGACGACAGGCCCATCCTCAGCCACCTTACAGAAACCATCGAACCGGGCCAGGCCGTCCTCCTGAGCGGTCCCAATGGTTCCGGAAAATCGACGCTCCTGCGCCTGCTGAACGGCCTGATTTTCCCCCAGCAGGGAACGTATTCCTTTGACGGCACAATCATCACGGCCGGCAAGATGCGGGACCACGCCTATTCCAAGTGGTTCCACCAGCGCGTGGGTTACGTCTGGCAGAATCCCGATTCCCAGCTCTTTTGCAGCAGTGTCCGCGAAGAACTGGCCTTCGGCCCGATACAGATGGGCCTGAAACCAGAAGAAATCCGCCGGCGTGTCGACGACGCCTTGGAACTCCTGGGCCTGACCCGGCTGGCATCCCATCCGCCTTACACCCTGTCAGGCGGCGAAAAGAAACGGACGGCCATCGCTTCCATCCTGACCATGAACCCCCAGGTCTGGACCATGGACGAACCGGAAAGCTACCTCGACGCCGACGGCCTGGCCTGGCTGGAAGACTTCCTGCCCAGCCTGAAAGCAGCCGGCAAGACCCTCATTATCGCCAGCCATCACGCCGCCCGCCTGGGCGACCTCATAGATAAGGAAATAGTTGTAGGGGACGCCTAAAAGGCGTCCCGCCTGTCGCCTGTCGCCGGTCGCAGGTCGCAGTTCGCGGTCCGTTATGATATTTCACCACATCTCATGCTTACATATGCCAAACTTTCAAACGCAACCTCTTGGTCAAATGCAATTTCTCAGTCAGCTGTGCTGACAGCTCTCCTATTAGGAGAGCCTTTGTGTTACGCTTTATTTAATCTTTTTAACATTTTCTCAAAATATTTTATCGATTTTTCCGTTATAAAGTTATATAATATAAGCACAAACAGAATAGCAAGACAAAAGATGCAACGCAGCATTTATTTCGCCGTTGCATCTTTTGTTGTTTCCAGACTAAAAAAGGGGGCAGTGCTTATGTTAATCTATGGATTGGAACAAGCCTTGATGGTGACCCATGGCTATGACGTGGAATTCAATCAGAAAAAAGAAACGGCCCACCTGGTACAGACGACCGATGGACCGATGAAAGCAGAAAAGAGTCACTTGGAACATTTGATGGATAAATTGATGAAATTCAAATACAGCTACCGCCGGTAGGCTTGGAACTGCTGGCGATTGGCCTGGACCCTGGGATTGGCCGAATTGATCTGGCCGGCCTTTTCCAGCCACGAGCCGGCGTCGTCATATTTTCCCTGGCGGAGATAGACGATGGCCATGGCGTTGGCCGCATCGGCCGATTGCGGCGAAAAGCGCAGGATTTCCTGGAAGGACCGCAGGGCTTCGTCGTCCCGGTGCAGGTCCATGGCGGCCAGGCCGCGGTTATACCAGGCCGGCAGATATTCGGGCCGGCAGGCGATGGCCTGGTCGTAACTGGTGAGGGAAGCTTCGGGCTCCCCTCTTTTTTGTTGCGTCAAAGCCAGGTCGTACCAAGCCGCCGGTGACGTCTTGTCCAGTTCCAGGGCGCGCCGGAAGTCCCGTTCGGCCAGCCAGTAGTCCTGGCGGTTGAAGAAGAGGATGCCCCGGTAGAGATAGGCCTGGGCGTCGTCGGGATGGGCAAAGACTCTCTCGAAGCCCGTAATCAGGCTGTCATTCGTACCGTCCGGCGTCTGGGCTTCGGTCCACATCCAGAGGATTTCCTGGCCATAATGCTTCCCCGGCACGGCCCAGCGGCCATTGAGGCCCGTCCAGGCCCTGACCTGGCCATAGAGTTCGGGATGTTTTTCGGCCAGCAGTTCATAGCGGGGATCGACGATGGCCGTCTTGGGCCGCTCTGTGCTGGCATAAGCCAGGAGATGCTGGATATGGGCGCGCACGCCGAGCTGAGGCGTAGCGAAACGGGCACCGGCGACTTTATTTCCCGTCGCGCCGAGGCCGCAGAAATTGTTCTGGTCTGGCGACACGTCGCCGCCATAGGCAAAGTAGCCCGTTTCCTTCAGGGCCTGGCAGAGGGCCACGTCGGGCCGGATGCCTTCGCGGCCGGCTTCGTCATAATAGGCCTGGACGACCTCTTCCAGCGGCGCATTCAGTTTAGGATGGGGATTGCGCTGGCGGATGAAATGGACCATCTGGCAGGCCGGGATCGTCGCCGGACCCATAATCGTATCGGCACCGGCCGGGACGTCGAGCATGGGCCGGCCGTAGGCCTCAGCCAGCTGCCAATCGGCCTGTTTCATGGCTTTCTTATCGACGACGGCATTTCCTGCAGCAGCCACGCCGGGCAGTGGCAGGAAGGCCGGTACCCCGCCAAAAAGGCTGACCATCAGGACGGCTGCGGCGAGGCTCCTCCCCTTTTTATAAGGCATGATAAGTCCCTTGCTTCCGTTTTTCTTCGGTCATGCGTGAAATATAAGTCCCGTGGACCAGGGGATAGCCTTTGCGTTCGATGATCTGGGCCATATAATTGCGGAAAGGACAGGGCGGCCGGTGATAGCTGTCGGACACGATGCACGACGCGAAGTGGATGGTCACATTTTCCTTGGCATCACCGTATTTCTTCAGCTTCCTGCCCAGATTTTCCAGTTTCGCCGAGAGCCCTGCCCCGCAGCAGCCGCCGCAGGTCATCATGAGGAAGCGCGTATCAGGCGGATAATCGGCAAAAGTATCTTTGCGGTTGACAAAGGTGTTCATGCAGGCATAGCCGCTGCAGCGTTTGGTGACGATATCGCATTGAATGACGACGACGAGTTTCGACATGGAAATCCCTCCCCTAATTATATAAGTATTTATTCAAGAACTGCTGAGTCCAGTCCGCGTCGATGCGGGCCAGGACGGCATCTTCTGCCGGCAGGTCGGCGGCAAAGTTCTTTTCAAACTGGCCATAGAGCTGGCCCAGACCGTTGGCAAAGTCGACATAGGCCTGCTGGCCATGGGTCCCGTCGATTAGATTCAGGCGCAGGGAGCCGTCGTCAGCCGTGCCGAAATGGCTCTCTGTAACGGTGAAATCCTTATCCTTTTCCCCGACCTGGGCCAGGGCAGCGGCCTTGGTCAATTCCATCAGGCGGTCGTCGAGGCCGGCTTCAAAGATGGCGATTTTTTCCAACAAATCGGCTTTGCTGCGGACCAGGCGGAAGACATAGCCTGCCTTCTCGACCATGGCCTTGAATTTATCCTGGCCGTCGGCCATATCGCGGTCGGCATTTTCCTGGTCCTTATCCGTCGGCGCGTAGAAGACCATGAAATGATGGTCCATGTCGTGATACAAGAAGCCGTAATCGACCTGGACGTCTGTCCCGCAGTGGCCGCAGTGGTAGAGAAAAGCTTCCAGCGACTTAACGCGGTCCTTCATGTCCGGATCCAGTTTCGTATTGATGCTGTCCCATACCGTGAAGACGCCGGCCTTCTGGCATTTTGGACAAGTAATGCCTACTTCATGATGCATACTCATGGCAGTTCCCCTTTTCTGTTTTCCCCTATTATACCATATATTTCGTGGCTCGTGGCTCGTGGCTCGTGGTTCGTGGCTCGCGGCTAGTGGCTCGCAAAGGCTCTCCTGATAGGAGAGCTGTCAGCGCAGCTGACTGAGAGGTTTCCCAAATCCTGACAGAAGCCTTCATGCAACAGCCCTGGCGGCTGACATCTCCCTGCAAATATGCTATAGTAAAATCATCCATTCAAAGGAGGGACGCTCATGAAAAACGCGTACATCAAATTCATCCTGGCTGCTGTCATTTTCGGCACGAACGGTATTATTGCCAGCCATATTCCCCTGTCGAGTTATGAAATCGTCCTGACCCGTACGGTCCTGGGCGGTTTTTTCCTGCTCATCCTGGCAACGGCCCGCCGCGAATGGGGCAGCCTGCGCCGCGCGTCCCGTGCGTCCCTGGTCTGGCTGGTCCTGTCGGGCCTCTTCCTGTCCGGGAACTGGCTCTTCCTCTACGAGGCCTACCAGCATATCGGCGTCAGCCTGGCAACCCTCATGTGCTACTGCGGGCCCATCCTGATCATGATCCTGTCGTATTTCGTCTTCCATGAGCCCTTCACGGTCCCCAAAGTAAGCGCCATGGTCATCGTCACCATTGGCATCCTCTGCATCAACGGCGCCGCAGACCAGGCGCACGGCCTGTCGTGGGGCCTGGTCTGCGGCTTCCTGAGCGCCGTCTGCTTCGCCCTGCTGGTCATTGCCATGAAAAAGGTCAGCGGCATCGGCGGCATCCTGTCCCCGGCCTGCCAGCTCCTGGTGGCATCGCTCGTCGTCGCCGCCGTCACCTTGTCCATGCCGACGGCATCGGTCAGCCTGGATATGACCCACATCGCCTGCATGGTCTGCCTGGGCATCGTCAACACCGGTCTCGGCTACTACCTCTATTTTTCCGGCGTCCAGCGCCTGTCGGCCCAGAGCGTCTCTATCTGCGGCTACATGGAACCCTTTACGGCCCTAACCCTGTCGGCCATCCTCCTCGGAGAAAGCCTGACCCTCCTGCAATGGATCGGCGCAGCCTGTATCCTTGGCGGCGTCGCCCTCAGCGAATTATGGCATCCCGGCAAAAAGGGATAAAAACTTTTTCAGCTCTTCTGTCATGCCGTCCTGACGATAAGCCAGGACGGCATGTTCTGTAAAGTCGTCGTCCAAGGGGAGGACACTCAGGCCGGGATAGACATCACCTTCCGGCATAGGCAGGATAGCGAATCCCTGGGACAAACTGAGCAGCAGGAATTGTTCAGACAAAAAGAAATCTACGGCGCCGTCGCCGTCAAGATGTGCCTCTTCCCGCTCGTCTTTTACGAAATCTGTCAGTTCCTGCAAGTTCCTCATGACATAACCCTCATCATGAGCATCCTGCCGACCCTGCCCAGCATGGCCGTCATCGTCATGCTGGCCCAGAACCAGCGCTCAGCCGGTAACTACGCCGCCGGCATGCTCCTGGTAACGACGCTCTGCTCCATCGTCACCATCCCCCTGGTCTGCCTGGGATTGGGATGAAAAAAGGGATTGTCGCACATGCGACAATCCCTTTTAAGTTGTTAGTGGCTAGCAGTTAGTTGTTAGTAGATGGTTTTAAATTTAAAGTTTTTCGCTGAAAACTACAAACTCTGTACTACAAACTATAGAGCGAAAGAATCCCTGCATGATGGCAGAAGCCTTCATGCGACTCAGGCATCCAATTTCCCCGTAATGAGGTAGACTAACAGGCCTTTTTCGGCGTGGCGTCTGTTTTCGGCTTCGTCGAGGATGGTTTCCAGGTGTTTTTCCATGACGTCCTGCGTGATTTCATAGCCCGGATGAATCGGCATGTCGTGGAAGACCATGGTATCCGTCCCTTCCATGAGGGCGGCGTCGATCTGATAAGGCATCATCATGTTGATGATCTGGTTCTTCTTTTCGGCATAGTCTGGATTGGTGAAGAATTCCATGTCGACCCAGGTGTCGGTATAGACGCAGTCCACGTCGGCGACGACTTTCTTCAGGTCTTCTTTGGAAATGTCTGTCGGCAGTTCCTTATAATGGCCCGTAGCCGTCAGTTTGTCGTAGAAATCGGCCGGCACGTTGGTGATCTGACTGAACGGCGTCAGGCCGTACATCATGCCGCCCATCTTGGTGACGATTTCGCTGAGCGAGTTATACGTATTGTTCTTGGCGCCGATGTAGAGGACCTTGGCTTCAAAATGACCGGTCTTTTCGTAGAGCGTCAGCATGTCGGCCAGAGCCTGCGTCGGGTGGAACGTATTGTCACAGCCGTTGATGACCGGGACCGTGGCGTTCTTCATGAAGCCTTCCGTCGTTTCGGCTTTCTTGAACCGGCCCATGATGCAGTCGACGTTGCGGCAGACGTATTTGACTTCACTCATGAGGTCGCCGATAGTGAAATTGCTGTCCTTCCACAGCTGGTTGTAGGCTTTGCCGCCTAATTCTTCCATGCCGATGGAAAAGGAAAGGTACGTCCGGTTCGACGTCTTTTCAAAGAGCGTGTATAATTTCTTGCCGTCCAGGATATGGCCGTAATCATCCTGATGCTGCTTGATCTTTTCGGCCAGCAATAAAATGCCTTTCAATTCATCGGTTGTATAATCTGCGAAGCTGTTTGCATGTTTCATGTATATCCATCCTCCAATAGTTAAGACCAGAACTTGTTCGATGGATATATCATAGCACAGCCGTATGAATATTGCAAGTATTTATGCAAACTTTTTCGTGTTTTTATACATATACAAGGTGCAAAAAAAAGGGCCGCACAGGCTGGCCGAAGCCTTCCTGTGAGCCCCTTAAAAGGTCTATTTTACTTTCCGATTAGCATTTAACTACGTTAGCTGCCTGCGGTCCGCGCGCACCTTCAACGATGTCGAATTCAACTTCCTGACCTTCGGTCAAGGATTTGAAGCCATCTTCCTGGATAGCGGAGAAGTGAACGAAAACGTCGCCGCCATCTTCTCTTTCGATGAAGCCATAACCTTTTTCTGCGCTAAACCATTTTACTTTACCGTGCATAACAAAATCCTCCTAAAAAAACAAATCCAGCTATCTTGTAGCTCTTACGTTAGTGTAACATAACGGATTGACAATGTCAATCGAAACGGCGGACATAGTGGACGAAAAGCTGAAATACTTTTTCAGTAGTTCGTTTAACTGTGCAATTTTTTTAACTATACACGGTTTGTTCATAATTTATTTGCCACCCAAAAAACCACCCACGAGGTTTTACACGCACTATTTGAAGGCTTTATACAAGGCATTTCGTACTTCATTTTGCGTAACGTGTGTATAAACATTAAGTAAGATCTTAGAGGACTCCCAGCCGCCTACCTTACATATAATATGGATAGGTACACCGGCGCGCATCAAACGGGATGCAAACGTATGCCGGGTACTATGTAAGGATAACCCTTCCGGTAATCCGGCACGTTCCCGATACCTTTTAAAAGCCGCCGTCAATGTTTCCGGCCTTACTGGCTTCCCTTCCTTCGTCAGGAAGATATACCGGTCGTCGATATGATAGGTGTACTTCTTTCGCTGATCGTAGACGCTACGCAAGATGAACAGGGTCTTTTTCGTCAACGGGATATCGCGGATACTCGACCGGTTCTTTGGATAAGGCTTCCGGATCACACCGCCTTTTCCGTCATCTACTAAAGTCGGTTCAATATGTAAGGTGCCGTTATACCAGTCTATCTGATTCCATAGACAGGCAATCAGTTCGCCGCGTCGACAGCCTGTTTCAAAGTACATATTCAGCAGGAAATACAGGTCGTAGTCTTCACTCCGTACGAGCGCTAAAAAGGCTCTTTCCTGCTCTTTCGTGAAGGCCAAACGCTTTCGGCGTGTTTTGACTTCTCTCCGATAAGCGACGCCCGTACAAGGGTTTTCACCGCCTATCCAGTTGAAATACTGGTTAAGCAAGGATATCACGGAGCGGGTCGAGGCCACCGTTACTTTTTCGTTGACAGCAAAAGAGAATGTCTGGATCATATCGCGCGTGACCGCTTTCGGTTCCATGTCGCCTAAATAAGGAAAGATATAGTTCCGCATAACCCCTTCATACCGGGTACGGGTCCCTTTTTCGACGAAAGGCGCTTTCTGCCGCTTATACCATACCGTCATGCTTTCTTTCAGGTTCCCTTGTTCTTCATGTTTCAGGGCGCCGTTTTTGGTTAAATAAAAGAGTTCGTCGGCTTTATTTCCCCTGGCTTTCAAGAGTTTCCCGCGAATTAGGAGCGCTTCGTTTAAGGTCGGCGCCGTCTTTACGATGGACTTACCGGCCATCCTTACTTTGACCTGGTACTGCTTCCTTTCGGGTCTGTACGTGATGTATTTATATTTCGCCATAAGACCAAGTCCTTTCGGCCTTGCTTACGGTTCCGGGTCTATTATAACATAGGTTAACTTTATTTGTTAATATTAATTCGTTTGACATAACGGTTATCGTATATTATAATATAAGTGCCGTAAGATCAAGTGTTTGTTATTCACATTTGCAGGAAGGGCCGCTGTAAAAGGCGGCTCTTTTTGTATTTTATATTTTCTTTATAAAATTTTAGCAGGAATTTGACTAGTCAATGTCGAATGAAATTTATGTATTCAAATTATTTTATATACGTTCAAAAAAATTTCATTGCTATCGGCTCCTTTTATAGAGTCCTGGTCATTTAAGGTTGTTTCATTATGAAACGACCTTATTTTTTTTGTATCCAACAAAAGATAGCTGCCAACGGCTCCTTTTTTGGATATACTACGTTCTTTCGTAGCTTATCCAGAAACATTTCTATATTTCAGTGCGTCATCTGGTTCATAAAAGCCGCCGATGGCGTCCCAGGCTCCTAAATATAGGAGTCTTTTTTTATTTTAAGAAAGGAATGATCCTATTTGTTTATTGAAAAGAAGAATTTGCTAGAGCTTGAAAGTTGTTTCGAAACAGTCTGCCGTTATCTGCTGACGGAAGATATATCCAAGAAGGAAGTGAATGATGCCATTGAAAAAAGTGCCGAGTTATTTTTCAAAATAACCGACGATCTCCTGGATACATATGACTTCATTGATGAAAGCGATATTTGTACTTCCCTGTTCGACCAAGGAGATTTTCAGATCCTTTTTGCTAAATATTTTTATTCTCAAACGACATATAACATGCGTCGAACCATACAAAAACTAGTTTATTTGTTATACATTACATTCGACTACTACGAGAGCTTAGACATTTTCTTTATTCCTGACAACCAAAACAATTATTCACCTGATATCCTTCCTTCCCTTCCGACTATGTTTTACTTTATATTTCTGGATTGTGTAGTAAGAGATAATAAAAAATTTGACGACAATATGACTTCGTTATTTGTAAATGCCGTAAATGAATTAAAAATATCCGCAGATGAACGATATTATGTTTTTGTCTTTTTTACATTAGGAATGGTTGAATTAAAGCGCAGTGTATTATAAAGAATAGACAAAAAGAAAACGCCGCCGGATAACCGACGGCGTCCCTTTTTTAGGAGAGAGAAATATATGATTAAATTAAAAATTAGTGCTGGCTATACCAGATGGCTTTACCGCGAAGGATATCGCCGCCACGGCTTCCGTCTGTCGCCCACGGGTTAAACGACGGGCTTTCCGGCGTACCCAGATATTCAAGGTCCCAGCGTTCACAAGTTGTTTTAGGGCCGTATGGATCATGGGGTTCAATCCCATCTTCATTATCGGCGGCTTCTCCGTGCGTCATGACATGGTTTTTATCGATCGTAAGCCATAACCGATTAGCCATAATAGCTACAGCTTTTGCCATCGACTCGATCTGAGCTGCTGTCGGCGGATAATCCCCTAAACTTTCAGATGTAGCGCCATAACAGCAACACATGGATATACCGATAGCCCCGCTATTCCGATGGTACGTATGAGCTTTTACTTTGGCTAAATTTTCGGTACTGGCATATAAAAGGCCGTCCGACGTGATATTTATATGATAGTCCTCGAAACAGGTATCGTATAACCCGGCCGACCAATGCATATAAATTTTAGGATCGCGGCCGTAATCTCCAGCCAGGTCCCAGATGTCATAAAAAGCGTTTGTCGTCAAATCGGCTAAATCCGAAAAGTCAATGTTTTGCATTTGGTGCTTCTCCTCTTTTACTATTGAATAATGAATTTACGGTATAACCGGCTACATCTTTACCGGCTACCGCTAAATAAAAAGTAACCAAGGCGCCTAAGTCAAAAGACGTATGAAAGGCGCCATTGGCTACCCATGCCGCAAGATACACCACTACGATAATAATTTGAGTTTTCAACATTCTGCCCTTTATTTGAAAAATTCGTGAAAAATAGCCAATAATGATAGAGCGACTGAAATGCCCCATAGAACGACGTTTTTTGCGCCCATCCCCTTGTTTTTGATCTCCTCCAGATCGTCGACGCTCTCTTCGTTCTCTTTTAGTTTTTCGTCGTGCATATCGAGCCGTGCTTCCAGTCTGGCTATACGCTCCGAAATAGTCCGCAGGACTTCGTCTTGTTTCGTTTGCCGCGCCTCGATCGTGTTGAGTTTATTTAAAATAGCGGTCGTTAGTTCGTCGTTCATCTGTCATCACTTCATCTGGATACGTTTCAGTGAAGCATTAATTAAATATAAGGCGCCCTGTACCAGATAAGGAATGAAGAACTTGTCCCGGAATTTCGACCAGCCGGTTTCGTTGTCGCTGTCAGCTTTAACCTGTTTAATATAAGCATCGACAACATCCCGAATATTCGGCATGACAGTAACGTCTACCCAGTTTATGAAATCCTGTTTCGCCTGTTCGGTCACAATGTCTTTTGCGCCGTCCATCATGTCCTTCTTGATGTCTTCAAAGTTGATATCCATAATATATCAGACCTTTCTAAAAATTATAAATTAAGCAATACGCCGCCAGATATACGTTACGATATAAGGCTGCATATTGTTTATAGCTTTTCCGGCGCCCAATGTTTCCGTCGTGAAAGTATGGGTATGATCTCCGCTGGTTGCGGTCGTAAAGGTGTGGTTATGGTTTCCGGCTTCGTTTGTCGTAAAAGTATGGCTGTGGTTCCCATCTGTAGTCGTCTTGCCAATCGGATTATTATAATCAGCAGATCCAGATCCAGCATGGTTTCTATTATTATCATAGATACCAACCGGATTCTTTTCATTGTCGCCCCAAGCACCATGAAAATGGTTCCCGTTGATAGAAGTTGTCCCTGTATGCGTATGTTTTCCGTTCGTAGATGTTGTACCCGTATGCGTATGACTTCCACTTTTATCGGTCGTCCCTTTGAAAGCATGAGGCGGCATATTTTCGACAGCTAATGTATTCGTTTCCGAACCACCTTTAGCTCCAGCAACATAAGCATTCCCACTGTCGGCAGTCCCAGCGCCTACGATAGTACGTCCCTGACCTGTCAATTCCCACGTCGTACCGGTCATCCATGTGCCGGGGTTCGTTTTATCGAAACTGATATACATAGCTCCGATATGGAAAATGTCTTTATATAAGTTCTGCTGTTTTTCATAGACCGTATCCAGTTTGGCTATGACATCCTGCATCTTCTTGATGATGTTGGCGTGCGCATTAGGATCTACGTTATGGGTATTGAAGTCGTCTTCTACTTCCTGCCGTGTCGCGTAAATTTTAGACTTATCGATAATGGCCTGGATATTCCCGGCATTGGCCGTAACCAGGGTAATGACGACCTTATTTTCCGATACCGGCGTTGTTTTATCCGGCATATAGTCGACGTAGTTCCCGCCATTCGTATAAGCATAGAGTTTTTCGGTCCCGTCCGTACCCACTTTAGCAAAGACACCGACTTCCCTTGCGAAAAAACCTTTATCCAGCGTGGAATTGTCGATAATGCTTACGATCGTAGCCTGACCGTGCGCCGTCCCTGTTTCTATGTCATGGATAACTCCGATCATACAAGGATGTTTTAAAGCCGTAAACTGTTTTACATCGTCGACTTCTGTTAATTGGCCATCGCCTAACTGGATCTTTGTAAAAATTAACGGTTTTGCAGTTTCGCTTTCGGCGATCATATCAAGGCCGTTATTCGTAACAACGATATCATTGTATTTAGCCATAAAGAATTAATCCTTTCGTTCTAAAATTTGGGATAAAAATTTTTATTTCGTGCGTTGCCAACGGTTAATAACCAAGTATGGCTGTCTATTTTCATGAGGCTTATTGCCACCTGTATTTCCAGCACTGGCCGCATGGTTATGAGTGCCACTTTGTTCCGTAGACGCTTGCGCAACTTCATCCTTCCGGTAATAAGCTACGCCAACACCCCATGAGCTTACTTCACTTGATGAATTGGTATAGCCTAAACGTCGTCTTATGCCATGAGTATGGTTGCCGCTATTATTTACTGTTATTGCATGGCTATGTGCCGCCGTTTCATCAACAGTAGATTGGTGCTTTGCTTCCCCGCCTTTGTCACCAAGGTTATACGTGTACGTCGTCCCATTTTCGGCATAACTTCCGGCAGACACGAGTACGCGGCCTGCATCCATTTTTATCCAAGTCGTCCCTGTCCATTTTTTATTAGGATCGTCATCCGTCGTTGTTTCCCAGATGCTACCAACTGGATAGACAATATCCATAATCTTTTGGATACTATAAAGACTTGCGCTTATTTTTTGGTCTACCTCTGTTTTCGTGGCATATCCAGTGTCATTCGTAAAAGCAGATACTTTAGTAGGAACTGTTGGTATCGTCGGCTTATTCGTCAAGTCATTATAAGAACCAGTCGTCGCCACGGTCTTTAGCGACGTTTTGTCCGCTTTTGCCGCTACTTCTGTTTTCGTGGCATATGTCGTACTAATATTATTCCCGGTACTATCTTGTGTAGCTTTAGTAGCTGTACCTGTTACATTAATATTCCATGTACCGGTAGCACCGACACCATCTTTTGTTGGATAATTACTAAGGTCTACTGTTTTGGCGTCGATCGCTTTTTTAATTCCATCTGACGTAACCGGATTTAAGCTGTCAGCTGTTGGGGTATCATCAAAAGTTAATTTATCCTGTTTACCCGTAGACATTTTATCTATATTTGCTTGCAAAGAAGAATGAGCGGCGGCGGCATCTGCTTTCTTTTCATAGCCGCTTAATTCTGCTATCTGACTAGGATCTATTTTAGCATTGGATATACTATTTTTGACATAAGCGGCTATTCCTTTCGAAGTAGCCACATTATCAGAAGTTTCCGAGAAGTTAGAGTCTATCGTTAATTTGTCCTGCTTCGTAGCTAAGGAAGCGGCCGCATCCGTTTTCTTTTCATAAGTATCCGTAATAATATTGCCATCGGCATCTTTATGTGCCTTTACGGCTTCATCCGCTGTAGCAACTGCCGAATTGATCCACAAGTAACCGGATCCCGTATATCGGTATGTCTTATTATTGGATTTGTCGACATAAATTTTCCCGTCTTCACCAGTCGCCGGGAATTTGTCTTTACTATCGAATTCCAGTACGTCATCGACATAAGAAGGAAGCTGGCTGGACGGGACTAGTCCTGAGTCATCTAAGGTAGCAAGTCCGTTTGCCACTCCGATAGCACTGGCTAAAGCATACGTAGACGAAGCATGTGCCTTAGTTTCAAATGTTTCGTAAGCATGGTTCTGTTTTTCGTATGGTGTCAGGTCAACCGCTTCCGGAATACTGACCGTTACGTTTTGGCTTCCATCATAGGTAGCATCTGCATTTCCCGTAAAAGTAAGGGTATGGAATCCGGTCGGAATGTCGCCTTTTTTGGCGTATTCCGATAAGTCTTGATGACTCGTAAGGTATCCGCTGTCATTCTGCAACTGGCTTACTTTTGTTGGAATTTCCGTCTTTTTAGCATAAGCCGAAATATCCTGGTGTTTCGTCAGATACCCGGCATCGTTCGCAAGTTCCGAAACATTAGCCGGGATATGGGGCGTTCCCTGTAAATCAGCATATTTTCCGCTTGTTGCGACCGTAGCCAGATCCGCTTTTTTAGCGTACGGCGACAAGTCCGGTTTTGCCGCTTCGATCGCGTTATAGATACCATCTGAGGTAACAGGATGAAGCGAATTGGATATCGGCTTATAGTCGAACTGTAGTTTATCCTGTTTTGAAGCCATCTTTTCGGTTACATATTTATCGACTTCCGACTGAATAGCTTCTTTCGCCGTATTCTTTGCGACGTCAGCTAAATCCTTTTTCGTATCGGCGACCATGTCTTCCGCTTGATCCAGCGTATAATAGTCGATGTTCTTATCGAGTACGGCCGTGACATTGGCCGTATTTCCTGTAACCAATGTTATTTTAAAAATCTCTTTTGACGTCGGCGTACTTTTGTCAGGTACATAGTCGCAAAAATTCCCGGCGTTACTGTAAGCGTACAGATATTCTTTACCGTCCGTTCCGGCTTTCGCAAAAATGCCGACTTCTTTTGCAAAAAAGCCCTCGTCCAAAGTCGTATTGTCTACCGTAAAACGTACCGTGCATTGGCCGTTTTTATCCAAGCTGACTTTGTCAAATGGTAAAGTCAGTTTTACCGACTTGATATCCGTAAAGGTCTGAACATTATCCGTAACCAGTAAGTCGCCGTCCCCTAGTTCCGCTTTTGTAAAGATAAGGGTCTTTCCGGCTTCTGTTTCTGCAATCAGGTTTAACCCCTTATCCGTTAAAATAATATTATTGAATTTCGCCATATTAAATTCCTTTCGCTTTGATATGCGTCGTCTTGGATATGCTTACGATACCCAGCTGTAACTTATTCATCGACAAGGCGATATTCTGTATCCCGGTATTCGGTTTTATCGTGACTACCTTCGAGGTCTGTAAAACGGCTCCGTGATATTGCTTGCAGATACCGTCTAAATAATGAACAAACAAATAACCCAGATGCGCTGGCTTATAAGTTTCGAGTGCTTCTTTGAGTCCATCCCAGTCATAAGGAAGGCTGTCGGCTAAAATCCGAAAGGCGTTATGTGAATTATCTTCTTCAATAGATACATTCGTCGTGTCGCTGTAATAGCGGGATGCTAATTTCGTCATAAATTCAACGGTGCTTATTCTATGGCTTTGAAGTTTCAATAAGATCGTATTCCGCCGCTGTGCATCCGAAAGTTCTTTATCGGTCTTGATACCTAGGACCCTTTCCCATCCATCCAGTCCCCAAGTAGCCGTTACCACGAAAAACTGATTAAGCAGGTCTTTAAGAATAAGCCGTTGCCGGTCGTGTTCCTGGTTATCCGCCTTTACGACTGCCGAAAAGATGGGGCTTTTCTGGATAAATTTCGGAAGGTACTTCCCGATATTACAGATGTTATTCCTAATGAATGACATTCAACGTCACCGTCCCGACCGTCAGCATCTGATCTTCTGTTACTATAAGTTTTGTTTTCCCGTTCAGCAGTAAATTATCATAGTCCGTCGCACCATTATCCATCAAAAGGTTGCCCACCTGCGCACTAGATAAATATTTTAAGTCTAAGTTCTTCCGCCGCAGATAGTTTTCGATGGCTTTCTTAAAATTATCGGTGTTCACGTTCCCGACCATGTCGCCGGTAATATTCATCGTCAAAGGAACCGGCGATACGACCGTAACCGTTGCACCGATAGGCCGGACGCTGTCGATATATTCTTGAGTGCGCTTTACGATATCGTCGGACGCACTTTTATAGTCTTCGTCGATGATGATGACTTTTACGGTCCCGTTCCCGTTCCATAAAGGTTCGACCTTACAGCCGCCGACACCTTTTACCGACATAGCCCAGTTATAATAATGGTATTTATTCCCCGATGTTGCTGGAGTCCGAACGATCTGCATATATCGCGCTAACAGATCGGCGTCGCTTTCCTGGTCGAAACCATCGTGCGTCGCTTCCGGATTGTCTACGCTGGATACGCCGGGTTGCGATATCATGATCGTATTGATAGCATGTGCCGCCGCGTTCCCGGAACTTCCGGTCGTCGAGGCCGTCACATTGACTTTTACGGTCCCGTCTGCGCCGATCACGGCATCATCGTTCGTCGTGAATTGCGTACCATTTTTGACGGATACAATAAAACCTTTCGGAACGGCGGTCCCGGCCTGCCCTTTAATAATGACGTATCCGATAGAGCTGGTCGCATCCTTACGGTCAACTCCATATTCGGCCGCCCGCATGGTTAAATACTCACCCCAACTCGTATCGGCGAAACAAGCCTTTATCATCAGATTCATTTCGGCATATGTATTTTCAAATTCAACGGAGTTAGCGTTTATAATATCGCGCGAAAAAGAGCCTTCGATAGCGGTGTTATCCGTGACACTGGATACTACATCGACCATCCGGCTCTGAATGTCGTCTTTATATTGCATTTTAAAAGTGTCGCTCAATATTTTCATCTCCTATTAGTATAGCTTCGTCATACCGTAACAACTTGTGTCAAGTTGCCATAAATTGAAGTTAAATTCACCGTAAGGGTCAGGTTGTCGCCCTTTCGTTCTGTGATATCGATACTGTCGATCTTCGTGATATACGGATTCACGATAAGGCCGTCATGGATATATCGCTTGATCTTTGTAGCCGTTTCGACGTTGTTCGGGTTCTTGCCGATAAACTGTTCTAGTTCGACACCATAATTGTCGGAAGCATTATATACCCCATGTTTATAAGCTTCATACCGGTATCGCTCCGTCTTCAATGCCTTATATATCCAGACTTTCAGGGCCTCATTTTCCGTAACGATAATGTGCTGGCCTTCCGGTGTCAGCCTGAACGTATCATGTAGGAAGTCCCACGCGTATTCTTGCAGTTCCGGCAGATTTTTTTGAGTATAATTGTTTTGTTCCGTATTCCCTAATACAAATGGATTCATATAAAAGCCTCTATTCAAAATGTGAGCGGTCGGGTTTTACGACCTTATCCAAAATAATATAAAGCTGTTTCGTTCTGTCATCCGATGACGGGCATGGCATAATAACAACCTTGTCGCCTGGTTTTAAAGTATCCGTCCACGTTTCATCGTTATTTACTGGATGCCGATGGCTTGCGTATTCGGCATCGCCGGAACCGCCAGCCGCATCACTCGTAGAGCCGACGACATGACGCGTATACCCAGATAACAGATATTCCGATATAAGACATTCCGGCGTTTCCAGTAAAATGCCATTATACGACACCTGGATATTCGGCGGCGGTGCTACGATCGTACCCAGTGAAATAGTTGGCGACTGATTACTCTCTGCAACACCGGTCACTATTTTTAAAAATTCAGTATAAGGGTTCTTGTTCATTTATATCAGCCTTTCGATAAATGTACGACGCCGACCGGATATTCGCCGCCCATTTCCATAAAGTCGCGGCCCTCGACGACTTCGCCATTCCCGTTATTGGCACTCGAAGAATTACCGATATACCGGCCGGAAGGACTCGTAACGATGACCGTATGAGCATATCGATATTGCGAACTACTGTAAATAACGGCGTCGCCCTTCTGTATAACCGTATTCGGGCCGAATTCTTCGTACAAATCAGCCTGTTGTGCATCGGCTACCAGGGTATCGCAGTCTTTAACGTTGTTGTCGTATTCCTGTTTGGCAAAAGGTGAATAATAAGAGCCTATACCGACGACTGCTTCTACGCAGCCGTTCGGGCCATCCGGCATCTGCGTACCCAGATAAGCAGGTTTTGCGGCTTTTAACCCCTCTTCTACCGTTGCGCTGCCCGTACCGGCTACGCCATCCTTTTTCTTCTTTACCTGTTTCGGTGTCGGGTTCGTATTTCCTTCCTTACTGCATGTCGTCGAGTCATCCGGCTTCTGAATATAAGATAAATTCAGTTCCATCGTATGTATATTGTTTTCTATTTTATGACTGTCCGAAAGAATAAGGAAATTTCCCTTGATCTGCTCTTCCTGGATAGCCACGGCATATCCAGCGATGCACTGAACATTTCCCAAAGCTGAAATACTCGACGTTTCCGTTATCTTATGTAACAGACTCTTCGCACTTTTTTCGGTATTCTGTTTGGCGTCGACCTTATAAACAGTCTGGATACGCCCGTATTTATTAATGTCTTCATCGTTCCGGAAATATCCGGTTATTTTTCCGTCAGAGTCGGCGATAGCGACCTGGTTGACCATGTCTTCCAGGCTGGCACTGTGCCGCGCTCCGAAACTATCGGTCGTATCGGTGATCGTAAAGCCTTCGATGACCGTATCGGCCCGGACGACGTTCATTTTATTTTCAGCACTTAAATAAACATTATAAGAGTATCCCGAGTTCTGTTTCGCCGTTTCTAGGCACTTCTGGATAATTTCAGTATAACTCATGTTATCGGCTACAAAATTAACGGTATAATTCAGGTCTTTCGATAAAATACCCAGTTCAAGTCCGTTCTGTTTGGCACACCAGTCCAGGACTTCCGGGATCGGTACATCGACAAATTTATTGTTAGTCTTACTTTTAGCCAGATAAATGAGCCGGTCATAGGCTACGAATTCCATGGTATAAGTGTTGCTGTTCCGTTCCTGCATGAAGACAATACCCTGGAATAATTTCAGGCTATCCGAATTCGTATTATTTTTATCGGCTGTCGTGGTATCTGTCGTTTCAGCCGTCGTAGTCGTTTTCTTACTGCTGGACGGTACTTTACTGGTATCGATAATGGCATTAACCGCCATCGTAGCGACAGCCGCTCCCGGTGTTTCCAGCGTTATGACTTCATTGGCTACATCGTTAGCTACGTTATTGGCCGCGTCGACTCTTTCCTGCTCATAGCCGCCTCTTTCAATATATTGCGAAACGTATCTGACCGCGCCTTCTGTATCGGTCGGCATGGCTCCCCACGGACAATTTTCACCGGTGAAGACATTGCCGTTTTCTACAGTAAGGACATACTTCGACTGATTAGGTCCGTACGCCGGATCATTCCCAGTCTGAGTACACCAAGACACATAACCGGCCCATCGTTCCGTCGATAACTGGTATAGCCCAGTATGGCCGGACGCATTTACGACAGTCGGATCGTAATCCATATCTTCTATACGGATATTCCCGCAGATGCCGTTCGCCTGTCCCTGTGTGGCGCCTAATGCCTGGATAGCTGACCAGTTCCCGCGTTCTGTACTGCTGTATCCATCAAAATTAGAGCCGCCAGAAACGGAATTAGAACTATTGGATATATTGGCCGCGCGCTGTTTCGCCGCTTCGGCCCGTTCCGCCTGTTCTTTAGCAATCTCTTCGAGCTGCGCTTTTTCGGCTTCCCTTTCCTTTTCAGCTAACGTCGGATCATAGTAGTAAAAGGTAACGATGTCGCCTAAATTGATGATAGCGTTCGTCCAATTCGGGTCCTTCGTCGTATATGCTATCGTAAAGTTGAGCCGCCGCCCGGCCTGTTCCAGATCGCCGCCCCATGTGTAAGAAACGACATAAGGACTTAGGTCTTTATGTGCTGTTTCGTCTATCAGATGAAAAGTTTTTTCTGCCATATTAATTCCCTTCCGGAACTTTTATCGGTTTATTCGCCGAATAATGAGGAACATCCATCGTTATATCGTCGTCTTCCCGTTTAAAATGCTTGATCAGTACCCCGCCGTAGCTCTGCCCTAATTGGATAATGTCACCAGCATTGATGCCGCCGCCTTTCATGACCCTTTCATAAATGTTCAGATAACCTTTATATTTCGGGTCGATACCGGCACCGACGGTTTTCCCGCACGCCCTGGCTACTGCCTGTAACGGATTTTCGCCCGGATACATCCGAAAATTCTTCATAGCCTGTTTGGCAAAACTTTCCGGCCGTTTCTTGAGTCCGGTCGTTTTATCCATCTTGTCGTTGCTGACCCCGACGATACTGCGATATTCTTTTAAAGCCAGCTTATAATAAATATCCTGTGTGCAGTCCTGGCTACCATAGCTGAAACTTTCGATAAGACAGGAAATATCTATCGGCGTATTGGTTATAGTAATCTGCACGGGATCCGTACCTTTTCGCCATGTTTCCAGCTTATTCACGTAATCCGATGGCGATAACGGTGTCGTCACGCAGAAGTCATACTGCTGGCTAGGAAAGAAACTTTCTAACGTGATCGTTTTTAGTCCAGTCTTCCCGATCATGTTATATTCACCGTCGTTATTGATATTGACAGTGCCGTTCCGGTTGTTTACGGACAATTCGAATTTTTCCGGAAGGACCGGCAACGTAAACGAGTCGCCGCCACAACTTAGGTCGATAGTCACGTTGTTGGCATTATGATCCAGGAAGCCCGTCAGCACATCCGACATAAAATTCTTTAAAAAACTCATATATTCACCTTCTAAAAAGATAAAGGCGCACTAAATGAGCGCGCCTTTCATCTGGTTGATACCGTACTGTTTAATTTTAAAGACCAGCCGTTCAGCGATATCGTCGATATCCTGTTCTTCGCGGACAACGATACTGTCTGCCAGTTTGGGGATAGTGATAGATAACGAAGACGCGTTCTGCTGACTGCCGATTTCGACACCGCGGCGATATTCTTCTTTTAAACTTTCAGAATGAGGTACGATCTGCGCACCGGTCGGCAGTTTAATCAGTTCCGGTCCGGCTTCGTTGACATACGTCAAGCCGCCGTGATACCAGGTAGCCCCGGTCCAGTTACCGTCCGGCCCGTTTCCGTTCCCGGCTTCCTGAACAGCCGATTTGGCGCTATGTGCCTTGTCTATGATACGCTGTACGAAACCGGCGATACTATCCAATACATTCGCCGCCTTGCTCTTGATGCCTTCCCAGATGTTCCCGAAAACATCTTTAATGGAATTCCAAGCCGCCGACCACGCTTCCGAAAAAGTATTCCCGATATAGTCGATAATCCCCTGTAAGAATTCACGTAAAGATGCAATCTTTTCGGAAATATAGGAAATACCTGCCTGGATGATGCCGGAAATGAATTCGATAGCCGAATTTACGGCACTCTTTACAGCGTTCCAGACAGAAAGTGTGATCTGCTTGAACTGTTCCCAATGGGTAGCCACTAAGACAATGATGACGACCAAGGCTGTAAGTGCGGCCCCGATCGGGTTCATGATGATAGCACGCCCCACGGTTGTAATAGCTGTAACGGCGATACGGCCGCAACGGAGAATAACAGGTCCCAACTTTGCAATACCGCTACCCATGACACGGATAACATTCCCGACGACACGACCAGCCCGTAAAGCCAGCGTTCCTAACGTCGTAAAAGCATGACGGATTTTTACGACACCGGATTCTATTTTCGCCGCTACCGTTAAGAAAGCGCCGACACCATCAAAAGCCTGCTTTGCCTTACGTACAGCTAAAAAGGCTTTCGCCAATCCGTTGATACTGGATCTTACGGTACCGACAGCCGATACGACACGACCGAGGACGGATAATCCGACGCCCATAACGACGACCGTCTGTAAAATAGAGGTTATCAGCTTCCGTTGTTCCGGTGTCAGGTCATGGATGACTTTAGCCAGGGTCTTGATCTTCATGGATGCACTAGCAATAAAAGGCGCCATGCCTTGCGCTAATTCCATCCAGCTGTTCCGCAACTGGTTATTAGCCAGTTTTAGAGCCAGTGCCGGGTTATTCTTCATTAGCTGTTGCATCGTTTCTTCCGATACGCCGCCGGTATTTTGTATCTGTTTATCCAAATTCTTCAGCTGTTCGATGGCTCCGTCGGTTGCCAATGCGTTTGCGATGGCTATTCCGTTCTTGCCGCCGCCTAAGATCTGCATCATCTGCTGTGCGTCGCCGCCGGTCTTCTGAACGACTTCGTCTAAGAAACCGACCCAGCCTTCCGCCTGGATATGAGCCATATCCAAGGAAACGCCCGCCATTTCGGCCGCTGTCTGCATCTCTTTCGTCGGTTTTTCCAAGCCGCCCATGATATTACGCAACCCGGACGTCGTGACTTCGATGCTTAGACCTTTATTGGCTAAAAAGTCGTACGTAGCACCTAATTCATGCAAAGAAGCGCCTAACGAGTGCGCCGCCGGTAATACTTTTTCGATCTGGCCGGATAATTCGCCGATCGTCAGGTTCCCGACCTGTTGCATCTTGACGTATGTTGCCGTAATATCGTCCAAGTCATTAACGGTCATCCCTAAACTGTTCATCGTGCCGATTAATAACTGGCTGGCCGAATTAGCATCCGTAAAGCCGATGACCGACAACTTGCAGGCTGCATCGACGCCCTTACCCAAATCATCAGCCTGTACGCCAGCCGATGCCCAATGATAAGCAAGTTCGGTCGTGTCTTCGACGGCTACGCCCGTTGCATCCGAGGTTTCGATGAACGACTGTTTCAACTTTGCCTGTTGTTCAGCTGTCAGTTTGACGGCCGTACTTAATTTAGCCATGCCAGTCGCGAAAGCCGAGGTAGCTTTTAACCCGACTCCCATAGCCGTAATGACAGGCGCCGAATATTTAAGGATCGTATCGCCGACGCCTTTGATACTGTTGCCAGTCTGTTTCCATTGTTTGGCCGCTCTTGCGTTTACTTTTTCATGTTCCTGGATACGCTGGCTTAATGCATCGCCTTGTGCCTTTGTTTCGTTTAACTTTCCTTGTACAGTATTCAGTACCGGCGTGAATTCATCTTTCAACCTAAGTACTGCATCGATAACACTAGGCATATCTTTCAAACCTTTCTATTCGTCTTGAGGTTTATTTTCTTCGATCCGCTGTTCCAATTCATAACGCATGAAGGCATATAATACCTGTCTTTCGTAGAAACTCTTATGCATGAATTCGAACGGCTGGATATGGTGAAAACGGAACAGGTAGTACATGAGCTGTACACGCCCGTCCGTTTCAATTAGTTTTTTGTTTCTTCGTCGACGTCTTTCTGACTCGTGAAGCCACATAATTCAGATACGATAGAAGCCATATCCGAAATTTCACCGGGAATGAACAGCTTATTAACGAGCTGGACCGGCGTCAAGGCATCGAAATGCTGTAACAGCTGTTTATCTTTTAAATTCGGGTCCTTCATTCCGGCGATGACCGTATCGAACTGCAATTTTTGGATATTGACGCCCGATACATTGCCTTTCTTAATTTCGACGGATTCATTCTGGATATCCGAATAGAGTTCGGCCGGGATGCTCTGTAACGTAACGATGAACGGCGTACCCATGATGCTGGAAAGCCGCTTTACTTCATAAGTCCGCGTCGGGCGTTCCGTAATCTTTTTAGCGTCCATCCGCAAAAGCTTTTCTAATACATTTTCGTTTTTATTTTCCATGTTAGTTTCTCCTAAATAAAAAGAAGGGGAAAGCCGAACAGCGATCCCCTTTCCTTTAAAAATTATTCGTCGGCACTATCCAAAAGTTCATAGTCCTGGAAAGTGAAATTATAACTTTCTTCGCCGAGTTTGCCGATACTCCAGTTAATCAGATCGACACTGTCAAAAATGACGCCCGTCAAGGCTACACGTTCCGTACCGACAGCATCCGGATCGCTTACTTTAGAGATGAGCGTACACGAAACCTGTCTGCCTGCCTTAATAGAAGGAGCCAGTTTCTTAATAAAATAACTGGATACTTTATGTAATTTGACCGAGCCTTTGCCGGTATAACCAACGACTTTATAACCCTTGGTCATATGCATAGCCATCTTGACTTCAATCTTATCCGAGGTCAGCGTAGCTTTTACTTCTTCGACTTCGGCGATCTTATCGCCGTCAATCCACAATTCGCCGAACGTCCCGTAAATGACTCTCCGTGCTTCAATGTCTTTCATATTCTATTAAACCACCTTACGCGATATTACAATTAACCTGAATTTTTTCGATAGCGTCGAGCAAGCTAAGGTCAGCCGCCAAGAATACGTTGTCGTGGATATTGGCTTCCTTAATTTCGATATCCTTCATGGTAGCTAACTGATCCTTTGTATATAAACCGTTGCTCATAAGCCAAGCCTTCGTTGCATCGAGATCGACGGCCACGGTGTTCTGATTCCGTTCCAATAAGCCTTCGTTTTCGAGCTGCTGAAAATATCCCTGGATAGCCGTAATAAGCAGACAGCGGTTATCGTAGCTGTTGGCATATTTGCCGATGTAAGAGTCATGACCGGTGCGCTTGATGTCGTCGTGGATCATATCCATGAGGTCGACCAGTTTGATCTTTTTAAAGTCTTCGCCCTTCCCCTGTACCGTTATCTTGAAAGAGTTGACGCCGCGCGCGACTTTAATCTTTTCTCCGTCATTGAAGAAGAAGAATTCGCCGTTGTCGACTTTCGTATCCATTTCTTCCAAGGTATGCTGATCGACTTCAATCAGTTCCGGAACCGGTGCATACGTACAGGAAATAGTGGCCGGTGTGCCACAAATGATACCGGCGACACGCGAGCAATATTGCGCTGTCGTATAAGTCTTCTTTGCGGTCTTGATCAGGGTATTCGTAAAGTTTACGACTCCTTCGCAATCAGCCGCGCAATTCGGAAGAACAGCTTTAACCATCGTATCTTTTGCCGTACGCATATCTTTGATCCAGGTAGCTACTGTCTGTACCTGTTCGTCCGTAATGGCCGGGATAACCAGATAGTTGAAACGGACTAATTCGAGTTTCTTCAATATTCCCGCCATGTCTTTCAGGTCCTTGACGGTATAAACGATGACCTTTTTGGGGCCTGTCTGGTATCCCATCAAACAAAGCTGTACCTGTTCTTTATTGTCGTCCGTCAATGTTTCCGGAATATCGTCCGGCGTATAGACGTTGACCGGGTCGATCGGATTGTCTTCGACTAATACCAGGGCGATGACGCCATTCTGGCTCCGTTCGATCGCCGTAATTCCTTTTTCCTTAAATGTGACAATAACGCTAGGCATCCCCATAACGCTATAAGTCCCCTTTCGTTTCGTAATGATTGTAAATATGTTGCATAAGATATTTTTCGTCCTGCTGACCGTCCGCATCGTAATAAATGAATGGCAGGTTAAAGAAAATGATGTCGGCATCTTCGCCTTCTGTTTCCGTAGAAACCGAGGTAAAATGTAAGAACCTGTCGCCGACCTGTAACCCGTGCCTAAACAATTTAGTTACGGTATCCTTGACGTCGTATAAGAAAAGGGCGTCGACGCGCCCTTTTTCCGTGAAAAATGTAATATGCAGTGTGCAGTTATTCTTATATAAGTTCGTGTTCTCCTGGCTAACGACACTAGTCAGCCCTAAGAAAAAGCACGGGTTTTCAAAATTATCTTTTACGTCTTCCAGATATACCTTGTAATCTGGATAAGCGCCCTTCAATGCGTTCCGTACCGATGTCAGTATTTCCGACTGTTTTATCGTTAGTCACCTAGTTTCTTTTTAACGTCCTTAATATATTTTTCGAATTCTGCCTCTGTGTAGCCGCTTTCTTCGTATTCTTTGACGGCCTCTTCTAAAAAATGCTTGCCCGGAACGAAGCCAACATGCTTCCCGGAATGTGTCACCATAGCATGACCACGGTTAACCAAATGAAAATGATGGGCCTTGCTGGATATATCGTATTCCAGTTCGCTACCGGATAGCCCTTTCACGGTTCCTGTCCACGCGTTCTTCAATTTTGTCTTGTTCTTATACACCCGGCCGGACTTCGATGTATACGTGTCTTTCGAAGCGCCCGACGGTGTCTTTTCGATGATCTCTTTCTTTAGCGTGTTGCCACATTTCCGCAAATGCTTTTCCGTCGTTGCCGCGTATTCGTCGGCGATGCTCTTCAAGTCTAAGCCATATTTAGCCAGCTCTGACAGATCTATCGTCGTACTCATGGTTCCCATCCTTTCGATGTCGTATCCATGTTGCCGCGTAACTTTTCGATACAATATAATTCCAGGCTTTCGTGAGCCATATCCGGATCCACTACCGACTGAATAAGGTAAGTATGGTCCCGATATCGGACTTTACAGCCATCCGTGATATGCTTCCGGTATCGGATTACGATCTTGACGCTCTCTTCGTTCGCAATTTCTTTAGCTTCGTAGTATTCCCGTCCGCGGGCCGGATAAATGGCCGCCGCTATTCGTTTATACAAAGCCGTATCTTTCTGCGTATCCCAAGAGTCCTTCGTAGTCGTCGCCGGTTTGTGGATGTCTACCCGTTTATTCAGCTGCCCTGCATCAAAGATCATGGTTCATTCACCGGCTTATAAGCATCACTGGTTTCGATGTGAGTCAGGATAGCCGATAAACTATGGCCGTAATCCCTTGTCGTATTCTTCGATACCGGCGACCGGTCCGTATACCAGTGCGATACCAGTAATTCTACGGCCAATACCATGACCGGGCTGTCATCATACCGCTTACCCGTCATATTCTGTATATAGTCTTTTGCCGCCGTGATCAGCCCCGTGATCTGTCCGTCATCTTCCGTGATGTCGTCGTCGAGCCGTAAGTAATTCTTTACGAGCTTTAATAAGTCATCCATAAAAAACCACCTTTAATAAGGAAAGGGATAAGCGCCCGGCCTATCCCCTTACCCTAAGTCTTTATTTAGATGCCGGTGCTACGACCAATACCAGACCGTTGTTGTCGACGACTTTGCCGTCGTACATGCCGATAGACTGATATACCTTATTTCTCGTAGCGTCTTCCGTATAAGTTACCAAATCCATCTGATATGCCGTATTCAGGATATACTTGTCGTACTGGAAAGCGAAAGCTACGACATCGCCCGTTTTTGCAGACGTAAGATCCGGCAGATAATCCGTAAAGACAACTTTTTTACCCAGCAAAGCGGCGATGGGTTCACCGTCTACGCCATAATTAACGTGTGCGACCGGCTGACCGTTGTTGTCGACGACCGTAGCCATGTCGAGGAAGGTATTTTCGTTCATCGTAAGAACAGCGCCGTCTTTATAAGCGGACGGAATGGCTTTAACCATGTTAACGATGTCTTTATAGCCAAGTTTTGCCGAAAGCGTTACTTTCTGTGTTTCCGGAACGGTTTCCGTTACGATGCCTTTCGGTTTAGCGGCTCCGTCGCCGGAAATAATAGCTTTTTCAAGTGCTTTAACCATGGCTCTGGATACGTTTTCTGCGACAGCTGCTTCAAAAGCAGAAAGGGATTGGATATGAGCTTTAAAAGAAATGCCGATAGCTGCGGCCAATTCGTAAGCACCGAAAGTTACGGCAACAGTGGATTTACCGTTCACGTCGACGGCGGCACCTTCCTGCATCCATTTGGCTTCCGTAGCCAGTGCAGAAGTCGGTACGACGACGCCAGCCGGATAAGAAAGCTTGCGGACGAGCGGCAAAATGTTGCCGTACTGTTCCATTTTTTCAACGACGGTATTCATGACAGCCGTCGGAATGACAGCGCCGTTATCAGCAGTCGTAGCCACGGAACGGAATTCCGGGGTCATTTCGCCGGACAATACATAGTTCATGAAAGCTTTACGGTATTCGTTGCTATCTACTGTATACATGTTGTTAGGTTCCTTCTTTTCATCAATTTTTTTGGTTACAATTTCGTTCTTGTTAATCTGATCTGCGATGTATTTACGTTTTTCCATTTCATCCTGTTGTTTGCGGATTTCTTCTTCTTTCGCTTTCAGATCATTCATTTCTTTGTACAATTTATCCAGGTCAGCACCGGAAGCCTTTTTACATTCTTCCGCGATCTGTGCCTTTCGTGTTTCAATATCTTTCAGTTCCATTATTTACTCCTGTGATAAAATAATAATGCGACGCCGCTTATCTTCGTCTTCCGCTTTATCCATGGCTTCCTTATACTGCCGTAAGGAAGTCCCCTGGTATGCCGGGAAATCAACTGCCGATACGTCAAACAGTGTATCCACTGACTGGATATATCGGGTCCGGGTCGAGATATCGTAATAGTCCTTGCTTACTGCAAAGCCGATCGACATCGCTGTGATGTCCTTCCGGCCGATCAATTTATAGATATCGTTCCCGTGTGTCGTATCCGCCAAATCCGCTTCGATGTATAAGCCTTTTTCGTCGCTCTTCACCTGTAACGTGTTGTTTTGGGTCCTAGCCAGAATTTCGAAACTGTCGTTGTGGTTGTACCGGAAAACGACGTCGTCCATATTTGTTTCGTCGAAGCACCCAGGAACGAAGACTTCTTTATATTCGTTTCCGGCGTCGTCTTTAAATATGACCGTCGGTTGATCCACGACAGCCGCGTACCCTACGACTTTCCGGCCGTCGGCGGTATCGATATTCTCGTTGTAACGCAATTCTTCGTTATCCATCGTTATCACCGCCTTTCGCCTGGTATTCGTCGACAATAGCCGTATTGGCTACGTTCAGCGTCTGTACCCGTTTGTCGCCATCTTCGACTGGTGGTAAATTCATAATTTCTAAGCACTGGTTTGTGGTTAAAATACCCAGCGGACGTAAAGCCGCGATCAACTCTGTTTTTGTCTTCGTCGTAGCATACGTCAGCCGGTTAGCGTCATAAATAATTTCGTTACCGGCCGCCTTTTCTTCCGGCGTGAAGAGTTTTCGCGTCATTTCCTGACTGAGCCGGATCGCGAACGGTTCGATCGTGCTTTCGTAAAACGCCTGCCATTCGGGTTCCGTATACGTATTGCTTACGATATTCTCCGAAATGCCGTAATATCTATAGATATTTTCCCGGATATAGTCCAGTTGGCTGTGATCCGCCGGGATCGGGTCGCCATTGCAGGGCGTAAAGTTAACCGTTGCGTCGGTCACGACGATACCGCCCGTTTCAGCGTTTTTTAAATTATCGTTCAGCATTTTCGCTTTTTTAGCCCATGCATCCGATCCTACCTGCCCAGCAACCTGTGCCACGCCTTTGATACGGCCTGAATTAATGGCCGCGTTCTCGAACGACTGCTGTAAAATAGCCAATGTGGCTAGGTTATCGTTTAGATTATCGGTCGTATGTGCTATCAGTTCGCCGTCTAAGAAATTATTACGGATATGGATAATGTCTGCGTACGGTATCGTCTTCGACTGCCCGTTCTTGAACTGGAATTTTAAATAAATATCCGTGTCGTTCTCGACGGCTTCAACGGTCGAATAGTCGAGCGGCCACAATGCGATGGGTCTACCCGATGGATCGCGCTGAATTTCGATGTAAGCGTTATGATTCATAAAACACTGTGCCGCCACTTTATACTGCAAGTCATACGCCGTCATGTATGGGTTTGGTTCCAGCGTCAAAAGTGTAGCCAGGCGGCTATCTGTGACCGGTTTCTTATTGCCCTTTTCTTTTACAACGTGGACAGCTTTCAACTTTGCGCAATGCTTCGCGATGACGTCGATGCAGGTCTTTATGATGATGTCGTTTGTATAGTCGCCGCGGCTTGTGAATACCTGCTGATAGTCATTCAAGTATTGCAACGTGACCGTATGCGGCTCCTGTTTTGGCTTTTTACCAAAAATTCGTGCGAATGTGCTACGTATTTCTATTTCTAATCACCTACTTTCCATCAAGGAAAGCCTTTGTTTATATTTCTCTCTCTATATGTATAGCTTATAAACCATAGATATACTTGCATAATCAGAACAAATTGTCTTTGTTGTCCAGGTAGACGCAAAACGCATCCAAAAACGAAGAATAGCCGTCGATACGCTTCCGCAAGTTTCTGTTCTTGTAAGGTTTGATGTTCCCTTGTGTATCCGTGACCGCATCTGTATTGAGTAGACACCATAAAAATACCGGATTATAGTTGTAATTTATCTTTTTAGCCTTAAAATATGCCTTAGAAAGGAACATCTGGCTTGATAACCCTTTAAATGTTTGTGGAACCTTGACACATAAAGCAGTACCGAATGTATCCTGCAAGTCCCTCGTTAAATACTGCGCGTTGTAAGCATCATAGCCAATTTTGTAAGCATAGACGCCGTACTGGTTTTGTAGATCCACGAACCACTGACAGACAACTTTCTGGTCTATCACGTTCCCGGGACATGTCCGCAACCAGCCGTCAGCTATCCAAACATTGTAAGGAACCTTGTCGCGTTCGATGTGGTCTTGTAGCGTGTCTTCCGGTATCCAGTACATCTGTTCTACGTATAATTTGTCGTCCCTGGCTATTAGAGCCGTGGCACATGTTAAGTCTGTCGTTTCAGAAAGGTCGACGCCGCCGACATAGTAAGCCCCGCTAAAATTGGCTATGTTGAATGTATCCTTATTGACTACATCCTGCATATCGAAAAAGGCTTCTTTTGCCGCTTCCCTAAAATTGAACTGCTTTACCAGAAGGTCGCGCATCGTCCGTTCGTTCAGCGTTGCTTTATTGAATTCCGTCCGCAACTGCTTCAAGCTTTTCGAAATACCTAAGTTCGGATTTGCCTTGATCCAGTTCGCTTCGTCTGCAATCTCCTTCTTATCATCTAATTCATAAATGATCGGGAGTGTCGTTTCGTCCGTGTATTTCCCTGTCGTATAGCCTTCGATGATATTCCGGTATTCTTCATATTTAACGTCGAAAATGCTGTCCTGCTCTGCATATCCGCCAGTTGACATAATAATGGTGAGCGGCTGTTTTCTTGCGTATGTGCCGCCTTTTAAAACGTCGTAGATATTTCGGTCTTTGATGGCGTGTAATTCGTCGATCAACAAACAAGATATATTCAAGCCATCCATAGAGCCGGAATTTTTAGATAGAGGGACGAATTTGCCGAAATTCGTCTTACATTCCAACGAGTTGAACTTCATCTTAATGTGTTTTTTCAAATTTGGATCGTGTGCAACCATGATCTTCGCGTATTCCCAGACGATCCGCGCTTGTTTTCTGTCCGTTGCCGCCGAATAGACTTCCGGCCCGTCTTCGCCGTCTGCAAGTAACATGTAAAGAGCGATGGCGGCGCCTAAAACAGATTTTGAATTCTTACGCCCAACAAACAGAAAACATTCCTGGTACTTTCGGTATCCATGCTTATCCACGAAGCCAAAGATAGCTGAAATAAGCGCTTTCTGCCACAATTCTAGTTTAAATAAAGGGGATCCGCGCATCTTCGGAATATGAATAAAATGTTCGATGAAGCCAATAGCGCGGTCAGCCCGTTCCTGATCGTACACGTATCCAGAAGATGTATCCCGCATCTGCTCTACGAGATGGCTATAAACAGCTTTCAGTTTTCTGCACGCGTTAATCTGTCCAGACTGGATTAAATTATTGTATTTCGTGATAGCGTTCAATCAGATCACTTCTTTTTAGTAACGGTATGGGTACCCAAAAAGTCTGTCAAAGCGTCCGGCGTCGAGGTGTCAGCAGGTAAAAACGATTGAAGCTGCTTTAACGCTGCGTTCAATGTTTTGCTGTACTGTGTATAAACCTGAGCCGCCGGGTGGATCCGTAATCCGGTTTGCCCGCCGCCATTGTCATACTTAACGACGACACCGGTCTTTAACGTGTCTTTCTGTAACTCTTCAAGATACACCGTCAAATAAGCGATCTTGTCGATCAGAATACGAAGCACGCACTTCTGTTGTGCATCTGTCGTTGTATCCAATAATGGCGTCAAGTCATCGACGTACTGCTGTTTCAAAGCAGTACGCGCTTGTTCTTTCTTCGTCATAATGTATATTCACTCCTGTTCACTGTGAGTTTACATGAAATACATGTGTCCACCGGGTCTGTACGTCGAATTTGTTTAGAAAAAGAGGGGGCGCTGGTCTCCGAACTTTTTAAAAAAATCCGATACCCGGGGGGGATGTTTGCCAGCCGATAAAATTTATGGATGTTCCGGTATAACAGCCCCGACCGACTGGCTATGTTACCTATCTTTATCGCTTTCGTTGTCTACGCTTACTACATGCCCTTCTTTATCGTATCGATACTCCCTCTTGCTCTGCTTACTTGTAAAGCGATGATGAATTTTATTATGGCAGTCATGACATAGTAAGATAAGATTATCCGGGTTCAGACTGACCGCCGGATCGTCTACATTTATCGTATCCAGTTCCTTGACGTGATGAACTTCAAAGGAATTCGGTGCGCCACATTTTTCGCAGATGTAAAAATGCGAATTACGATACAAGTCAGCAAGTTTGGTCCACCTGGCAGAACAATAAAAATTGTGAAGCTTTCCGTGTGACATACATGTATTTTCCTTTCGCTAAAAAATTTCAGGCCGAAAAATTTAGGGCTTATTTTTTTCATGGCTAATAATTCGTAACGATAATTTCGTAGCCAATATTTTTATTAGATGTTCCGCCGATGCTTCTACCGACATACACTTTATCGATACGATAGTCTGCATATAAACTTCTAGTAATTTCCGTGTCGCTATTCGACAACATGCAAAAAACCTTTCTTTCTGTCAGTCTTTGAAAAAGGGAAGCAAGCCGTTTTTGGTCTTCGAGCGAAAAGCCAGTAGAAGTATATCCAACAAAATTAGCTGTCTTAGTTTCGGGTACATACGGACTGTCAAAATAAACGAAGTCCCCCGGCTGTGCTTTATCCGCAAAACGTTCAAAGTCTTCGTTCGCAATGGTTATATCGTTATCACTCAAGTATTTCCCGATAGCCATCAAGTTCTCTATATCAAGCGGATCCGGTTTTATTCTGTGGTTCCATGCCGCATTGAATTCGCCTTTTTTATTAACCCTGTACAAGCCTGAAAAGCAATGTTTATTTAAATAAAGCAAGAGCGCCGCCGTTTCTACGTCGTAATTATTAGTTTTCAGCTTCTCGTTATACTTTCGCCTTAGTTCGTAGTATCTATCGCTGTTATAAGCGATGCTATCCAAGTCGAGTAGCTCATTTATTAATTGATCCGGATCATCTTTTAATTGTCTGTATACGTTAACCAACGAAGTGTTCAGATCATTAATATATCCGTTGCGCGGCTCCTGGTTAAAAATTAAGGCGCCCGACCCGACGAAAGGTTCATAAAACGCGTTGTATGTTGGCGGCATTTTACTTATTAATGTGTTTAACAATTTCGCTTTACTGCCAAACCATTTTAATAGTTTTTTAATATCGATCACCTTCTTGATATGAAAAAAGCCGCCCCATTTTCGGGACGGCTAAAAGGAGGAGGAAAGAATTTAATGGAGTATTTGGACTTCTATATCTCACTAGTATAGCTACACCACCCCTTTTGGACTTGCATCTAAATTTAAATTATTTAAAAATTTTATCGACCGCTGTCGCGGGCAAATTGTTAAAGTCAGTCCAGCGCAGCTCTTTTTCTGATCTTCTCTGCATCTGCTGTTGAGTCCTTACGTTATCAGATTTGCTTCGCCGTTTTCCATCACCACGCAGGATATAGAGCCGGTCGATAGCCATATCGTATTCTTTTTGGCTTTCTGTTCTATCCAAAATGCTGACAATTTCTTCGTCTGTATAGTGATCCGCTGTTTTTATTTTGTATATATCCTTGTTCATTTAACCTTTATGCTCCTTTATCCAAAAGAAAAAGGACGGTTGCGCGCCGTCCTCTTCTTACCAAAGTTCTTTCTCTGCCCTTTCAAGCTTGTGAAAACTCCGTGCGTTTATGCTCTGCAACGTGTTCAGCGTGATCCCGTATCGTCTGCACTGGCTATCGTCATCAATGCCGAACATATATTTGTTAATTAAAATATTGGTAGCTCTCTTCGTCAACGTTTTGTCGCACAAGTCTAAGACATCGAGAATAGTAGTAGCCGCATCGATATCGCCCGCATCTCGTCTTGCTCTAAGAATATCCAGAATTTTTACTAAATGCCTTATCATTTCAAACTTTCAACCATCTTTCTTACTGCATCTTGAAACTCGTTTTTACTGATTATTTTACTTGCTTTATAACTTTCGTAGAGTTTTACAACTTTACTAAAAATATTTAGTGCTAGAATAATTGAAAGCAAAACTAAGCAAATAATAGCTAAGAACAATAGTATACTATACATATATATCAAACTCCCTTTTTAATTAAAACAACAAGCTGTTAATTATATCTTTTTTGCTCATATATTTCTTTAAAACATTGATCAACTTCAACAGCTCTTGCATTTCTTCTTTTGTTGTAATATCGCCGATATCGTTCAAGAAGAGTTCAAAAAGACGAGCGCGCGCCCATTTTTTATTAATCCGAACTGCATAATACAGAATAGTGTAGTTTTGCACATTGTCCAGCAACGGGTTATGCGTGTAATAATTATCTAAAAATGCGATGTAGTCGTCGTCTGTCATGACCATTTTTGCTTTTTTAAAGTCGAACATATTATCTATTCCTTCCTCGTTAAAAATATCCGCGCAGCTTTTTGCGCTTTCATATATAGAATTACTAATATGGATTTCTTATAACACACGAAGCCATATTTTTTTCAAAGTATCGTACTCAAAGATATTTGTAAGTACATTATTTCGGATCAGGTCCCGGTATGGGATCCGTACGTTTTTGCTCTCGTATAAGATTTGATTCTTATAAAATTTGCTGTACGTTTTACCATAGTACACCCTGTATTTGTCTTCGACAGCAGGTAGCCAGGACTGCAAAGCGCTAACATCAATAATGTGAATTTGATTTATCGAAGCTTTATATATCGTAACGTAATCCGCTTTCGTCCCGTACGCCCAGCCTTTTTCTTGCGTGTTCGTGTTTTTAATGGTTTCGAAAACATCTGCGCCGCCGTCTATGCTTGCGTATTTGCATTCGAGCGTAAAATTAATATCGTTCAAGCAAGCTAGAAAGTCGATATCCAGCTCTTGCATTTCTTCGTTGTCTGTAACATCTTTAACCGCTCCACCCATCGCCGTAATTAAGGAAGTTGCGGCGGCTTCTCCGATCTTGCCGTGCTTATTATCAGCATTAAATTTCAAAAAAAAAACACTGCCTTTCTTTGTCTAAATTTTTCTTTCATTTAAACAATTACTAAGTAGTGTTCGTTATTCACAATATTAAATTTTATGCTACATTTTTAATTTTGATGTTGTACACTTTAAACAAGTATTCTAGTGCTTGTCTATAGTTACAATTTTGTAAAATTTCGACAATGTCGATAATGCAAATGCCTTTGCCGTCTTCGCCGTTTCCCGCGCAAGACGATGCGTTGCAATAATACCGATACCCGTTCTTCTCGTTTTTGAAAATTGCGGCAGAAGGATGCCGGTCGTCGTGAAATACACAATTAAAAGTTTCGTTTGTCGATGCAACTGGCAACTGCAAGAAGTCGATTAAATTTACATTATGCATTAAGCAACTGACAGCTTCTTTTTCTGTATTAAATTCAGCAGAACACGTTAAAAATTTAAAAGTATGCGTCGTTCCAGCCGCGATATCTTTCAAACGAGCAGACGTATTATCTTTTACATAATACCCATGCTGTACTTTTTGAATAGACTTTTGTTTCGTTAAAACACGCTTGATGCTGTCGTGTTCATCAATAAACTGATTGCAAGCCGCTTCGATGGCTTCTTTCTTGTCTTCAAAAGACTGTAAGAGTTCAGTAACGGCATAATTTACCGGATTCGCTTCCACAATTTCGCATTTTACTTTATTATCCGGATTTTTACACCAGAGCGTACCGGGTACACGAAGGATGCGGGCTGTGTCGCGAACATTGTGATCAGCGATAGAAAGTATGTCGATGATCTGGTTTTCTGCCGTTCTGTGAACTTCTGCGTCGTTGATATCAGTAGTAGCCCAATAAAGCTGATAGCCGTTACGCGTACTGATAACGGCTGTCGGCGTCGGCAACGTGTCGATAACCTTGAGCATATCCGCTTTTGCTTTCGCTACGTCTTCATCATTCAGATACGTTTTATCTTCATTCCGGCCCGCATCGATATCTACATATAGCCCTCTATACCCGATGATGTCTTTTGCCGCGGGTTTCTTTTGAATATCAGCAGAAACGAGGTTTGCGGCGAAATACGTATCTTTGTCATGATCTGCGTTTTCTACCTTAAACATGCCGCCGTTGACTTTCTGAAATTTCGGTTCTTCTTCTAGTTTGCGATGTAGGAAGTATTTTTCAAAAATAGCCATGCCGTCGGCTTCCGGTTCTTTTTGTTCTTCTAAAGAAGTGAAGATTTCATCTGCTCTCGATGTATCCACTTTGCTTACGACATTTTTATTGTAAAGCTTCCTATCGAGTTCTGCGATACCTTCTGCGATCTCTGTCGTAGAAAGGTACGGAGTCGTCAGAACGTCTTTAAATACATGATACGTATCCATGGCTAGAGAGCGGGTCCGCTGTCCAAAGATGGGATTCAGATAGTATACTTTTCGTGTTTCTGATTTTTCATTATCGCGATGCAACTCAGAAACTTGAAAAATGACGCCTTTCTTCTTCAACAGTGCGAAGATGCTTTTAGCTTGCCGTTCTTTTACCCAGCTTCCGAAAATCTGGTCGATGATCTGTTCCCTGCTAGCTGGAAAATACGCTTTCTTGTGGCTATCAAAGATACAAATAATATTCTTATTGTTTATGTAGCTTTTAAGCGTAACAGCACAACAAAATGCAGATTTATCGTGATCAAGCAATTTAGCAAGCGTTTCGGTAGAGCTTTTATGTTCTAAATTAAAATTAACCGTAGATAAAATAGTCAAATATCTGTTCGCGTTTTCGTTGTAAAAATTGAACTTCTTAGAATACGTAACATCATTTCCATCACGCTTGACTATTCTATTATTCCCGATACTCCGTTCTACTTCTGTATTTTTAATTTTATCCGTAAGATCCATAGTTTTTATTCCGTCCTCTTTTTAATTTTCAAATTTATTCTTAACTTTAATGTCGTTATCGGTTAAAATACAGCGTTCTGCTTTTTTGAGCTGGTTCAAAGCGATATAGATCGTCGGGTTGCTTACGTCAATGAGATAACTCAAGTCCCGTACTTTCGTCCTTTCGTGCTTACAGTTGAATATAGCTATTAAAAGCAAATATCCAATGTTTCTGACTGCTATCGGTGCTGTAGTCTGTGATCTTAGAATTTCGTACGTCTTCAATAATATTTCCGGGTCTACCACGACTTCGTTATTATTTACTTGCATACCCGATTCCGGATCAACATGAATACATTCACCGCGATACTTTTTACTTAAAAAGGTGTCCGCAAATTTCTGAATAGAGTCCATTTTTAATAAAGTCCTTTCAATATTCAGTTGTTAATAAAAAAAGGAAGTGCGCGCCGCTTTCTCTCTTATTTTCTATTTTAAAATAATGTTGTATAATGAAATTAACAATTTTGTTTATTAGTTATGTAAAGGATCGTGATTTTTATGAAACAAAATTTTAGAAAATGGTTGGCGATGTTCTCTTTTTTATTTTGCTTATTCCTGATTCCACTATCTGGACAAGCAAATTATATTCCAGAACATTTATACGGCAACAATCAAATCCAATTAGGTTATTATCATCAGGGCGTCGGAGTTTATGTAGATAAGACCTCGATAGTCAACGAATACTATAATCCGCCGTACTATAAGTTAGCCGCTAACGTTATTTACTATAATTGGAATAACGGTCATGAAGGTATTCTCCACGAAGAAACGAACCATTATACTTACAATATCAACGACGGATCTATTTATGTTGATTCTAGTATGCGTGGTTCTTTGGGACCTTATTATGATAGACCATCAAAAAATATTACTAGCCAGAATTCTGAAGTAAAATTAGCTAAAATAGTGTGGAAATCCGTTTATAACATGAACTGGAAATGGTAGAAAAGATAAGCTCCTGGACAATAAGTTTGGGGGCTTATTTATTTGTCTTTGTAAAATTAAAGAAGCATGTCCATAACTTTTACGCGTCGCAAACATCATTAATTTCTCTTATTCGTTTTCGATATTTAGTTGTTTTTCGCATTATATATATGTTTCCGTTCGGCCGTCAGAAGAAAAACGTTCATTGCTTTACGCGTCGCGATTATCATCTGAAAAGAAGCATGTTCCTCGTTTCTGCACTTCGCAAGCATCATTATTTCAGCCTTCATATATATAATTACGCTTTCGCTTTATTTATTCACTTTTAATATTCAATTTTTTCTTGCTGTTTCATTTTTTGATATAAGAAAAATGTTCCTGACTTTTACGCTTCGCAATTATCATATATCTGTCTAAGTTTCCGTTTTCGAACGCCATCTCGGACGCCGGGTCTTTCTTATGTTGTGACCGTACAGCAGTAACGCTGTCACATCTGGAGTTCTTCCATACTTAAAGTATACTACTATTCTAGTATTCTGTCAATACTCATTTTTAAAAAATTTTATCTATCCAAAGATAACTATTACTGTTAATATAAAAAAACGTGCTTTAAGGGTTCAACTTCATTCTGAAAATGTGCTGGCAGGTAGAAAAAAGTGCAATTTTCCGCACTTTTCTACTGTAAAAAGTGCAATTTTTTGCACTAAAAAAAATGCCGATAGATGGCTCAGATATGCTAACCATCAGGATTTGGGTTGCGGGTATCTCCTTCTGTTATATAATATAGACAACTGCCTGCATCCGCTTTTCGTAGAAGTCAACTGTTTAGCATTTAAAATTTCGTATACCAAAATAAAAGATTGAAAATTAAAAAGAAAGGAAAAGAGGCGCCGCGGCTGATTTTAAAATTATCTGGAAAAAGAAGGCAACGGATCAGAAAAAGTCTAATGTGTTGCGGCTGTGGCTCCATCCTCGTCCGCTCAAACCACAACTGCGCGACATCAGACTTTATGACCGGCTGCTCTTCTACTTCGGTTCGTACCATCCCTCAATTTCTCGGCTATGGAGAGTGGATCATAGAAAATACCCGGGATCCATTCTTTCATTCTTTTAAAGTGGATCAATAAATAGACGGCGCGCTTTCTTCTTCTGAATTTAACTGAAATAGATAGTTAAACGGGCAAATAAGGGCTTTAACGCTCTCCGGTATATATCCTATCCAGGTTGCTGTTAAAATGAAAATTTGATGGGTTTTAAGTGTATTCCTATCGAAGGTTAACGGGATAAAACAAAAGCTGGGTAAGACAGCGCCCTTATCTATATCCAGTTCATTGTACTTTTACAGAGGACATTCAGCGTAGATAACTGCCTTTGAAAGTGGTTAAATATATAAAAATGCGGCCCATACCGTATAATTAGTATAGGCCGTAGGAACCGTAAAACAAGGGCTTTTTTCAAAATTAGAGTCTAAATATAACTAAGGTTAACAGAGGTTGCCACCCATTGCATCTTTTATGGATATGCAAGCCCTAAATAGATGGCTTAACAGAGCCGTTTACAGCTTATTGTAACAATAACTATGACAGCAAACAAATCCAGCTATCTTGTAGCTCTTACGTTAGTGTAACATAACGGATTGACAATGTCAATCGAAACGGCGGACATAGTGGACGAAAGAAAAAGAATATTTTTCCCGTCCGTCTGGACGGTGCAATTCCCGGCTTTGTTCCTCCCACTCGTCCTTTTTCCAGGCCGGGAAGAAAGTGTCGGCGCCGTCGAAGGCTTCGTCGATTTCCGTCAGGTACAGGCTGTCGGCCAGGGGCAGGAAGGCTTCGTACATGGAAGCACCGCCGATGACGAAATAGTCCTCCCCGGCTTCCATGGCCTGCTGCATGGCTTCGACACTGTGGAAGATAGTGACGGCGTCATGGCTGACGCTGTAATCCTTTTGATGGGTCAGGACCCAGTGCGGCCTGCCGGGCAGGACGCCGGGCAGGCTTTCGAAGGTCTTGCGCCCCATGAGCATCGTATGGCCCATGGTGAGGGATTTAAAACGTTTTAAGTCGGCCGAAATATGGCACAAGAGGTCGTTGTCCTTGCCAATACCGCCGTTCCGGTCGACGGCTGCAATGAGATGGATCATCAGACGGCCACCTCCATGGGCAGTTTACCCAAGTGCCGGTAATTGTCCAGGGCGATGTCGTCGATGGTGAAATCATAGAAGTCGTGGACATCGGGATTGAGGATCAGCTTCGGTGCCGGAAAGGCCTGGTCACGGCGGGCCAGCTGGGTCTTCATGGCCTGGACGTGGTTCTCATAGACGTGGGCGTTGTTGATGACGTGAGTGAACAGGCCCGGACGCAGGCCGGCGGACTGGGCGATGAGATGGATGAGGACGGCATACTGGGTCATGTTGAAGGGGACGCCCAGGCCCATGTCGCCGCTGCGCTGGATGAGCATGCAGTTCAGGCGGCCGTCAGTGACATCCCACAAGGTCTGGTAGGCACAGGGCTGAAGGGCCATGTCCGGCAGGTCTTCGATGTTCCACAGGGATACGATCATGCGCCGGTTCTGAGGATCCGTCTTCAGCGTTTCCAGGAGCTTGTCGACCTGTTTGTACTTGCGGATCTGATAGCCATAGGCCTTGCCAATGGTGCCGTCGGGCCGCATCCATTCGTCCCAGACGTGGCAGTTCATCTTCTGCAGTTCCCGCACGTCGTTGCTCTGGAGCTGCCAGATCCAGAGGATTTCTTTAACGGCCGTCTTGAAGGCGACAAACTTCGTCGTCAAGATGGGGAATTCTTTTTCCAAATCGAACTGCATGATCTGGTGGGGCAGTTTATAGGTCCGCACGCCCGTGCGGTTGTTGTCGAAATAGCCGTGGTCGAGGATATTTTCGACGATATTCAGATACTGTGTATCGGCAATGCTCATGTATGTCACCTCAAAATCAATGGTTATCAATATAAGACTGGATGGCGCTGACGAACTGGCGGCCATATTTATGGAGCTTGAAGCTGCCTACGCCCTTGATGTCGCTCATGGCTTCCAGACTGTCCGGCTTGAGAGCGGCCATATCCCACAACGTGGCATCGGAAAAGATGACGAATGGCGGAATATGCTCGTCCTTGGCCAGTTCCAGGCGGACTGCCCGCAGGGTATCGAACAGGGGCCGCAAGGCGTCTTCGTCGATGGCCCCGGCGCGGCGCTTCTGCTGGCGCTTGGGCAATTCCGGCACGGGTTCAGCTGAAACGACTTTCTGCTGGACGATGCGCTGATGGCCGCTGAGGGCCTGCCGTCCGTCGGCCGTCAGGGAGACGACGGGATATTTCCCATCGGACTGGTCGAGATAGCCGTCGTCGATGCACTGGCGGACCATGTCGCGGACTTCGGACAAGGTGAAATCGCCGAGCATTCCGAAGGCCGAATTATGTTCAAAGCCATAGCGGCGGACCTTGGCGTTCTGGCTTCCCTTGAGGATGTCGCAGACCATGGTCATGCCGAAGCGCCCTTTCAATTCGTCGACGCAGAGGCAGATGCTGCGTACCTGTTCGGTCATGTCTTCTTCAACCGTCTCCTGGTCGCAGTTGCCGCATTTCTCGCAGCGCTGCCACGACGGATGTTCGCCGAAATAGGTCAGGATATAATGGCGCAGGCAGTGATTGCCTTCGCAGTAACGGACCATGGCGTTGAGCAGGCGGAATTCGACGGCCTGCTGCTGCGGGTCGTGGACGGACTGTTCGATGAGGAACTTCTGAATCATGATGTCCTGGCGGCTGAAGAGGAGGATACATTCCCCCGGCGCACCATCGCGGCCGGCCCGGCCCGCTTCCTGGTAGTAGCTTTCGATGTTCTTGGGCATCTGGTAATGGATGACGTAGCGGACGTTGCTCTTGTCGATGCCCATGCCGAAAGCGTTGGTAGCGACGATGACCTGGAGCCGGTCATACGTAAAGGCGTCCTGCATAGTCCGGCGCATGTCGTCGCTGAGGCCGGCATGATAGCGGCCGGCCCGGATGCCCCGCCGCGTCAGCTCTTCATAGACGCGGTCCACTTCCTTGCGCGTCGCCGCATAGATGATGCCGCTGTCTTCCCTATGCTGCTGGACGTAAGACAAGGCGAAGTCGAGCTTGCGGTTCGTCCGGACGACGCGGAAATACAGATTCGGCCGGTCGAAGCCGCCGATGAAGATGCGTTCCTTTTCCAGGCCCAGGAGGTTCATCATGTCCTCTTTGACCTTTTCCGTCGCCGTCGCCGTGAAGGCCCCGACGACAGGCCGCTTGGGCAGGGCCACGATCCAGTCCTTGATGGCGCAGTAGCTGGGCCGGAAATCATGGCCCCACTGGGATACACAGTGCGCTTCGTCGATGATGAACATGGAAATGGGCAAACTCTGCATGAAGGACGTAAAGAATTCGTTTTCCAGGCGTTCCGGCGAAATATAGACCAGTTTGACCCGGCCGGCGCGGATGGCGGCGAAGCGGGCCTTGGCCTCTTCAAAAGTACACTGGCTGTTGATATACGTCGCCGGTATCTCCTGGTTGACCAGGCTGTCGACCTGGTCCTTCATGAGGGAAATGAGCGGCGAAATGACCAACGTCACGCCGGGCATCATCAGGGCCGGCAGCTGGAAGCATATCGACTTCCCTGCCCCTGTCGGCATGATGGCCAGGCAGTCGCGGCCATCGAGAAGGGTCTGGATGACCTCATGCTGGCCCGGCCGGAACGACGTATAGCCAAAATATTGTTTCAAAAGAGATTCGAGTTCCATCAAGATAATCAACCCATCTACGAAAGACTAACAACTCAGCTTTACTGCTGATAAATTTGAGTTTATAGAATAGAGTTTGTAGTTTGTAGCAGTTGGTTTTAAATTTTTTAGCCATTCACTAAAAACTACAAACTACAAACTTAATGCTCAAAAAGGAGCTGTCGTAAGCGACAGCTCCTTTATATCATATCATCTTTAGCCTTATTTTGCCAATTCTTCTTTCAAGACGTCGGCCAGGCGTTTGATACCTTCGACGATGCGGTCTTCCGGCATGTTGGAGTAGTTCAGGCGGAAGTGGTTGGCATTACCGCCGTGGGGGTAGAAGGGACCGCCCGGCACGTAGGCAACGTTCTTAGCCAGGACTTTCGGCATGAGTTCTTTCGCGTCCATGCCTTCCGGCAACGTTACCCACGTGAACAGGCCGCCTTCGGGGTATGTAAAGGTGATGCCTTCAGGGAAGTATTTCTTCATCGATTCGCACATCAGGTCGCGGCGTTTCTTATAGAGGGCCTTGATCTTGGCGACGTGTTCATCGAGGTCGAACATATCAATGTAGTACGAAGTCTGGCGCTGGCCGAAGGACGACGCCTGGAGGTCGACGGCCTGTTTCAGCTTGACGACTTTATCGATGATGACCGGATCGGCTACCATCCAGGCAATACGCAAGCCCGGCATGAGGATCTTCGAGAACGAGCCGAGGAAAATGATATTGCCCTTGGTATCCATCGACTTCAGGGACGGTACCTTGTCGCCGTCATAGCGCAGTTCGCCATAGGGGTCGTCTTCGAGGACCGGGAAGTCATACTGGTTGATGAGGTCCATGAAAGCCCTGCGCCGTTCTACGGGCCAGGTGATGCCCGTCGGGTTCTGGAATTCCGGGATGACGTACATCATGCGGACGCGGTCGCCGTATTTTTCCAGAATCTTTTTCAATTCTTCCGGGATAATGCCCTTTTCATCCGTCGGTACTTCGACGAATTCCGGTTTGCAGAGCTTAAAGGCGTTGAGGGCGCCGAGGTAGGTCGGGCTTTCGACGAGAACGACGTCGCCCGGGTCAATGAAGATCTGGGCCAGCATGGACAGACCCTGCTGGGACCCAGACGTAATAGTGATGTTATCGATATCGCAGTCGACCATGAAAGCCTGTTTCATGCGGGCTGCAATCTGTTTGCGCAGGGGGTTGTAACCTTCTGTCGTGCCGTACTGCAAGGCTTCGCGGCCTTCTTTGGTCAAGACGGCGTCGTCGACTTTCTTCAACTGTTCCGTCGGGAAGAGTTCCGGTGCCGGCAGGCCGCCAGCAAAGGAAATGACTTCCGGCATGGTCGTCAGTTTCAAGAGTTCACGGATTTCAGAGGCTTTCAAATTCATGGCTAAGTCGGAAAAATGCATATCAATCACTCCTTCAGGTTATGTACATCACGCGTTTATCTATGTGTATATAGTATCATAAAAATTACTTTTATGCAATTAAACGTTTGCGTTATAAATATGTTACGTTTCGTACAACCTTTATAAACCAAATGTAAATAACGAGAATGACTGATAATAGTAAATATCCAGCTTAAAAAAAATTAAAGAATGACTGTAAAAATTTTTTAAAAAAATTTGCAAAAGAAAAGACGCCCTCATGAGAGAGCGCCTTGTTTCCTTAAAATTTAATTATTTACCGATTTTTTCTTTCAAAACTTCAGCCAAACGTTTAATGCCTTCGACGATGCGGTCTTCCGGCATGTTGGAATAGTTCAGGCGGAAGTGGTTGGCATGACCGCCGTTCGGGTAGAAAGCACCACCCGGTACGTAAGCGACTTTCTTTTCGATGACTTCCGGCATCATTGCCTTGGCATCGAGGCCTTCCGGCAAGGTAACCCACGTGAACAGGCCGCCTTCTGGATAGGTGAAGGAAATGCCTTCAGGGAAGTATTTCTTCATGGAATCGTACATGAGGGTACGACGTTTGCCATAGAGGGTGCGGATCTGTTTGACATGGGCGTCGAGGTCGTACATGTCGATGTAGTACGAAGCCTGGCGCTGTGCGAAGGACGACGTTTGTAAGTCGACGGTCTGTTTGAGCATGACAGCCTTTTCCAGGATGTCATGAGCGGCGACCATCCAGCCAATACGCAGGCCCGGCATAAAGATTTTGGAGAAGGAGCCGAGGAAGATGACGTTGCCCTGAGTATCCATGGATTTCAAAGTCGGCATCGATTCGCCTTCATAACGGAGTTCGCCATACGGGTCGTCTTCGATGATGGGGATGTCGTGTTTGTTCATGATATCCATGATGGCTTTGCGGCGTTCCAGGGGCCAGGTGATACCCGTCGGGTTCTGGAATTCCGGGATGACGTACATCAGGCGGACGCGGTCCCCGTATTTTTCGAGAGCTGCTTCCAGGGCTTCCGGAACCATGCCCTTGTCATCCGTTTCAACTTCGACGAAATTCGGGAAGTTAACGGCAAAAGCCGTCGTAGCACCCATGTAGGTCGGGCTTTCGACGAGGACGATGTCGCCTTCGTTGAGGAAGAGCTGACCCAGGAGCGAAAGGCCCTGCTGGGAGCCAGCGGTAATGATGATATCTTCATAAGTGCAGTCTGTATGGAAAGATGTTTTCATGCGTTTAGCAATCTGTTTACGCAAGGGCACATAACCTTCCGTCGTGCTGTACTGCACGGCCTGACGACCTTCTTTTTTCAAGATTTCCACATCGACTTTCATCATTTCGTCAATCGGGAAAAGTTCCGGTGCAGGAAGGCCACCGGCGAAGGAAATAATTTCCGGATTTTCTGTTACTTTCAAAATTTCACGGATATCCGATGCGTGTAAACTCTTTGCTTCTTCAGAAAACTTTACCATAAAACTTCACTCCAATCTATTCTCTTTCTTTTATGGCTTTAGCTACGGCAGGCAAATGTGCGTCGTAACGATATTTATTATACCACGATATGGGCTATTAATCTACAAATTTTACGGAAAATGCCAAAAATTTCAAACTAATTAAATCAATAGTCAGCCCTGCCTTTCTTTTAATGTTGGGGCCTATCGACCCCGCCGGTCGCAGTTGGCAGTTCGCAGGCCGCCTCGGAGTCAGATGCCGCTGCGCGGCAACAGACTCATAATGATGACATCACCTCGAGTGACCCTCAGCTCGCGAAAAAATAGTGGCTCGTTGTTCGTGGTTCGTGGCTCGTAAAAACCTGCCATTATATCAGAATGGGCTGTGATTGCATCTCACAACGTGCCGCACAAGGCTCCCTTTATAGGGGAGCTGGCCGCCAAAGGCGGTCTGAGAGGTTAAAGGTCGGCCCCTACGCACAGGGCCGCTGGCCGTGTGTTTATTTTGCATCCTGCATTCATTTCCATCGCTTGTATGCGATTTCGTAGGGGACGGCTAAAAGTCGTCCCGCATGAATCCTGTGCACAGCCGGAATTTATGACGAGTGGCACTCGGTCGTAATACAATCATGCGTCTGTCGCGGCGCAGCCGCATGTGAGTCCGAAGAAAGCAAAACGGCGTTATCCGATAAAGACAGCGCCGTCATAAATGGTTACCTCTTATTTCAAATGATATTCACGCAACAATTGTTCCTGGTATTCATCATCCCGCAATACGCGGTCAACATCTTCTTTCCTGCCTTCCTGTATCAGTTTCTGGAGCAAAGTGCCTAAAGCCTTTCTCCCCGCTTTATCGCCGATTTTCCTGCCACGTAGTTCTCCACGCCGTTCAATGCCTTCGCTCAAGTTACACATTTCTGCCACTCCCTTCTCTAAATGCGGTGTTATCGTTACGTTAAATTCCGTCGTTAATAGTTCTTGCATTTCTTGCGAACCGATGTTATCCAAGAGCAACATATTCAGCAACCGCAAGATGCCTTTCAGATGCTGATAGCTCTTGCTTCCCAAACAGACCAGGACGATATTGATTAAATCGTAATGGCTCCTCTCGGCCTGTGTATGGCCGATTAGATGTTTCTCTGTCAGTTGGTAACTGGAAATATTGTACTCCCATTTTTTCATTGGCATCGTACAAATCCAGATGGAATAGACCTTCTGGATTTTTTCGTAATGGGATTTCACGAAAACCGTACCATACTGACTGGAAATCATGCGGCCGCAATAGTAGACGGCCCGCTTTAACAAGGGATAACCCGGATTGAAATCGTTCTGCGCTTCCAGGTTGATGATGAGCTGGATGCGCTTTCCATCAATGGGAGCTACAGCATGAAACCGGATATCGTAATAGACCGTTCCTTCCGTGCCGGATTTGTCTTCCGTCTGCTCGCTCTCGATACGCGGTGAAATAGCTTCCGGTTCCACCGCAATACGGCTGATGCTCGGTTCGCCCTGGATATAGCGTTGGGCAATATCCTGCAAATCACAATCCTTGAATTCTTCCGTGCAGGCCTTCAGGATATGGGCCATAATGCCCCGCTCTGAAAGAACCCGCTTGCACGCCTCGTCATACGCTTTTTTCTGCGCTTTGGCCTGTTGTGCCGAATCGGACATGACGTCACACCTCCAGATTCACTTTTATTGTATAATAATCGTTCCCGCTCCGCAACAGAGCGGCTCATGATTCCATCATACACCACAAAACAGGGCCAAAGAGAAATTCTAATCATTTTTTAATCGAATTTCCGAAAGCTTAAGGAACCGTTAATGTAGATTAGGGCCTATCGGCCCCGCCGGTCGCAGTTGGCAGTTCGCAGGCCGCCTCGGACTCAGATGCCACTGCGCGGCAACAGATTCAGAGTAACGACATCGCCTCGAATGACCCTCGGCTCGCGAAAAAATAGTGGCTCGTTGTTCGTGGTTCGTGGCTCGTAAAAACCTGCCATTATATCAGAATGGGCTGTGATTGCATCTCGCAACGGGCCGCACAAGGCTCCCTTTATAGAGGAGCTGGCTGCCAAAGGCGGTCTGAGAGGTTAAAGGTCGGCCCCTACGCACAGGACCGCTGGCCGTATATTTATTTTGCAGCCTGTATTCAATTCCGTCGCTTGTATGCGATTTCGTAGGGGACGGCTAAAAGTCGTCCCGCGTGAATCCTGTGCATAGCCTGAATTTATGACGAGTGGCGCCCGGTTGTAATACAATCATGCGTTTGTCACGGCGCAGCCGCATCTGAGTCCGAGGCACGCAAAAAGGGGCCTCGCATGATGGCGTAACCCTTCATGCGACAGCCCCTTCTTACATGATTAATATTTTTTATGTGTCTGATCTAGCGCAGTGACTTCAAAGGGAATCCGTTGTTCCCGAACTGCCGCTTTGATGAACAAGATGATCGCAGCGGACATGCTCAGCCCTACAGAATCGCAAAAATCTTCAAAGTCTTCTTTTAATTCCTTATTGATACGAAAGGATACACCAATTTGTGTAGCCATTCTATTCCCCCTTTTATTTCGCATCGGAAATGACGCGTACTCGTTCGATAGTCGGTTTGCCATTGCGGTCTTTCTGGATGGTGTCGATACGGATATACTGGAGTTCCGGCGAGAATTCTTTGACCAGTTTGCTCAGTTCCGGATCCGTGCTGTCCACACCGCTTTCGACGATGCGGTAGACGATGGCCGCAAATTCATAACGCGTCATCATGCGGTCGCCTTTGAATTCACCATCGGGGTAGCCTTCGAGGATACCTTTCTTAGCCAGCGTCGTGACGTACTGGTAAGCCCAATGGTTTTCAGCGACATCCGGGAACAGGACACTCTTGGCCGGGTCGACAGCCATGCCGTGCATGCTCTGCAGTTTGGCAATGAGGGCATCCTGTTCGGCCATATGCTGGCGCATGGCTTTCATTTCCTTGGCCATAGCGACGCGGGACGTCGAAACGTGGTTACCCTGGCCCAGCTTAATGCTGACACCGGCGTTGACCATGTTTTCCCCGCCGCCGAAGGAACCGCCGACGCTGAACATGGTATCTTCATTGGGTCGGTAGTAAGCACCGATAGCAGCCGCATTGGCACCGCGGTATTTACCGTAGCCGGCTGCGAAATCCCACTTGTCGTCCGGGTCGAAGTCCAGCGGATGGAGGGCTGCCAAGGCTGCAGCACCGGCACCGACGCGGTTGATGCGGTTGCCCAGTTTATTGACAGAACCGCTGAGGCCGTTGATAGCCTGGTCGCGCTGCCAGAGCTGGCTGCCGTTGACGGCATCGGTCGAATCCTTGCTGACCGTACCCGTTGCAACGCCTGTGACCTTATTACCACCTGCATCGATGCCATTCTTATCAATAGTTACGTTCTGTACTTTTAACGTATCTGTCGTAACGGTCTTAGCCGTCATGGAATCCGTCGTAACCGACGAAACAGAAATATCTTTCTTTAAATCGAACTGGACATCGACGCCAGAGTCCGTCGGTGTAGCCGTAGCCGTAATATTCTGACCATCTTTGAAGTTGACTGTATGCTTATCCTCAATAGTCGTGGAATCCTTGCCATTGGCTGTTACATTGAAAGTAGACGTTTTGCCTTCGACTTTGAGATTCTTCAAATCATCTTTAGTAGCAATATTGCTGATGGTTACGTCTTTCTGTTGTGCGATATTCTCTCCATTCTGGACCTTCAGGGTAACTTTACCACTCGCATCGACTTTATAACCATCATCGCCTCCAGCCGGTACTAAATGCCAGTCGCTGTTGGAATCACTCGATGATCCGGATACCTTAGCATTGATGGTATAGACAGTCTGTCCTTTCTCATTTGTAGATGTTGTAAAGTTGACATTGTCACCCGCTTTTAAGTACGGAACCTGAGACATGACTGCTGCCTGATTAGCTGATGTCCCTTCATTGAATTCAGGGTTCTTCGCCATCATCAAGCGCAGCCCGCCAGTCACACCATCGCTTGTCTGGTCCAGGGCAACATATAGGTTCTTATCTGACAAGTATTTAGCTTCATAGGCTGCAACATCGACATTGGTAAAATTAGTATCTACAGCAGCAGCTGCAGCGGTCGGAAGCGCCATGAGACTCATCATTCGGGACCGGCGCAACGCAGCCTTTTTTTGAATAGCCACGTCAGTAGTAATACGTCCCTTCAAATCATAGCCGCCAAGGATGTGTAGTGAATAATCTGCACCTTGTCTAATGTTATATTCATTTTTATACTGTTGCGTAGTGCTGCCATAGTTATTGTTCTTATAGCTGGCATCCATATCATTCCCTTGGACTTTAATGCTGCCGTAGTTGGGGTCATTCGGGTCGATGGCATTCGTAACACTGACTTTATACTTCGGTGCACTGGTAGTACCTATATTTTTAACAGTGACATTCGCACTACCAGCTTCGACCTGAGTCAACTGGCCAACCGTAGCCACATCGCTGGAAGCGCTACCAGGAGCAACATTATGAATTACATTACCACCGAAATTAACAGTCCCAGTCTGGATAGTAATACCTGTAGTACCACTGCCAATTTGTAAGCCTGCATTGTTGAGAACTGTGTTGCCAATCGTCAGCGAGCCATCCTTAGACAAATCCAATGTGTTATTCAACGAAACATCGTAGTTATAAGACTGGTCTCCATTCTGTGTACGAGTCAGCTTTAGGTTGCCACCTTTGACTTCCTTATTATTTTCAGTGGCAGTTGTCTTGCCTACACTGACCGTCGAATGTGCCCCAGCGGTCTGGCTCAATTTATACAGCTGGCTGCCATTGATGGCCTCTTTAGAACCAGCACTGATTTCACCTTCGGCCACATTTGTGATCTTCTTACTGCCCCCATCGATGCCCGTATTGGTAATGCTCGGACCCTTTGTAATCTTGAGGCCCGTACCATCCACTACGGTCGTCGACATCGTAGTCACATCACCATTCTTAATAGATGTCTTATAGGTAGCACTGTTGAGACCTGTCAGGTCCTTGTTCAGCTTAATCAGCAGTTCACCGTCTTCGCCATTCTGATTGGCCACAACAGCGATATTGCCATCAACAAAATCATCTTTTGTCTTATCCTTTGCAACATTACCTTTGATGTTAACCGTCTTGTTCAGCTTGACTGAAGCACCATCGCCGAAATCACCGGCATACTTCATACCGTCATCCATCGTGGCGACTTCATGGGTAATAGTCCTGGGCGTGCCATCATCGTCCTTAACCGTGGTCTGGTACTGGATGCGGGCTGCCTGGTCCTTCGAACCGTCGTCTTTGTCCTTGACTTCATTCTGGTTGCGGTCAAGGGTAGCCTTGCCAAGAACAGTGGAAATGTCGATATCTGCGTTCTTGCCGTTATCGCCTTTCGGACCGGTCAGGCCGATATGGCCTTCCGTACCATCCTTGCCATTCACAGCACTGATGGTGACGCCATCATTGCCGTCTTTGTCTTTCACGGAAATGCCGTCTTTGCCATCTTTGCCCGGTTCGCCATCATGGCCGATGACCACCGTGGTTCCCTTACTGGTTTCGACGGTGAATTTGCCGTCCTTGCCAGGTGTACCCGGCTTGCCCGGTTCGCCCTTCTGGCCGATGGTCAGCTGGTCGTTGAGCTTGATGTTGTAGATTGTTTTTCCACTCGTCGTATCTTTTTTAGCAGCAATCAACAGATTGTCATTTCCACCGACATAATCACCGTAATCAGTTGTACCCACTTTATCTGAAGGAACAATTGTAGGTGCTTTCTTATCATTGACAGTAATTTCTGTATGCTGCCCGGCTGCTGTGTCGGCGTTTGACTTAATGGTATCGCTGATTGCCTTGAGCTGATCTTCCGTAGCCGCACGGCCGCTGACATATTTGGGATTATTGACATTCCATTCTTTGTTGTCAAGGCCAGTGACATAGTCGCCGGCTGCGGACTGAGGCTTGTTACCATCCTTATCTGTTCCTATAACGGTCAATTTACCAGCGTCAAAGTGCTTGATGACAATCGGGTCTTGTCCCGTTGTGGAACCATCCTGCGTGTTGCCGCCTACGGTCAAGGAACCATTCTGATTCAAGTTGATATCTTTATTCAGAGCAATGGTCACTTTACTACCTGCCTGAGTCAGGGCAATGTTCTTGCCTGCATCCAACGTTACAGTGCTGCCCGGTTTGATCAACGGGGTCGATGTTCCCGATACAGAACCGCCATCAGAATTTGATGTAGTCAGCGTAAAGCCGGAGTTGTTGATAGCATTGGCAACGGAATTGCCTGTTGCATAGGAATTCTCATTGCCATTCAGATTCGTTGCGGAAACCTTGCCATCTGCTCCGTTCGAGAGAGTTGCCGTAGCGACTTTGATGTCATATGCGTAGTTCGGTGTTCCGTTAGAATCTGCCGTTACACTGATGCTATTGTCCGAAGACTTCACCGTCGTCTTGGCTGCGTTGAGCTGCGATACGTTGACGGCATCGGTAGGATACGTGCCTTTTTCGACATTGGTGATGGTCTTGCCACCATTATTGAGGCCATTTTCTGTCAAACTGACTATATTGGTGTTATCGCCATTTTTCGTGGTGATGGTCACGCCACCGTTGTTGATGGTGGTATTGCCCTTCTTGACAGAGCCCTCGTTGCCCAAGTCGATGTTCTTGTTCAAGCTCAAATCATAGTTAGATGCGCCATTTGTTGTCTTCGTCAGAGTCAGATTGCCGCCTTGAACAGTTCCATTATCTCCAGACACACCATTTTTGCCGACGGTGACGGTACTATGGTTGCTATTACCTCCGCTACTGCCGCCGGACTGAGCAATAGCTTGTTTCAACTGTGCAACGTTAACAGCATCTGTATCAGCGGAGCCGGCAGCTACCCCAGTGATTTGGCGAGTAATCCACTTTGTACTATCATCACCACTGACATTACCTACAGATACAGCCCCATTCGTCGATACCCAGACAGCACCTGATTCTTTAGTCTTAACCTCTGATGGATCATACCCTATTACGCCAGGACCAACATTAGAGAAGGAATTAGCGCCGATAGCGACATAGCCTTCCCCATCATCCCATCTCTTAGGAGAGCCAGCATTATTGCCATCTCGACCAGTTTTAGCATTATCACCAATTGCAACATCTTGGTTCCCATTGCTGTAAGAAAGATGACCAATAGCAATAGCGCCGCCATTATGTCCATTCATATTTCTATTAATGGTCTGCGCACCCACACCAAAAGCAATATCGTTGCCCTGAGCAGCTGTAGTTTGGGTTATGATTTTTCCCTGAGAATCAACAATACTTGAGCCAATCGCGATTCCCCCGCTTTCTCCAGCGTTTTCAGCTAATGCCTTATACCCAATCGCAATGGATTTATCTTTTCTCGCTTCAGCGCCACTACCAATAGCAATAGCAGCAATACCATCATTATTATTCGCCTGAGCCTCCATCCCGATAGCAATGCTTTTTGACTTTGCAGCTGTAGCTCCTGTGCCTAAAGAAATCGTATTATTGCCACCATTATTGGTAACAGCCGCTCCAGTCCCAATAGCAATATTATTTTCGCCTACTGCATTGGCTCTAGTCCCAATAGCAATGGAATCCTTCGGTTCCTCATTATTGTTGACAGTAGCGCTATGACCAATTACGATGAGACCATCGGACCGATTACTTTCATTTTTTGCATCAGGTCCAATGACAATGCTATTTTTCCCTTGATTAGTGCTGTTTGGCGCTCCTGGATTTTCTTCTGTAATATTAATAGTTTGTGCTGCCTGTACAGTTGTAATGCCACCGGTTAAAGTAAAAACAGCTAGTGCTGCAGCTAACGAGCAAGTAAAGACTGCCTTCTTTTGCCCTTGCCCTTTTCCTCGGCAATGAGCAATTTCCGACACGACGACGTAACAATTTCTTGCTTTACTCCAAATAATTTTAAAGATTTTATTCATGGGACATCCCCTCTCTCTGAATATATTTCATAATACATACATGAAATTTTCGTGCCAGATTTAAGAAAAGAGGAGCAGATGTGTATATAACGCTATACAACGTACTTTATTTTTCACAAAAGGGAGTATCTCGTTGTTACGAAATGCAACAGTTTTGTGGCAAAAATTTATGAATTGAGACAGGACGTAGTAAAAAAGGAGCTGCCGCATGGCGACAGCTCCTTTTTACGTTGATCGTAGGTCGTTCATCGTTCGTCGTACGGGATTAAAAATATCGCCCCATCACGATGAACGATGAACTACGAACGAAAAACTTTTACGTTTAGGCGACCTTGCATGATGGTCGCTACTTTTGCGCTACATGTCCTTTTTATTTTGATATTTTTGCCGCATGCGGTAAATCGTCGAGCGGCTGATATTTAGTTCTTTGGCGATTTCCGATACGCTCTTGCCTTCTTGGTACATTTTTTCAATGTATTCATAGGTCAGGTCCTTCAAGTTCCGGTCACGGATACTTTTATCCGGTATGACTGGCGGATTGGGCATAACCCAGGCCAGGTCCGACAAGGTTATTTTTTTCCTGCTGACGACTAAGGACAATCGTTCGAGGGTGTTGGCCAGCTGGCGGACATTGCCCGGCCAGGGAAGGGTCTGGAAATAATCGATGACGTCTTGGCCCAGCTCATGGTGCCGTCCATACTGCACATTGAAACGCTGGAGCAGTGCCTGGGCTACGACGGCAATATCTGCATTGCGCTGGCGCAAGGGCGGCACGTGGATGAGCAGGACAGCCAGCCGGTAATAGAGGTCCAGACGGAAGCGATGGTCCTGGACGGCTTGTTCCAAATTCCTGTTGGTCGCAGCAATGATGCGGACGTCAATGGAAATCGACTGATGAGAGCCGAGGCGGCGGATACAGCGTTCCTGCAGGACCCGCAGCAAATAGTTCTGCAAGTCATAGGGCATATCCCCGATTTCATCGAGGAACAAGGTCCCGCCATTGGCCGCTTCAAAAAGGCCTTCGCGTCCTTCACGGCGGGTCCCTGTAAAGGATCCGCCCGTATAGCCAAAGAGTTCACTTTCTAAAAGGCTTTCGGAGACTGCACTGCAGTTGATGGCAATGAACGGCCCCTGACGCCGGCTGCTCATATTATGGATAGCCTGAGCCAGCATCTCTTTTCCCGTGCCCGATTCCCCGGTAATGAGGATGATCGATTCACTGGCCGCATAAATACGAGCCAAGCTTTTGACCTGTTTCATCATCGGTGAACGGCCGATGATGTCATCTAAATGATAATAAGCCGTCAGCCCCTTTGGGGAAGAAAGTCCCTTCCTTTGCGATAGCCGGGACTGTCGCAGGCTCCACAATACTTTGAAAAAAGCCCGTACCAGACCGCCCCACTCAGGCTGCAAGGGGATACATTCCATGCCTTCGGCACGGACATAGGGCTCCATACCGACACTACCAACCAGCCATTGGATGCCAGCAAGTGCGGCCTGATGAACAGCAGCCCGCAGGGCCCGTTCATCCGTATCGGATACTAAACAGTAGAAAGGAATCTCCATGGCTTTGAGCTGCAGTTCTAAATCATCATAATAATCGCGCAGCGAAAGGGGAATGATGACGCCGCATGATTTCCCATCGGGAACCTTCCGGATACAATTCAGCAAATCGAGGACGCTGGGCTAGACGACAAAAATCCGTTGCTGTGGATAGGCTGCAGCAATTGCCGAAGCCATGGGTTCCCACAAAATGACGGCATCCTGACCGGACTGTATACTCTTCCGGATTCGGGCCACTGCATCAGTCATGCTGCCATCAATCAGATCAATCTGGGCCAGCTTCCGTTTCGGCGTCGTATGAAGATATTGTTCAATTTTCTTATATAACTGAGTTGACGGAGCAACAATAGAAATCTTAAAAATTTCCTGTACCCCCCCCCATATTTTTTATTGTATTCATGTTCTATTCTTAATCTTTTAAATACTGTTCTTTTTTCCTATGAGTATATCTTATACTGTAAATTGAGATAGGCTTATTATATCATGTAATTATAAAATATTTATTACGTTTAATATCGTATCGTTTTATATATTTCCGTATAATTTATATTTTATTAATAGTATTATGTAATAATTTAGTACATATATAATATAATATATAATGAAAATTATATATTTTTAGTACGAAAATTTTATAATTAGAACGCAAAAAAAATAAGCCGTCACAGGAAGCAAAAATCACTTCCTGTGACGGCTTATTTTTTACGGTTGTGGATAATTTTCTGGCAAACTGACTAGAAAATCGCACATATCCTGACGGGCTCGCCACGTGCGAGCCCCTACAGTATACGACCACAAACTCCGCAAATTATCTTTGAAAGAACTGGCGCGCTGCGGCTTCGTCTTTTTTCATCTGGGCGACGAGGTCGTCGGCAGTGGCGAAGGTTTCTTCGCCGCGGAGGCGCTTGCGGAAGCGCAGGCTCACTTCTTTGCCGTAGAGGTCAGCGTCCCAGTCGAGGACGTGGGTCTCGATGCGGCGGTACTGGTTCTCGAAGGTCGGGTTATCGCCGATGTTGGTCATGGCCGGATGGCCCTTGCCGTCCCACCACAGTTCGGTGATGTAGACGCCGTCTGGCGGGATGGCCATGTTGATGGGGATGAGCATGTTGGCCGTAGCGAAACCGATGGTCCTCCCCCGCCGGTCGCCAGGCACGATGGTGCCGGTCAGGGCAAAGGGACGGCCCAGGAGATTCTCGGCCGTTTCCATGTGGCCCATCTGGATGAGACGGCGGATGACGGTGCTGCTGATGGGTGTCGTCCGGCCCGGCCGTTCGAGGAGGGTCAGGGCGACGACGGGGATGCCGTACTGGCTCATGAAGAATTTCATGGTCTCCGTATTGCCTGCCGCCTTGGCACCATAGGTAAAGTTCGAGCCGACGACGATGGCCGACGGATGGATGTAGGTCAGGAGGTTCTGGCAGAACTCTTCCGGCGATTCTTGCAAGAGGGTCTGGCTCATGGGCAGGAGGACCAGGCCGTCGATGCCGACGGCTTCGATATATTCCGCTTTCTGGCCAATCGTGGCCAGGCGCAGCGGTTCTTTTTCCGGACACAATACGGACAGCGGATGGGCCGTAAAGGTGACGACCATGGTTTTCACACCGCAGGCAGCGGCCCGTTTGATGGCCGTCTTCATGACCATCTGGTGGCCCCGGTGGACGCCGTCAAAAGTCCCAAGGGCCACGACGGCTCCGGTAAAGCCGGTGATTTCCTGAAAGGAGTGGAATATTTCCATCGTTAGTTACCTCACAATCCCTCTGCGAACATCTTATGAGGCCGCAGGATATGGTGTTCCCCGTCGTAGCGGGCAATGCCCATGAGCCGCTGGTCCGGCCCGTACACGCGGATGACGTCGCCATCGGCCAGGTGCGGCCCGGCGAAGGGCACGGGACGGCCCTGGAGCAGGAAGGCACACTGTTTGGCGGAACAATTCGCCTTTTTAAGGTCCTGGATAGCCATATCGGCCGGCCGGACATAGGCCATGGGGTCCCGTTCCAGCTCTTCCAGCGTCGCCGCGTCGTCGATGGTGAACAGCCCGGCCTGGGTGCGGACCAGATAGGTCATGCAGGCGCAGGTCCCCAAGGCCTGACCCAGGTCGCGGATGAGGGAACGCACGTAGGTCCCTTTGGAACAGGTCACGGCAAAGGTGCCGCGCCGACCGTCAAAGGACAGCAGGCGCAGGTCGTGGATGGTCACGTGGCGCACGGGCAGGGTGAAATCGACGTCCTGCCGGGCCAGTTTATAGGCCTTGACGCCGTTGACGTTGATGGCGGAATATTTGGACGGTGCCTGTTCGATGTCGCCCACAAAGGACGCCAGGGCGCGGCGCACGTCGTCAGCCGACAGATCCGGTACGGCCGCCGTTTCGACGACGGTCCCCGTACTGTCTTCCGTATCCGTCGCCAACCCTAAGGCGAATTCGGCATGGTATGATTTGACGTCGCTGTCACCGTATTCGATGAGGCGCGTCGCCTGACCGGCATAGACCGGCAGGACACCGGCCGCCAAAGGGTCCAGGGTGCCGGCGTGGCCCATCTTCTTCATGCCATAGATACGGCGCAGGCAGCCGATGACGTCGTGACTGGACATGCCCGTCGGTTTCAGTACATTGATGATTCCGTGTATCATAGGCGCTTTTCGATTTCCTTTACGATGAGTTTCTTCGCTTCATCCAAAGGCTTATCCAAGGTGCAGCCGGCTGCGCGGACGTGGCCGCCGCCACCGAAGACAGCGGCTACGGCATTGACGTCCATGCCCTTCGAGCGCAGGCTGACCCGCGTTTCCTTATCGCTGACGTATTTGACCGTAAAAGCCACTTCCGACCCTTTGATGTTGCGGGCGTAATCCATGTACATCCCCGTGTGTTCGCCAGTAATCTTGAGGACTTCCGGCGTGTAGGACAGGCAGGAAATACGGCCGTCATCAAAGAGCTCCAAGTGTTCCAGCACCTTGGACAGGGCCTTCAGTTTTTCCAGGGACCGGGCGTCGAGGTGTTCCGAAATGAAATCGGGCCGGGCGCCGTGGTCGACGAGGAGGGCTGCCATGCGCAGCGTATGGCCTGTCGTGTTGTTGAACTTGAAGAAGCCGCAGTCCGTGGCGATAGCCGTATAGAGGGCATCGGCCATGGCCGTGTTCCAGTCCCGCTGCCAGAGGTCGAAGAGGTAGGTCAGGATTTCGCCTGTCGCCGCGCAGTCGGGCCGGACGTATTCCCACTGGGCGAAATGCTCGTTGGAAATATGGTGGTCGATGTTGAGGACCTTGCCGCGGACCAGCTTTTCAGCCTGGCCGATGCGACCGAGGCCCGTCGCATCGAGGACGACGGTCAGCCAGGAATCATCCGTTTCGACCTGCTCCGGCTTGTTGATGTACTGCAGGCCGTCGAGGAAGTCATAGCGGTCGTCGATATCGTCGTCAATGACCATGACGGCCTTCTTCCCCTGCAGCTGCAGCCAGTGCCACAAGGCCAGGAGGCTGCCGATGGCGTCGCCATCGGGACTGACATGGGCTGTCAGCAGGATCTTATCGTAATGGCGCAGTAAGGTATAGATTTCCTGAGCCGAACAATTCATGGGTATCAGTCCTTCTTTTCAATGTCGCGAAGAATCTTATCGATCTTCATCCCGTAATCGAGGGATGTATCTTCTTTAAACACAATGGTCGGCGAATAGCGGATACCCAGGCGCTTGCCGACTTCCGTGCGGATATAGCCGGTCGCGCTCTTCAGGGCTTTCAGCGTTTCCTGCTTGGCTTCATCGCTGCCGAAAAGGCTGACGTAGACTGTCGCATCGCGCAGGTCGCCGGTGATGCGGGCATCGGTGACGGTGACGAAACCGATGCGCGGATCTTTCAGTTCATTCAGGAGCATCTTCGATACTTCCTGTTTGATAAATTCCTGTATCTTGCGTACTCGTAATTCTCCCATAGTACGTACCTCCCTTTATTCGGGTTCGACTTCGACCATTTCGTAGGCTTCGATTTCGTCGCCTTCCTTGATGTCGCGGTATTTTTCCAGGGTAATGCCGCATTCGTAGCCGGCTGCGACTTCCTTGACATCATCTTTGAAACGGCGCAGGCCGTCGATTTCGCCTTCGTGGATGACGATGCCGTTGCGGATGAGGCGGATCTTGGACGTGCTGGTGATCTTGCCTTCCTTGACATAGGAACCGCCGACGATGACTTTCGGCGTCGTAATGACTTTACGGACTTCGGCACGGCCGACAATCTTTTCTTCGTATTTCTTTTCCAGCATCCCTTTGATAGCCGCTTCGACGTCGTTGATGGCGTCGTAAATGACGCGGTACATGCGCATGTCGACTTTTTCATGTTCTGCCATCTTGCGGGCTGCCGCATCGGGGCGAACGTTGAAGCCAATGATCAGGGCGTTCGATGCCGAAGCCAGCATGATATCCGATTCGTTGATGGCGCCGACGCCGGAATGGACGATGGAGATGCGGACTTCGTCGCTCTTGATGCCCATGAGGGACTGACTCAGAGCTTCGACGGAACCCTGGACGTCGCCTTTGATGATGAGGGGCAGTTCCTTCAGTTCGCCCTGCTGGATCTGGTTGAACAGGTCATCCAGGGTGACTTTGGCATTGACGTGGAGTTCGGACGAACGTTTCTTTTCCAAGCGTTTTTCGGCAACGGAACGGGCCGTCTTTTCGTCGGTGACGTTGAGGATGTCGCCGGCTTCCGGTACGTCGTTGAGGCCGAGGATTTCGACCGGTATGGACGGTTCAGCTTTCTTGACGCGTTCGCCCCGTTCGTTGTTCATGGCGCGGACCTTGCCGAAGCAGGTGCCGACGATGATCGTATCGCCGACGCGGAGGGTCCCTTTCTGGATGAGGACGGAAGCGACCGGGCCGCGGCCTTTATCCAGCTTGGCTTCGATGACGACGCCTTGAGCCGGACGGTTCGGGTTGGCCTTGAGGTCCTGTACTTCTGCCAGGACGAGGATATTTTCCAAGAGGTCGTCGAGGCCGATTTTCTTATGCGCCGAAACGGGGACCATGATGGTGTCGCCGCCCCAGTCTTCACTGACCAGGCCGTATTCCGTCAGCTGCTGCATGACGTGTTCCGGATTGGCGCTTTCCTTATCGATCTTGTTGATAGCGACGATGATGGGGACGCCAGCCGATTTGGCATGGTTGATGGATTCGACAGTCTGCGGCATGACACCGTCATCAGCTGCGACGACGAGGACGGCGATATCCGTGACCTGGGCACCGCGGGCACGCATAGCCGTGAAAGCTTCGTGGCCCGGCGTATCCATGAAGGTGATTTTCTTGCCCTGGTAGCGGACCTGATAAGCCCCGATGTGCTGGGTAATGCCGCCGGCTTCGTGGCTGGTGACATTGGTCTGACGGATGGCGTCGAGGAGGCTCGTCTTGCCGTGGTCGACGTGGCCCATGATGGTGACGACAGGCGGACGGGTCTTGAGGGTTTCCGGCGGGTCGATGATTTCTTCGATTTCCGTCGGGTCTTCCGGCGGTGCTTCCTTGGTAACGGTGACGCCGAATTCATCGGCAATGAGGGAGGCCGTATCGAAATCCAGTTCCTGGTTGATCGTCGCCATGATGCCGCCCATGAGGAGCTTCTTCATGACTTCGCCGACATCGCGGCCCAGGCGTTCGGCAAAATCCTTGACGATGATCGTTTCCGGCAGTTCGATAGCCGTCGGATAATTCTTCTTCTTCTTCGGAGCTTCCTGCGCTACCGGTGCCTGATGCTTCTGGTTGCGCTTGTTCTTGTTGTGCTTGCCTTTGTTCAGGACGTTGGACAACAGCGTATGGGGACGGTTGCCGCCGTTATTCTTGTTGTTATTGCGGTTATTCTGGCCGCCGCGCTTGTTCTTGTTGCCACTGCGGTTGTCATTGCCGCCCTGGGAATGACCAAAATACTTGGTGCGCTTGTTGTCGCCCTGCTGGCCCTGGCTGCTCTGGCCGCCGTTATTGCCGCCTTTATGGTTCTGCGGACGGCTGCCCTGGTTCTGGCCCTGAGCGGCTTTGGCACCGCGGTTCGGCTGGTTCTGCCCATTGCCCTGGTTCTGGCGTTTCTTGTCCTGATTCTGGTTATTCTGTTTCGGCGTATTGCCCTGTTTTTTGTTTTTGTTCTGTCGGCTCGTTTCGTTCACTTTTCGGCTAGTTCCTTCCCCTGTCTGTTTATTTTCCTGTTTATGTCCACGCTGTGCTTCCCCTTTGGCACCCTTCTTGAAGGATGCATCGAGGATGGACTTCATATTGGCGTCAATACCGGTGAAATTACCGGCTTTGATGTGATGATCTTCCAGCGTCTTGATTACTGTCTTTGCGGGAACGCCGTATTCTTTTGCGGCTTCGTATACTCGTTTCGTCATCTAGTTACCCCCTTCTATTCATCACGCTTCACTTTCTCTATGGCCCCGGCAACCCCCTTGTCATCGATGAGGATGATGACGCTCTGGGCTTTGCCGACGGCACTGCCTAATTCATCTTTCGTATATGTATCAACGACGGTGATCCCTTTCCGCTCCGCCAGGCGGCGATACTTTTCGACGTTATCGCTGCCGCCGTCGGAGGCCAGAAATAAGAGCGGGACGCGCCGGCGCTTCAATGTTTTCTGTGCGGCTCCATCACCGCAGACGGTCTTGCCAGCCCGGCAGGCAAGGCCGAGGAGATTCAGGACCTTGTCGCTCACAACAGTTCCTTTCTCAGCTGTTCATAGATTTCGCTGGACACTTTGGTCTTTAGGGACCGTTCCAGGCGATGTTCCTTATAAGCTTTTTCCAGGCATTCGCTGTTCGGGCAGAGATAGACGCCGCGGCCGGACTTCTTGCCGGTCTTGTCGATCTCGACAGCGCCTTCCGGCGTGCGGACGACGCGGATCATTTCCTTCTTGCTCTTCTGTTCCTGACAGCCGGCACAGACGCGCATGGGAGTCTTTCGGGTCTTCATGGCTTATTCTCCTTCCGTATCGGCTGCACCTTCGTCAGCTGCCGGCATGGCCAGGTCGCTGAGGATGTCGATGTCATCGGCCGGTTCACTGTCCTGCGGAGCTTCTGCCTGGGCAGCCAGTTCGGCAGCCTGGCTTTCGCTCTTGATGTCGATCTTCCAGTTGGTCAGTTTCGCAGCCAGTCGGGCGTTCTGGCCGGCCTTGCCGATGGCCAGGGACAGCTGGTAATCCGGTACGACGACGCTCGACGATTTTTCGTCTTCATCGACCGTGACCGAAATGACCTGAGCCGGGCTGAGGGCGTTGGCGATATAGACCGCCGGGTCTTCATCCCATTTGACGATGTCGATCTTTTCGTTCTGCAATTCCGAGACGATGTTCTGGACGCGCGAGCCTTTTGGGCCGACGCAGGCACCGACGGAATCGACGTTGGCATCGCGGGAATAGACAGCGATCTTAGAACGGCGGCCCGGTTCGCGGGCGACGGATTTCAGTTCGACGACGCCTTCGTAGATTTCCGGTACTTCCAGTTCAAAGAGGCGCTTCAAGAGGCCCGGATGGGTCCGGGATACGAGGATCTGGGCGCCTTTCGTCGTCTTGCGGACTTCGACGACATAGCACTTGATGCGCTGGCCGACGCTGTACGTTTCCGACGGGATCTGTTCCGATGCCGGCAGGATGGCTTCAGCCTTGCCCAGGTCGACGTAGACGTTGCGGTTCTCGATGCGCTGGATGATGCCCGTGATGATGTCGTCCGTGCGGTCCGAGAATTCATCATAGACGATGTTGCGTTCCGCTTCGCGCAGGCGCTGGATCATGACCTGTTTGGCAGCCTGGGCGGCGATGCGGCCGAAATTGTCCGGCGTGACATCGACGTTGACGACGTCGCCGACTTCGTAATTGACATCAATGAGGCGGGCCTTATCGAGAGAGATTTCCGTATGCGGGTCTTCGACTTCGTCGACGACGGTCTTGGCAGCCTTTATGGCATAGTCGCCCGTCGAGCGGTTCAGTTCGACTTCCGCCGTCGGATTGGCATCGGGTTCCTTCTTGTAAGCCGTGATCAGGACGGCTTCCAGGGAGTCACAGATGACATCCGGAGATACGCCTTTCTCTTTGGATAAGTAAGCAATAGCATTGAGCAATTCTTTATTCACGTTAATAACCTCCACTAAAAATCAATATGCAAACGGACTTGCGATATTTCTTTCATGTCAATCTTATCTTCACGGCCATCGACCTGGACGATGAGATGCCCGTCAGCTGTCTTTTCGACGAGATCTGCCGTCAGGTCCTTGACGCCGTCGCGGGCCTTAAAGAAATGGATGTCTACGGACCGGCCGGCATAGCGGACGAAGTCCTTGTCCTTCTTGAGGATGCGGTCCAGTCCCGGCGACGATACTTCCAGGAGATAGTTGTCGCTGATCGGGTCCTTTTCGTCGAGGACCTTGCTCAGCTTCTCGCTGACGGCCTGGCAGTCTTCCAGGTCGACACCACCTTCCTTATCAATGAATACGCGCAGGTACCAGTTCCGTTCGCGCACGTATTCGACGTCGACCAGTTCCAGGTCAGTCCCTTCGATAATCTGTTCTACTTCTTTGGCAATCAAATCTTCAATGTGTTCACGTCTCATCGTATTCACCAGCTTATCTTCAAAATTTCCTACAGGTAAAAGTTAAGAGTGGGCTTTCACCCACTCTTCGCATCTAAACATCTAAATTACTTTTAGTATACCACTGTCTGCTCATTCTGACAACGATTTGTCCCGATCAGCCGCGATTTCATCGAGGACGGGCAGGAGGCGTTTCCGCAAGGCTTTCTCCAGCTCCTTCAAAGACGACGTATCGAAGTCGTGGACCAGGTTCGGGAAGTTCTGCACCCGCCGTTCAGCAAAGAAATCGTCGCGCAGGACGTTGTACATCAGGGACAGGCCGCTGCGCGTGGCTGCGTCGTAATAAGCCAGGATCATGTAGGACCCGTTGATGATGCGCACGGCATCGTTGGGCTTGACCAGGCGCCGGAAGCCCTGATAACGGTCGGGCAGGAACTCATCCCATGCGACGTCAGGGACGCCCTTGTTCTTGAGGATGACGCTGAAATTGCGGCTCCGTTCGACGTAATCGTCGTGGATGATACGGGCCAGGCGCCCTTCGACCATGGACCGGAAGAGTTCGAAGGAATCGGTGATGAATTCGATGAGGGCGAATTCCAGCATGCCGATATCCGTCCGGATAGAGAATTCTTCCGATTCGGGATTCAAGATAGCCCGCACGGTCCAGCCGTTGACGTGATTCTCATAGGTGAACAAGCGGTACTCGACGGGCTTGCCGTCTTTCTCGATCATGCGATATTCTTCCAATAACTGAAAATCTCCCACTGAAAGTGGGAGAACAGTTGTGATATTCCATTGTTTGAGTGTTTCAATCAATGTAGCATCCATAGTAAAAATGGTGCGGTTGGCGGGAGTTGAACCCGCACGATCGAAGATCACTGCCGCCTGAAGACAGCGCGTCTGCCATTCCGCCACAACCGCATAACTCAGAAATCGTAAAGCTGTTTGTAATGCTTTTCGTTCAGCAAGACTATTCTAACATATTCTCGCGTTTCTGAAAAGGGGATTTTTTCAATTTCTTGAAAATTTTTCGTCCAGCCATATTTCTGGATCCACGAGTCGACATGTCCCCGGCCGGCATTATACGCAGCCAAGGCCAGTACTTGATTCCCGTCGTATTCCTTCAATAAGTAGGCCAGATACCAGGTTCCCAACCTGATGTTCGTACGGACGTCATTGAGTTTTTCAGGCGTGTAGTCGGTCATCCCCATCTCATCGGCAATCCATTGTGCCGTGTCGGGCATGACCTGCATGAGGCCATGGGCACCGGGTTGGGAAGCAGCTCGTTCGTCAAACTTGCTTTCCACTAAGATGACGGACGCCACCAGGGCGGGTTCGACTTTGTCTTCGTAGGCATACTGCCGAACCAGATAATCGTACTGGAGGGGGTATACGAACTTCCGCATGACATCATCTTTCCAAGAATAAAAGTACGATGCGGACAGACATATCAATAATGCCGCTATGATGATTTTCCCTTTGGTGCTTGCTCTTTTTCTCAACGTCTTCTCCCTACCCTTTGATCCGGTCCATCAAGGCCTGCCATGCGACGAGTACCTGTTTCTGCGTCTCTTCCGGAGAGCCGGTATTGTCGATGATGACCTGTGCCAAAGACCGTTTGTCGTCGATAGGAAGCTGTGCATGAATCCGTGCCAGTGCTTCACTTTCGGAATAGCCGTTCCGCTTCATCAGCCGCGTAAGCTGCGTTACCGGATCGACGTACACCAGCCACGTTTCGTCAACGTACGAATCGTATTTTACCTCATAAAGCAGGGGCATGTCAAGGAAAATGACAGGATTTTTTTTATTTTCTTCGATTTTTTTGATTTCCCCGTCGATGCCGGCATGGATGAGGGGGAATAAAATGGCTTCGAGCTGCGCTTTCTTCGCCTTATCGCCAAAGACGACGCTGCCGATGTAGGCCCGGTCCATGGATCCGTCGGCTAAGAGCGTCTTCGGCCCAAAAGCCGCAGCGACCGCCTTAAGTCCTTCTGAACCGGGTTCGACGACGTCGTGGGCAATGACGTCGCAGTCGACGATACCTGCCCCCAATTCGCGCAGCATGGTGACGACAGTGCTTTTGCCGGAGGCAATGCCGCCGGTCAGGCCAATATGTAACATAAGAATCGCTCCTCCTGTAAATCTTTTCTTCCATTATAGCCGTTCCCGGTCTGTCTGTCCATGCCCTGCCGGACGGGCCGCTGCCTTGATTTCTCCTCTCCCGTCCGATAAAATAAGGTTGCTAATCAATTTCTAAAAAAAGAAGGTGTTTTTCTATGATGCGCGCTCTATTTCTATTATATGCCATCTGGGGTTTCAACTGGGTCGTCATGAAGACGGCCAATGCTTATTTCCCGCCCGTCCTGTTCGTGGCCTTCCGCTTCCTCATCGGCGCCGCCGTCATGCTCTCGGTCTGTGCCTGGCGCCGTATTCCCGTCCCGATGACAGCCGTCTCCATCGTCCTCGCCGGGGCCGCCGCCTGGGCCGCATCGGGCATCATCCTGAAGCGGCACCTACAGGACAGTCCGCCCCTGCAGTACTCGGCCTGGCAGATGGTCGTCGGCTCGCTCCTGCTCTTCATCGTCGCCCTGATTGTCCCACAGCCTTCCATCCACTGGACAACAACAGCTGCCGCCTGTCTGCTCTATAACGGCATCCTGGCTGCAGCTGTCGGCTTCTTCTTATGGAATTATATTCTCGCCCACATGGAAGCCGGCAAGGCCGGCGTCGCCATCCTGGTCGTCCCCGTCGTCGGCGTCGTCAGCGGTATCCTCGTCCTGGGCGAAGCCTTCACCTGGCATACAGCCCTGGGCATTCTCCTGGTCCTGGGCGGCGTCCTGCTCATCGTCAAACCCAGACGGCCGCGCCTGTCCCTGACGCATTAAGGTAAAAATGACATATGTCACAGAAAAGGAAAGACACCGTAAATTGCCATTTCTTTTATGATTTATTTATAATTTTCCTGTATACTATATAGTAACGTATATATATAGGAGGTATTTTATGACTGACGCACTTCGCCGCCACCGGCGCTTTCTGATGGGCCTCTTCATCGCCGCTGCGGCCTTTTTGTACCTGGCCCACATCGGGTCATATCATCTCATCGACCTCGACGAAGGGCGCTATCACCGGGTCGCCATGGAAATGGTCCTGTCCGGTGACTACATCACGCCCCACTTCGATTACATGCCCTATTTCGAGAAGCCTATTTTCCAATACTGGGTCACGGCCCTGTCCATGGAGCTCTTTGGCATCCGTGAATTCACGGGCCGCATCCTGCCGGCCCTGACGGGCCTTGGTAACGTCTTCCTGGCCTTCTGGCTGGCCAAGACCATGTACAACCGGCGTACAGGGCTCCTGGCTGCCGTCATCGTGGCTACGTCGGCACTGCAGCTCATCGTCGCCTCTATCGGCGTCATGGACATGGCCCTGACCTTTTTCATCGATGCCTGCCTGGTCTCGTTCTATGTCTTTGAACGGACGGAAAACAAGAAATACCTGCTCGTCTTCTACGCCGCCATGGGTTTCGGCATGCTCACGAAAGGCCTCATCGCCATCGTCTTCCCCGTCGGCATCCTCTTCTGGTACGCCCTGCTGAGCAAGCGGCCGCGCCTCTTCCTCAAACTCTTCTACCTGCCGGGCATCATCCTCTTCCTGGTCATCGCCGTGCCCTGGTACTACCTGGTCTGCCAGAAGAATCCGGACTTCTTCTATTTCTTCTTCATCCGCGAACACTTCCTGCGCTTCGCCACCAAGATGCACGAACGCTTCCATCCCTGGTACTACTTCGTCCCGGTCCTCATCGCCGGCCTCATGCCCTGGACGGGCTTCGTGGCGACGTTCTTCAGCAAAGACGGGATTTTCCGCAAGCCCGGTTCCCTGCGGCATAAGCAGGACCTGCTGCTGCTCGCCCTCTGGGCCGGCCTGATTTACGTCTTCTACAGTATTTCCGACTCGAAACTGCCGACGTACATCCTGCCCTGCTGGCTGCCCTTGTCGGTCCTCCTGGCCGCTTCTATCGAACAGTGCCGTCAGGAAGGGCGCTGGCTCGGCCATAGTTTTCTCATCAATGCCATCCTCTGCCTGCTATTCACGGCAGCGGGCATCGCCTACCTCATGCACACCGATTTCCTGACCGTCGCCGACTTCCTGACCCACGGCGGCCTGCTCATCGCCTCGCTCTTCGTCGGCACCCTGGCTGCGGCCTGGGTCTGGCATCGCAAGAAGGACTTCCTCTCGGTCCTGGTTATCCTCAGCTGCATGGCCTATGGCTTCGGCCTCGGCGCCCATCAGGTCCAGGGCCAGATTCACGACCATCAGACAGCCTATACAGTCAGCCAGGACATCCGGTCCCTGAACGTCCCGGACAGCACGCCGATCATCATGTATGGCTCGTTCATGCCAGGCCTGGTCTACTACCTGGATCGTCCCATCGCTGCCGGTAACTTCATGGGCGAGCTGGAATACGGCATCCATCATACGGATCGGACGAACATGTACTACGGCAGCCAGGACCTGTATGACCTATGGAACAGCGATAAACCGGCGCTGGTCGTCGTCCAGCCGAAATACCGCGACGAAGCCCTGCGTGTCCTGGGTACAGCTCCGGCGCAGCGCCTCGACGTCGAAGACTATACGGTCCTCCTGAACCGGGCCGCCGCCGGAGGTGACAAACGATGAAGCAAATCGACATCCTCGTCCCCTGTTATAACGAAGAAGCCGTCCTGCCCCAGTTCTATCAGCGGACGTGCGCCGTCATCGATGCCCTGCCAGACTACGCCTTTACCTTCATCTTCGTCAACGACGGCAGCCGCGACCAGACCCTGCCCATCCTGCGCCAGCTCCACGAAAAAGATAAGCGCGTGGCCTACGTATCCCTGTCGCGCAACTTCGGCAAGGAAGCAGCCATGCTGGCCGGCATGGACTACGCCGAAGGCGACGCCCTAGTCATCATGGATGCCGACCTCCAGGACCCTCCGGAACTCCTGCCGGACATGATCGCCTGGTGGGAAAAAGGCTACCGCGACGTCTCGGCCCGCCGCCGGCGCCGCGAAGGGGAAACGTTCTTCAAGAAGTGGTCGAGCCACGTCTATTACCGCCTGCTCAAGAAATTGTCCCCCGTCCCGGTCCAGGAAGACGTCGGCGACTTCCGCCTGCTCGACAGGCGCTGCGTCAATGCCCTGCGCAGCCTGCGCGAATGTCAGCGCTACACCAAGGGCCTGTTCAGCTGGATTGGCTTCGAGAAGAAAGAAATCCTCTTTGACCGGCCGCCCCGGGCTGCGGGCAAGACCAAGTGGAACTACTGGAAACTCTTCAACCTGGCCATCGACGGCATTACCAGCTTTACGACGGCGCCTTTGCGCATCGCCGCCTTTACCGGCTGTTTCCTAGCCATCGTCGCCGCCATCTATCTCGTCTTCATCGTCCTGCGCACCCTACTCTTCGGCGAAGACGTCCCAGGCTATCCGTCCCTCATCTCCCTCATCCTCTTCATCGGCGGCGTCCAGTTCACCTTCATGGGCATCCTCGGCGAATACGTCGGCCGCATCTATAACGAAAGCAAAGGCCGCCCGCCCTACATCGTCGGCGAAAGCACACGGGAAAAGAAATAAATCAATCAAAAATGACCGCTCCGTTGGCAGACAGATGGCGGTCATTTTTAGGTTCCATCACAGCCATTCATCACTGTGACAGCAGATGGATATGAGGTTCTGCATGGGCTGTGTCAGGTACTTGTTTTTATGATGTACCAGGCGGAAATGGCGCTTGAATTCGAGGCCCGGCAAAGGGAGTTCGACGAGGCGGCCCGTTTCGATTTCGTTTTGAACCAGGCGGCGGGACAGGACGGATACGCCTAAGTTGGCCATGACGGCTTTCTTAATGGCTTCGGAGTTATTGTAGACGCCGATGATGCGGCAGGTCAGGTGGTGGTCTTCCAGGACGCGCTCAAAGAGGTCCCGCGTGCCGCTTCCCTGTTCGCGGACGAAGACGGGCATGCCGTCCAGGTCCTGCGGCGCTGTAATGGCCTTACGGCTCCATTCGCTGTCCGGCGAAGCGATGAGGGTCAGATAATCCGTAATGATGGGCCGGGATACGAGGTATGGCGAATGGACCCGTCCTTCGACAAGGGCCAGGTCCAGTTCATCTTCCATCAGGAGCTGTTCCAGTTCCTCCGTATTGTGGATAGCCGACAGGATGTCCCATTCAGGATGTATCTGACGGCAATGCGTCAGGAGTTCGACCAGGAAAATGTCGCCAATGGTGATGCTGACGCCCAGGCGGATCGGCAGCTGATGCTGCATGGCCGTCAGGCTGGCTTCGGCCTGCTGGCAGAGCGACAGGATCTGGTAAGCATACTGTTTCAAGTTCTCGCCGGCAGCGGTCAAGTAAATATGACGCCCCAGGCGTTCGAATAACATCAGGCCGTAATGATTTTCCATTTCATGGATGGCCTGAGTGACCGACGGCTGGCTGATATGGAGCTGCCGGGCGGCCTGGGTCATATTCAAGGTTTCGCAGACTGCCAGGAAAATGCGGAAATGGCGCAGCGTCATAAAGTTGTCCCCCTTAATTCATAGGTAAATACTTATGATTTATATTATATCCTAGTATTTTACTTATGAAAAGGGACAGACTATACTGGAGTCATCTCAAATATCAGTATAGGAGTGACATCATCATGCAATTATCCACTATGATCGACTGGCGCCACGCCCTGCTCGGCGTCGTCCTGACCCTGGCCTGTTCCCTAGCCGGCCAATCGCTGGCTTCCCTGCCGGGCTTTTCCCTCATCGGCCACCTGGTCCTGGCCCTGCTGCTGGGTATGGCTATCCAGGTCTGCCGTCCGGTCACGCTGGCGGCCCGGGAAAGCACGGGCTTCATTGCCAATAAATTTCTCCGGGCCGGCATCATCTTCCTGGGTTTCAAGCTAAACCTCATCATCCTGGTCAGCGCCGGTATGAAGAGCCTCATCGCCGCCGTTTTCGTCGTGGCCATCATGATTCCCCTCAATTATGCCGTCGCCCGTGCCCTTCGCGTCGACCACACACTGGCCCTGCTCACGGCCTGTGGCTGCAGCATCTGCGGTGCCGCCGCCGTCATGGGCGTCTCGGGGACGCTCAAGGCCAAAGCCGACCAGTCCGTCCTGGCCGTGGCCATCGTAGCCATCCTGGGTACAGTCTTTACGCTCATCGAAGTCTTCGCCCAGCCCGTCCTGGGCTTTACGGACAGTCAGTTCGGCGTCATGGCCGGCCTCAGCCTCCATGAAATCGCCCACGCCGTCGCCGCTGGCGGCAGTGCCGGCCCCATAGGTACAGACAGCGCCATCATCACCAAATTATCACGCGTCCTGCTCCTGGCCCCGGTCGCCATCATCCTGGGTATCGGCGAAGCCTGGCGCCAGCGCCGCCAATCGGGAGATACGGACCAGAAACTCAAAGTCCCCATTCCCTGGTTCATGGGCGGCTTCATCGCGGCCAGCGCCATCGGCTCCTATATCCCGGCCATCGGATTCGCCGTCCCCATGCTGGTCAAAGCAGCCTACCTCATCTTGGGCATGGCCATGGCCGCCCTAGGACTGAACGTCAACTTCGCCGTCATCGCCAAAGAAGGCACCCGCCCCATGGGCAGCGCCCTCGTCTGCTCCTTCGTCCTCTTAGGATTGTCCTGGTTCATCGTTCGCACATGGTTTTAGAAGATGCCAAAAGGACCTGTCGCACGTGCGACAGGTCCTTTTCGAGTTTTAACCTGATTCTGCAAGAAGTCTCCCGCCTCTTTAGGCGGTGAGATGAATTGCAGGTTTTTCTGAGAGCTCGATGCCATCAGAAAAACAATGGCTTCACAAGTTGATTTACAGTATAATCAGTAG